>Ga0180217_1000390_pt1 | contig 74905 bp, 27 predicted proteins | sample eDN3rd37CBELigOP_FD_128521 | JGI IMG/M metagenome (GOLD analysis project Ga0180217, IMG submission 128521) | Enriched Organic Plus compost microbial communities from Emeryville, California, USA - eDNA 3rd pass 37_C BE-Lig OP (version 2) (version 2) ...
ACACACACACACACACACACACACACACACACACACACACACACACAGCCCACATTCACACTTCCAACTCGATCAAAACCCACTTGCACCACCTCACCATCGCACGATCTAATGCAGTGTCAAGATCGTCTCAATACAAACATATCGACAGCACTGTCGCTGTAGCATTTTATTCACCGTTCGCTGATTGCTCGGTCGCTTCATCCTGATTCGCTGCCTGTGCGTCTGCAGACCACTTCCGATAATCTGGCAAGAGACATACCACTCTCTTCCTCTGAATTATTGGGCCGAGGTGCTCAGAACTGCTGATGGCTTCTCCATCTTCCGACCGCCTTGCTTTCTCGTCCCAGTACTGTCCCATCGCACTAAGGATCGCAGGCTGGAAAAGCTGCTGCAGCCAGCACGTTTCGTCGTGTTTACGCCATGTGCTATTGTACCATTCTTCGACGCGTGTCACATCCTGCCCAATCGGTATACTCCAGTCGATTTTGTACCATTTGTCCGTTTGGAGCTCGTGAACATATTGTAGTCGTCTTGGACCTTCTGCCTTGGATTCAATATCTGACCCAGTCTCACGACTAGGCGTTGCATCGCCTTGTTGAGATTGCCTGTTGGGAAGGTCAGCTACTCTTGAACACTTTCCTTCCGCTTGGTTTTCGTTCTCCGATGAAGCTGGCATGCTCAAACAGAGAGTCTTGGGCGCAGGAGCTGAAGCTGCACCTACTTCGGAATGTGATTGATTCTCCGTAGATGACGTGGTGGACCGGGGGGACTTTGATTTGGTACCAAGTTGAGGTGGATTGTCATCGGCGGTCGAGGCCGAGGCGAATTCTTCAAGCCAGAGCCATTTGTGAGATTGTTTCGATTGCACCAGCGGCTCATCTATAAATAAACTCGAGGAGGAGACAGACTGGTGCTCGTGCTGGGAACAGCTCTCTATCTCCAGCACATCCTGCGCCTTGTCCTCGATATGCGCTGGGGGCTCACTCAAGGCATCCAGCCTTTTGTACCCGGCGACAAGGTGGTTTCGCCACAGCTTCTGCACCAATCTGAGACGTGTACGTGGTCCCATGGTCACGTTATAGACCTCACGCTCATACTTGCGCCGGAACGAAACGAGCATGGGTGAAGGCTCGAGCAACTCCTCGGTGGGGAACTCTACGGGTTCTCTCGGCGTGGGCGGTTTCTCAAAGAACGCATCGAACTCGTTCGCCACGATCTCAAAGCCTGGCGGCAACGAGGTACTGCAGAGATGATGTCGCAGCTGTTTTCGGCAGTCGACAGGCCGCGGGTCGAGCACAACGGTCTCGATGCGGTACAAGAACTGGAGAGTCTGAGCAAGTTGTCCCTTGCCTCCAGCAACGTCTAGGATGCACTTGCGCGGAGCACCATTCTCAAGTGTCGTTGAGTCGCCGGGCTGTACAATCGCGCGCTTCACGAACGGCGAGATCTCCGGGTGCGTGAGTAACCAGCGCGAGAAGGCCACGGGAGGCTGACACGAGATAGTTCCGCGGTGGCCAGATATGTGCAGACCCCGGCCCTGGCCCGCGTTGATGACGGGAATAGGCTTATCACCCAGCTCCTCAAGTCGCTTAGCCTTAAATTCCTGCGCCCTTCGCTTGACTGATGCGTATGCGCGGCGTTGCTTCGCAGTCATTCCGGATGCCTGGGAGGAGGTGTCACCTGCAGCATTTGCGTCAGCAGACGCCTCTTGCTGAGTGGACATGAGTGAATATACAACAGCGAGTGGTTCTCTAGCGTATGATGTCAAATCTGTGCGTGACCTGCACCCCGCAGTGCGTATTCAGATAATATGGAAAAGTGAACACAAGCTTCGATTTTTAACCACATCCGGCTAAAAGCTTTGATTTGCCTCTCTAGCAGAGCGAGATCGGGGAGGGGCGATACAAGGATAGGGGATGGGATGGGAGTCAGAATCGGGACCCACCAACGAAAACATACATATCGCCATGACCTTCGCTTGAGTGTTTAGTCGTTCGATCGTGGGCGAGGAGTCGTTTGTATTCAGAGTATTTCTCTTTGCTTGTTCCACGAACCTATGAACCTATGCCTGCTAGATGTACATAACATAAAGCGAGGGACACTATCCTCTTGGTGTCACTATATACAACAGAGAGGGGTGGCGTTACTGAAACCATACTGTAGTTATACCGATCGCCAGGGAGATCTACCTGGCATTCCAAAGTGTTCGTAAGCATTAGATCGGAGCCGAGAGGTCGTAGGCGTGAAGGATCCAGTCACGAATCGCACCGTCGCGCAGCCGCGTAACCTCTTGACGGAGTCCCAGCAGCGTCCTGACCGAAATGGGCTGCTCCTCAACCTTTTCGGAGAACGGCTCTGGCATGCTGGATGTGATGGGAACGGGCATGTAGTTCGCGAGAAGCGACTTAAGCCTCTGGTTTTCGGCCTCAGCGACTTCAGCGCGGTGTTTGAGCGCTTCAATCTCCTTGAGTGCTTGGTCTAAGGCCTGCCGAGTCTCATCGAGTGCATGGGGCATCTCATCCTCGGGATTAGTAAGCTGAGGAGGTGCTGTGAATGCAGCAGGCGTCAAGAGTGGTGATTCCTGTACTGGCATGGAAGGCGGGTCGCACGATTCTGCAATGATTTGTGGTGTTCCTGCAGCGTGTTCTGAAGTTCCCTCTGCTGATGCCGATGCTGCTGCTTTAGCTGTGGTTGCAGATGCAGTCGCTGCACCGGTTGTACGCGCTGAAGTGGTCCTGGTCCTGCCTGCCAAGCTCGTGCCTACCCTCGATGCAGTGGAAGTTGCTCGTGGAGTCGCGCCTGCCAACGCTCGGGTGGTACTGCCCAGCGAGGATTTGCTTTCAGCCGCTGTTGGTGTGATTCGAGTTGAGCCCGCCGACGACGCTGTACTTCTTGCACTATGAAGACCACTTGCAGCGGATGTAGCTGCTGTGCGGGAAGATGCAATTCCCGAGATAGATTTGACTCCACTGCTAGCAACTGAACTAGAGGCCGAGCCTGAGGCCGTCCCTGGCCTAGCTCGTACTCCTCCACTGGCTGCGACCGCTGACGCGTGCACTTGGGGGAGTGCCGAGACGGGCCGTTTCTTTGCAAGTCCAGAGGCACCCGTTGGGGTCGCTGCTGCGGCAGAGGATACAGTGCGAGCAGAAGAGTGTCCTTCAACATCGACCGAGGCGGCTCGTTCGTGCGTGGCTCCGCTCGTCCCGCCTACTCCTCCTGCTTTGAGGGGTGTTCGAGGTGGTAGTCCATTGCCCGCTGAGGAGGCGCCAGCCGCGGTGCGAGCCGAGGCGGACGTAGGTTGTGTTCTGCTGAGTGAAGATGCATGCGAAGGCGTGGCGCGTGGCCGCGTTTGACCTGCGGCAGCGGCGCTAGAGGCCGTAGAAGCCGTCGCAGAGGCAGTTTTGGAGGCAGGTCTGGGTGTTTGTTGACTGCTTTGTCGCGTTGACATGTGATTTAGGTGCAATAATGCTATTAATCTGAACTATATACACTGTCTTCTACTTGATAATACTTTCAAATATCCTCTACACTCCGTGCTATACCGATTTTCAGTGGGTTTTCCTTGCTTGAATCTTCGATTCAAATTCTCGTTTCAGTCCCAATCTGAGTCAGTTGCAGGTACCAACCCGGCGTCCAGCCGCACCGTGGTGGAGTTACTTATGCTCTGGGCATACACAGGATGATTAACAAGATGGGTTTATTCATATTCTTGAGTTTGTTTGTTTGGTGGGTTTGCATGAGAGGAGTTTGGGGTGTGATTGCTATGTACGATAGCGTGGCATGATTAGTCAAGTTAATGAGTTACTCAGCCTCTCGGGTGGCATGGCACGACTTTGTGCTGTGCTGTGCTGTGCTGCGCCAAGAAACACCGAAACACACGCTTTCGCGTTAGTGCCAGTGCACAGAGATTGCGCAACCACTGTCAGGGTCGACTCCTGCTGAGGTTCCGTTCGAGCTTGGTGGTCTGGGGACCAGCTCAAACTATATGAACATGCCTTGCAAGGGCCAACGCAGCAATGAACTTGGGTTGGAGCTTGGATATGAATGACAGAGCTTTCGAGGAGGGTAGGGGCTTACCTACGTCGGCGAGCACCACCACCGCGGCTAGCGCCACCACGGCGTGCACCACCACGGCGAGCACCACCACCGCGGCTAGCACCACCACGGCGTGCACCACCACGGCGAGCACCACCACGCTTAGCACCACCACGGCGAGCACCACCGCGCTTGGCACCGCGTCGCTTGTGACCGCCTCGCTTGGCCGCACGTCGCTTGTGACCGCCGCGCTTGCCTCGGCTCTTGCCCTTGCCCTTGCGCTTGCCCTTGCCCTTGCTCTTGCCTTTGCGCTTGGCCTTGCCTTTGCGCTTGGCCTTGCTCTTGCCTTTGCGCTTGGCCTTGCTCTTGCCTTTGCGCTTGGCCTTGCTCTTGCCTTTGCGCTTGGCCTTGCTCTTGCCTTTGCGCTTGCCCTTGCCTTTACCCTTACGCTTGCCCTTACCCTTGCGCTTACCCTTGGCCTTGGACTTCTTCTTCTTACCCTTAGCCTTAGACTTCTTCTTGCCCTTGGCCTTGGACTTCTTGCCCTTGCGCTTAGCCTTGGCCTTCTTCTTGCCCTTGGCCTTCTTCTTGCCCTTGGCCTTCTTGCCCTTGGCCTTCTTCTTGCCCTTGGCCTTCTTCTTGCCCTTGGCCTTCTTCGCCTTGGCCTTCTTACTCTTCGCGGCAACTCGAAGCTTGACTTTACCGGCCTTCTTAGCAAGTGCACCGGCAGCACCAAGAACTGGCAGATTCTGGGTTGCCGTTTTGACTTCGGCACCGGACATCGCGGCGGCAACCTCCGCTGGTGAGTTGTTACCGTCCTTGTCCTTGCTACCCCAAGGAATGGGCAGAGGAAGCTTCATAGCAATCTCCTTGACCTTGCCTGACAAAGCATCGATACCCTTGTTAGCCATCTCCTTCAGTTTCTCGATGGGTGGAGTGATGACTGCAGTGATAACGTTCTTGACACCGTCATTGATAGTTGTCTTGACAGTATCAATAACACCCTTAGCTGCGTCCTTGACGCTGGTCTTGATGTTCTCCCAGGTCTCCTTAGCGCCTTCCTTGATAGCGGCACCAGCGCCCTTCCAGTCACCCTTCTTGATAGCCTCGCTGACCTTGTCGCTGGTGCTCTTGATACCATTATTGGCAGTATCCACAACATTCTGGCCAGCTGCCTTGGTAGCGTCGATAACGGCATCCTTGACACCGTTGATGCTTTCTTCCAGAGCTTCCTTTGGCGACTTGGGAGCAGCCTTTGCCTGGCCTTCTGCACCAGCAGCAGCAGCACCAGCATCAGCGCCAGCAGCAGCAGCACCGGCAGCACCGGCAGCAGCAGCAGCAGCAGCTTCAGGGGCGGGCGGCTGAGCGGTAATTGTAGGGGCTGCCTTGATCTGTTGGTCGACACCCTGAGGGTCAAACTTCTGGGCCTTGCTGACCTCCTTCAATGCCTTTTCAACTTCGGGCGAACTTGGGGTGTTCTTGTTGATCTGGGTGACAACATCGAGGGCGTGGGTAATAACCGGCGCAACCTTTGGCACAGTAGGTATCGAGGCGGCAGCCTGTGTGGAGGTTGGAGGAACAGCACCAGGCTGTGGCGGGGGCGGGGCAGGCGTATTCAGCTGCGTCTTGACGGGCGAGTATACATCTGCGATGTATGCCACAACCTGCGCTGGCAGCTTGGAAATAACCTCCCTGTACTCGGCAGGTGTGAACATGTCCTCCTTCTTGAGAGGAGTCGGAGGTGGTGCAGTACCAGGTGACAACTCCTGAAGAATTCGGTTGCGAACAGCCTTGAGGAGCTTGATGGAAACCACGGTTTGAGGAAGCTTGGGGCCATTTTCGAATGCCTGAAGTGACTTCTCGATGTGCTTGAGCTCTTCGCGGCGAAGTCGAAGAAGACGACGGCGCTGAGCGTTTGCCTCGTGCTCCTTGTGCTCAAGGGCATAAATACGCTCGGCACGCTCGCGGAGCTTCTTGAGAGCCTGAGCAACATTGCCGTTGCTATCCTTAAGCGCCTCGAGCTTGACATGCTCAGCAACAAGATCGTCAAGAGTGGCACGACGAACGTCATCGAACTGCTTGGTCATGATCTGACCAATAGCAGATGGGAACGCCAAACCTGAGTCAAGAGTGCAGGTGTTGCAGCACGTGTCTTCGGGTTCCATAACTGCAGGCATCTTGCAAAGCTCGCTGTTGGCAGCCATAGTGGGGAACGTCACGTGGCCAGGGACCTTGTCGAACTTGGGTGGAATCATGTGGCGCAGTGCGCGCATGTTGGTCTTTTGAGGAAGGCGACCGATGTACACTTCGAACTTCATCTCAGCGCCTGTCGCCGCATCGACCTCAACGAAGCTGGTCTCCAGTTCAGTAGGAGGAGGGCGAATCTTATCTGCACCGACCTCAGCCATGAGCTTATCGTAGGGCTCGAGCGAGCTGCGAAGGCTGCACGCATTGCAGCAGGGTGGCAATCGGTAGCCGAATGGAGCATTCTGCGTAACAGGGTTAACATACTCCACGCCGGTTTCCAAGAAGGCAGTGTACATAGGGTGGTTGGGTCCACTACCGAAGCCTGGGCAGATGTTGCAGCATTGTGCTGTAGATCCATCCTCGGGGGCAGCAAAAGGTCCCTTTGAGGCAGCCACGCCCATCTGGCGTGCCTGATCAGCCGCCTCCTTCAGCTTCTTCTGCTCTTCTTCAGTCGGCTTGGGGATGATTGGCTTGGGTGTTGCACCGAAAGCATCGTCCAACTGGGCCAAGTGGGTGTTGGGGCACAATCGGCAACAGCTCGTGCAGATTGGCAGCGACGCTAGCGTCGAGGCAGACACCGTCAGTGCCACGTCCGTCTCCGTCCGCGCCTGGTTCTGGTGCAGTGCCGCCTTCGCGAGACCGGCCAGGAGGGCGCAAAGGGCCAGAACGAGCACCAAGTTCCGTCGCATCACGACTCGCATGGTGTACGCAACGTCCTTTGGTCTCTAGACGACGCCTGGATGGTGGAAAGAGTGGGTCAGTCCCAGTGTTAGACCGTCAAAGACGTGTGAGAAGGGGTTAAACAAGGGGTAAAAAACGGGATGGTTGACTTTGTGCTTGGAAAAGTGGGGAATCCAGATGATTTCCCAAGGCATAACCCAGGTTAGAACGATTCCACAACTAGACGAGAATGTAATGGAACCAGAATCACTCGAGTGCACTCACGGCCCGACCCGAAAACTGCCTTGCAAAACAACCTATTTTCTCCATACCTCGGTTCCAAATTTTGGAACTTTCCCCCAGAAGCCTACCTTTTGTGTATTCCGACACCCCCGCGGGCGGCATAACCTGATCAGGATAAAATCTCCCCCCAGTCAGTCAGTCAGTCAGTCAGTCAGTCAGTCAGTCAGTCAGTCAGTCAGTCAGGAAGACATCACGGAAGCATCGTGACACAACACTCATATAGGAGCACTCAGTAATCCAAATCCACACTACTCACAGTTCCACTATTTCTATCTTTCTATCTTTCTATCTTTCTATCTTTCTATCTTTCTATCTTTCTATCTTTCTATCTTTCTATCTTTCTATCTTTCTTTCTGCATTCGTTTATGAAACAAGAAGGCTTTATACATGAGGCGAGGGGAGGGGAGGGCTGGACTGGATTGCTCTCCTTGGCTACGAATCAAACTAGACACGGGTACGAATCACATGACCTATCTCCATATGAGCACAACTCAAGCGGAATCTTGGTTGGCTTCTTGACTGGTTTTACCTGCCTACACGAGAGTCAACCATGCTGTCCTCAGAAGGCTGGGCTGCAGCATTGCTGGTGTTGCTGGCTGCAGCAAGTGCTGCGCGCTCCTTGCGAATTTCTGCAACGAACTGCGCACGAACAGAGAGCTCCAGCGCTCGGCGGGCCCGTTCTTCTGCGATAAGTTTCTGCAGCTTGGCTTTGTACTTGACCACATCTTCATCTTGAGCGTGAGGAGCCTGGATCGGAAATGTAGGAGGAGAAGCGTGAAGCAAAGGCTGGTAAACAAAGCTGCTTGGCACAAATTGTCACTCAAAACGTTTAATAAATAAGATAGTGTAACATGGCTCTCCTTTGGTTCGTCTGCTTGGCTGTGCATGTCTGAGGATGGCAATCGGCCCATCTATCACTCTGCAAGCGATCGGGACTCGTTTGATGTGTATCTCCAGGCGTGAAGCGCCCAGATGGCAATAATCAGGATGATGAGCGCACGAGTTCGACCGAACCGCGTGATCGACGTTTTAACGTTCTCATACAGCTTTTCACCTGCACTGGACTCTGGCGGCGCCATCTTGGTTTGAACTTGCACTGCACGCTTCGCCAGGACCTCTGCCATATTTCGCCTATGCGGGGAGGCTGCTGACACGGGCTAACGTGGTGCAGGAAGCAATGGGGGAGCAAGCAGCAGCAAAGACGATGAGCAACAATTTATCCTAGCTTCGCGAGTTGATGAATCTGATTGCAGTTGAGCATGCTTGGATCGTGAGCGTGCTCTCCAATGCAACAGTCACCATAATAGCCTGTGCAAGTCGATGCATTGGGTGCGTGCACGTGAAAGGACTAGCCGCAACAGCAACTCCAAGGCTTGAGGAATGACGGATGCGTTCTCAGAGTTCATCTCCATCTTCTCAGCGACATGCAACAAAGGACACAATGGCCATCGACTCGCGTCACTTTGATATGACCTGTTGCTTCGTCTCTTGCACCAGTCTTTGATGCCCCATCGCGAGTCCATGCTCAAACCCAAGAAGAACCAAGGAGCGCACGTGGGATACATTCCATTTCAGTCCGACACCGCAGCCACATCGTCCAGATTGCCATCATCCAGATGCAGACAAGCCAAGTCTACTAGGTGAGTTGCACCTCAGTGCCATATGCACACCATGATTGGCAAAGGAGCAGACGATATCCCTAGTAATGTAGGGTTGCGAGTAACCAGGAGATCACGCAAGCAATCAACACAACATAATGCACACCGAGTAAGGCCAGGAGCTAAGCTTACACACGTAGATAGAGAACGTACCTGTTCTGTCGCAGATTGGGGTTGCTTGTGCTCTACCTCCGCCGATGGAGCTGCTGCACTTTCCGTCGCAGCAGCCGGTCGCGGAGGTGGGGCCTGGCCTGTTGCACGGGCCTTCTGAATCGCCGCAAGATCCTCAAGCGAGGTGCGAGCACCAGGCGTTCGCTTTTTACCATCGAGTTCCTTCATCACGGAGCGCACGAGCGCGAAATCATTTAACTCCTCAGAGTCAACCTTCCCTGCTGCGCCTGCGCTAGCGCCTGCAGCCGCAGCACCAATACCAGCACCAGCACCGGCACCAGCAGCGGCTGGAGCGGCTGCAGCCTGGCTGAGGTCAGGACCAACATTTTCGTTGGCAGGATCAGTGATCCATGTCAGTGCATCCTCAAGCGTCTTATTCCGTTGTGCAGCGGCATATGCGCTTCGAGCCGAGAAGCCGAAGTTGTCCTGAAGCTGTCGTCGGATGGATTCCGCCTCCGGCGAAAGAGGAGGCCACGACTTCTCTGACGAAGCTGCTGCAGGTGCAGCAGCAGCGGATCCAGCCGCTGCGGCGGAAGCGCTTGGGCGAGGCGGCGAAGTGGTATTTGATGATGATCCGGCGGCAGCTGGGGCAGCGGCAGTATCTGTTGATGAGGCTGATGCATTGGTTGGTGACTTGATCTGTTGGGCGAGCTTTTTCCTATACTCGGGAAGCAACCAAGGATTGAACTTTCGAGGAGGAAGTCCCTGCGCTGCGCGTTCTTCGTGCCATTTTCGCTCGAGTTCCTTGAGCTCTTCGTCATCCTCATCGCCACCTACAGTGCCTGCACCAGGGCCCGTCATGAACAGTCGTACGTAGCGTTCACTCAGACTCTGAATCTTTGCTTCAAGCCCGCTTGCATCGGCACCGCTCATGCGGTCGACTTCGTTTCTCTGATGTATGAAGATAAACGTCGGGTAGCCGCGCACACCATACGACGCCGAAACATCAGGGTCTTTATCGGCGTAAGTTCGGAGGAGCACACACTTCTGAGCATACCGCGAAGCCATCTCATCGTAGACCGGAGCGATCATTTTGCACTAGAAGAGAAGTTGGGGTGAGATTTGCGCATGGCGATCAGTTAGGGGACTGAGTGAAATCAAACGGTAATCACAGCTAGTATGAGAAATGCCGCGCCTTCATCCAATAAGTTCTCGGTCACGTCATGCTGATCTATCTATCCTATGATGACGTACAGGACCACACCAAGTGGCTGACACGTTGAGTACGACGAGCTTTTGCTTGGCCTCATCGAGTGCCTTGCTTAGCTCAGACGAGCTTGTAATAAGTCTGGCCATAATTGTTGTGGAATACTGCTACTACTGGTGTTTTTTTTGTGACGACACCGGTCGTGTGGCTACTACACCTAGCACTACTCCAAGCGAGTCTAGAATTGTGATGAGTAAGTGCTCCAGTCTGAGTTTGGGTCGTGTTCTCGGGCACGCAGCGAGTGCCGGCCAGCCATCCACCAGCTATTAAGAAGATCATCCCACGATCCTTCCAACTACAGCTCAATCGTCCGAACGCACTGGCTAGCATGCCACCAGATGCGATACATATCGTTGCAGTTCCAGCTCAAGATTCTCATGAGATTTCCAGGATCAGGGGTGCTGGAATTCAGACCGGGGGTGCTGGAATACTTGTCTGGGATCGTTACTCTGGGTTGTGGCTTTGGCGACGATTTACAGCTGGGATACCAAGCGTCGAGCAATATATGCACTAGAAACGTCGTTTCTAGATGATCCTTTCCTGATCCCACACAGTCTTATTACTGGACACTGCGCGGATGCATCACGCACTTTGTAAATTCCAGAGTTGCGACACGCATTGTTCTTGCTTACGGGGTAACCACACTCGATTGATAGTCCGAAATAAATATCGGATTATCGCTTAATACACCCTGGGGAAAGTCCCTGTGACCTGAAGATCGCAAGGATCACCTCGAATGAGGCTCTGTAGCGTGCGAAAATCATTATTCGTCAAGACAATGTCTTCCGTTGGAGGACATTTTGAACGAGATTGAAGCACGCTGCGGTTCGTCAGAGCAAAGTTATGCAGGAAATGCATCTAGACCTTCCTAGCAAGGTTTATACTGCATTAACAGAATAGGGCTTACTAATGCGCTGTCGCAACTCTCACCTCTTTAAGAATCGAAAAGCTAATCAATCCAGTGCGGAGCCGGCTTTCGGGCCGTTTCCCACGCTCGCCGCGAGGGCTTCGTGCCAATTCGTGGTGTATTTCAATGTAAAATCGAGTCATATGCTGTATTTGCCCCGCTATTCTAGGCTCCGCCCGAGATATGTGGAGGAAATCGTCGAAGAACCCGGTCCGATCCGGGTGAGCAGCGCCCCCCTTGAGTTGCTTTGTGTTGATTTGCAGGCGATCCGCGTGTCATATGTACCTAATATCCTGCCGTTCGACTTTCGCACATGCCACTGTGTACCTTCTCGAAAATAAACCTATTCACATATCCATGCGCACAATTCAACGCTCCCCTAAGGGAACCAAACTTCGAGCCTTAGTGCAGCAATTATCAGTGTACCGACTGGTTGCCACGCGGATGCGTGGGGCTCAATCTCAGCATGCCCAACAAAAGATCGGACCCGGATCAATCCGCTGCGAGCAACATCGCACCAGTGCTCGTCCCCAGGACCACCATCCAGCGATGCAAGTCACTCCAGACCGGAGGAGATACTAAGCAGACCCTTGCTGCGGAGCTGCGTGACTTTGAAGAGGTACTCGATTACAAGGTACAATGTATCGACGGCGGACGTGTGATCGTTCGCGCCCCAAACCGACGCAAGCCAAAGACTAAGACGCTCAATATCCCAGTCCTGACCCGACCCAGCCTAGTAGTTCGGCTCGCCTGGATATGTGCCATCTTGGGAAGACTCTGGCTCGTGCTGGCACCCTATCGCAGCGGCGGATTGACCGCTAGTGCGGTTACCATTGACTTGGAGCAGATGCGAGGACCCGCAGTCGCCGCTGCATCCGAGCCATACTGGGCAGGCGAGGCAGAACTGCTCGACAAGATCACTCTGCACCATTATTATCATATCGGTGGCAATGCCATTCAAGATGAAAGCACTCTGCGGGAGAAAGTAGACACCGATTTCCTCCCCAGTAATATCCACCCCACCTTCTGGGGCGCCGTCTTAGATACAGCGAAAGAGATCACCCATGATCTTGTCGTGCTGCCTTATCGGCGACTGTTGGGTCGAGAGAGCGCCATCAGCAGTCAAGATACATCGACGAATCATCCTCAGGGTGCTACATTATGGGACAAAAGGCTGCTAGCGAGCTCTTTGGACATGGCGTCTCCCAGCTCAACAACTCCTGACAGCGACCCAAGTGCATCCTTTATGTCGAAGATCCTGCTGGGCTATCCATTGTCGTTTCATTCCAAATACTTCTTGCCCAGATCCATAAGCCTTGATCAAGAGCGGCGGCTGCAGCAAAATATTTCACCGCCGAGTGCCGAGTGGATCCCCATGGCGACTCTCTTCGCCCCCTCACTCTATTTACTTACAAAACTAGGCACCTTAGCACTCACATTGTATTCGGAGCTTTTGCTCGGAGGTAGCCTTCGCAGGATATTTGGAATGCATGTGGCTCGCCGGGCGTTAGGCTTCTACAGTGTGCTGAACCTATGCATCGTCGGAATGCACGTCCACCTCGGAACGTGGAATTGGTGCTGGTCGTTGTGCAACATCGTGCTGGCTTTGAGTATACAGCTCACCTTCGCATTCGCTGAGTGTATCAGCGCATCGGCAGAGAGTTCAAATAGTGACGGGCCACAGCACAACTCTAACCCGTTAAAGAAAGATGGTGAGGAGCCTAAGGTCGCCATCGAAGTCCCTCTGCGAGGCTTGACTGTGGTTTCTCTCTTCAACAAAATCGTTGACTCAGAGATGCTTGGTGGCGCAGGAGAGCTAACTGACGAAGAGGCAACCAATACGAAAAGCACGCAGCGAGGATTTTCGCTCCGCAGACTATTCTACCTTGGATGGCTTGCAGCATTGGCGGTTGACTGTTGCCCTGAGTCCTTAGTGTTCGTCTTCCCGGTGATCTTTCTTCCTCTCTTTGGACTCGGGTTGGTCGTCTTGCGCATCCTCCCTTCTTCACAAAAATGGCGTGTTCTGTTCCGCCTCTTTTTCACGGCATGTGCAATCATGCTGGCATTCGCACTCTCGCTGGAGTACCTCCATTTGGTTCGTGGCGGTCGGTTCACGACTGGTATGAATGTCTTTGGACAATTGCGTGCTTACATCTCCCGATACACACACTCGCTTCTGCAAGGCATACTGCTCGCGCTCACAGGCTCAAGCCCCATGTCGAAACGCATTTCATCGTTCTTCACCAGCCTTACAGTATCTTCCAACGATATCTATCTCGAGGGATTCGCCATTGCAACACAGTTTGCACTCCCTCTGGTTATTTTCAGTTTTGTTGTGACCAGAAGACTCGTCGATCTCTTGGCAGTTCCTTGCCATGTGTGGTTACGGCCGGCTGCACTGACTTACTACCTGTGGGAGCATGTATGCGCCTGCCAAGTCCTTGCAACCGTCTATGTTATGTGGCTGGTGATGGACTTTACATGGAGTGTGAAGTTACTAGATTTCATCCCAACAGTCACAACTACAGGTGTATTGACGTCCCTTATCACTGATCGTCTGTTTGTCCAAGGCAAGAGCGAACGCCTTTGCGGTTCCCATGAATCAGCCGACTCGGAGTACGTCTGGATTGGCGATGAGGAGGTTGCCAAGGTGATAGAGGACGTTGAAAGTGCCGTCAGCAAGGCCGCAGCGGCAGAACTGGCCTCTGATGATGAGAGCGATAGCGATGATAATGATGATGACAATATCGAAGAGAAGGCTTCGAATTCTGGAGATGGAGGCGATCCTGACAAGGATGAGCGAGGAGAGTCTAAGCAGAGGAGCGACACGAAAGCTTCCGAACCTGCCCCGTCTCGGCCACGTGGCTTCTGCCGATTGTTTTCGTGTGCGCTGCGCTTGTTGATGCTTCCCTTCCGTTTGATTCGTCGGTTCGTCTTTCCTTTAGCACTCCTAGGTTTAGTTCTACATCACCATCAGGCTCAGAGCACGGTCCTCCCTACGATTCGCAGGAAGGCTGTAAGTGTACTTCCCGTCGATGAAGCTAGTTTTACAGAAGTCCATCGCACAGTGAGAGTTCACCATTCGCCTCACATCACGATCTTAGAACCAGGGATACACATGGTTCCTTTGGCCTCCTCAGGTCTACTTTCCATCAAAGGCGTTGAGTACGCGTTGCAGGTTGCGGGTGTACCGCCGTCAGTCATCCGAGAGACGACTCCAGTGCTCCAAAAAGTCTGCGATCCTGGCATGGGCGCCAAGGCTGAACATATCAGATGGATGGAGTGCAGCTTCGGCCTCGTGAGAGCCAACTCAACATTCATTACCCAGCCAGTCATCGTACTTCGTGCCCAAAGTACCATGAGCTCTCAATCTGTAGATGGTGATCTGGCAAGGGATTCTCGCCAGTGGATTGATAAGCTACGGACCATGCAGACTCACTTCACGAAAGAGGAAAAAGGACCACCCGCTGAAGCAAACATTGAGCTCATTTCGCCACTCCTGACAAGGACGGAGATGATGCTACGAGACATGAGTACTTGGGTCACCAAAGGGACATGGGGCCGATAGCAGTCCTCTCGATAAACTTTATTCAGGAGAAGATAGTTCCATCGTCATACAACATACATTAGATCTGAATAAACCTTCTTTAAGGACGGCATAGTGATAAGATAAAGTTGGGACAGGACGAAACACTAATCGATAATATGAAGCATGAGGTGTTTAATTATGGCTCGTGTGGACTGTCTTGTGGTGTTTCTCGTGCGACCTGCTCATAACACCAGATACTTCCGAGCGTTGGATTAATCTTGGGAACAACATTCAGCCTTTCGACATCACTTCGGCGCAGCAGCACGTGTGATCCATCGAGTAACTTAACAGTCGTGTTATGCCAAGGCGTAACGCAGTACGGAACACTGTCAATTAACCTGCAGGCAAACTTCGGACCTGCATTCCGATGTGGGTGAATGGAGAGACGAATATGGTCGCCATACTTGGCACTAACTAAGGCACTTAAATGATTGTTGCGTACAATCATAAGTTTAGCAACATGTTGGCATTGCTTTTTAATCCAGCTAACCGTCCTTTCCTTGTTCCAGACGCGATCTGTGATCAAAAACTTCATGAATCCGCGCATCAGCATCGCTGCCTCTCCTTTGTGATTAGCAAGAATTTGGGACTCCAGTTTCTTCACCTCCTCTTGGCTTTGCCAAACCCGGTACATGTATGCTTGGGCTTGGCAATGATGATCTGTTACAAATTGGCATGCAATATCGGGATCGGTGGACTCCCTTGCGGGGCGCTCGCCATGAGTGTCTGTTCCATCACCTTTGCTTTCGACTGCCGCCAGCGAGTCACCATCGGGCGAGCCCCGCTTGCGTCCTTTTAATGTTCTGAGGTGAGAGGCACACGCGGCTGGAGTCAAATCCTTGACCAGGGGTTCGAAGTCATCGCCCTTATACACGCTGTCGTACAAAGATGGGGATGATTCCTTTAGCTCCGCCATTAGTTCGTCCAAATGGTCATCGACCGAGTCAAACATGATCCATTTCGAGCGATTCAGCTGCTTGAGTGTTTGCCAGTAGATATCGACGTGATGAGGAGGCACACCGACAAGATCAGCGAATACTCTGCCATCACTGAAGATTACACACTGGGCACCTGGAGGGTAAATGTTTCGGATGCTCTCGCAGAAGGTGTGGATTCGATCCAGGGCCAGTTGCTCACCCAGGTCCGGATAGATACCTGTGACTTTGTCCTTAGCGTTGGGACTCTTGCACGGGAAGGCTGGAAGGATGAACTTGATCGGCTGCCCACTGAAGTATGCCTTGATCAGGTATTGAGTGAACAAATGGCGCCCGCTAGCGATTGCGCTGGGCTTATCCTTTCGTTGCCGCTCTAAAGGAACATTGAACAAATCTACTCCAGGAGGATGACTGAATCTGAAGTCATCAAAGACCGTGAGGATGTGTTCGATCGTCTGGTGAAGCGCTGAATTATTGAAGATCGCATCAGCAGTCAGCCGAGCACGCTCCTTGGGTGAAGAGATCGTTTGAGTTAAGTCGATTTGTCGAAGTCTGATCAGACCTGATACCGCGCCTGAGGCCATAGGCCTTTGGTCCGGCGTATTGGTCTCTATGACTGGGTTGGTCGGACTAATCTCCTCGACTGGCTCTGTTGGACTGGTCTCCCCGATGGGAGAGATTAGACTGGGATCTTCGGGGGCCGAAACCTGGGTGAACTGTGCCGTATGAGCTTCGCCGGCGTCATCAGCCTCGTCTTGGCACGCATCACCCCCAAATTCACTTGAAACAGCATGCTTCGACTTGGTGTCATCATGTGCTTGGCTGCGACGGTACTCGGAAACGAGCCGCATTAGGTCTCGGTACAATGTTCTATCAACTTCCTTTCCACTCTCCATCGCAATGCATGCGCGAATGACGAGAGCGTCGAAGCTCTTGTTTTCCTGGTCCTCAATCCCGTCTACATACATTGGTGATTGTGGGCCCTCCATCGACGCTGCCTGTTCAGAGGACGCGGTCGGAAGAGAGTGCGAACCAGTCAGCCGCGACAGGGTTTCGTCCTTATTGGTACCTATATCTATTGCAGCATGACGCTCCAACAGCTTGTTCGCCTCAGCTAGGAATGTGGTCATGTCTATATAATCCTCGATAGGCCGTACCCACCACGTGCCACAGCTATCGTCGAGACTTGTGGGCACTGGCTGAGCATTCTTCAGAGGCTTTCTCAGGGCAGGTTCTGTGATTGGTGCCGAGAGTTCAGTCGTCTTCTTTTCCTCTTCTAGTGCTTTCTTATAGCATTCATCACAAGAGCGCTCTTTCGCAATTTTCCTTGTCGAACACGTCGCACACACGACACGTCCACAGTAACGACAGTGGTGCCTTCTGACTGTGAAACCAAATTGGATGGCACATAGGGGACATTGGGTGCGTTTCGAGTCAGGTTCCCATTGAGATCGATCTAGAATGACCCTTTGGGACATTCTATCTAGTTATATTTCACGTGCACTCTACAACACAGGAGAAATTCCAGTATTGAAAGTATGCCATGTCCCGAATTTCATCCACCCGTGTTCGGACAAGTTCTGCGCCAGTGGTAGCCCACTCACTTCACTTGTCGTGGTAGCACATCACGCGCGCAGTGAGTAAGTTGTCAGTACGTGAGGTGGCACGGCGATAAAGCGGAGAATGCGATTTATGTTATGTTATGTTATGTTAAGTTAAGTTCTGGTACGTTATGTAGTGGGGTAATTCTTGCCGACTACAGCCTCGCAAGCGCAAGTACGGAGCAAGCAAGCAAGCAAGCAAGCGAGCAAGCAAATGAAAGTTATGAGGATCGCACACATCCAGTAGCTGTTATTCGTAGTACCGTGGCGATTCCCGCTCGAGAGGTGAAGCAGTAGCTGACACAGACACTTTAAGTGTCCCACTACGTTTCAATAAAATTGCAGCAAAGTGAGATACAATAAGACGCACAAAAACAAAAAGGAACGAAATGACTAGCTAACTAACGAACAAAATCAGGAACGCGTGCAGGTCACAGCCTCATAGGGATGACTTGACACACCGATCGATGTGTGCGCTACTGCACGGAGTTAGATATAACATTAATCACAAGAGAACTGTACATGGATTTAGGTTCATGCGGGGCTGCTAAGGTCATGGAGAGTCCACCTTCATAGACGCCACGTGTTGTCTCCCGAACTCAGTGCTCAGTGATGAAGTAAACAGCTAGCCAGTGACGTATAACGAAGGAAAAGGACGTTGAGGGCACGCGGACCTGCAAACAGGATGCTGCAGACGAGCGTCCCTGCGGTGTGGTAGTGAGACAGTGGATAGCCAGCCTTAGAGGGCTATGGGGCGACTGCGGTAAGCACTATCAAAAGAGCCAGGTCAGAAAGAGTGAGGTATCAATTGATTAATTTGAGTAATTGATTGAGGTGTCAAAGTCAGGGGGAAACTTTAGTAACCTAGGCTGATGATGGAGTGACCGGATCAACAAGAGGCTTCTCGTAATAGAGATTGCTTGAAAGCGTTCCTAGGAGGATGACGTGGGATTTGGGAGGAGGATTGCTGGGACACATACCAACGGATGGAACTGGTGGTGGCTGAACTTGCTTCAGCGATGTATCTGGATTGTCTAGTCACTGGGCACTTCGTGGTCCCGCGGGCATAATCCACGATCTTTCGGCTTTCGTCTAAGCATGCTCATATGTGGACAGGAACCATTTTTGATAGATCAGCGACGTGCGGCGACAATAAGACAAAGTACGATGAGTGGAGCACCTTGGCTCAGTAGTCGATATCAACGAAGACAAATCTAGGTTTTGATGGTCAAAGCTTATGTGTGCAGGTGCACACCTTCAAAAGACAGAAGCAAGTAAGTGAATAAAATATATAAAGATACAAGCGTGCTGCCCGGGATTGCACACTAATCTAGTACGATGTTAATCAGTGTCCGTCCACCAATGACTGGAGAAAACGGGGCTGGACTGCGACCCGGTGGTTAATGTGGAAGCATTGTAGGCAACAAGTTATCCTTAGAAGACCCATAGGTCTTGATCACATTGGCTTGAGGCATGACATCTTGGACTTCACCTGAGGCGGCACGCACCAAGACATCTTCCGAGGGCAGTTCAGGACAGTGCTCGAGGTCCATTGCTGAAATTCGCGCCGACATGAGCATCTGCTCTGGCATTTCATCTTCGCGATCGGCTTGGATAACAATACCGAAATCAAAGATAAGCTTCGTGATAGTCTCCTTAAGACCATGAAGCGCCACGCGTGCGAGGTAACTGAATTGGTGGACATCAATGTCGATTTCCATGTAGTTGGGCCCGAAGTAGAACGTGCTAGTATCGCGAATCATAAATGGAGTGCCGTTTCGGCTGTGGACAAGCTGCGCTGCGGTTCGGCTGAAAGAGAGATCGTTCAAGTTGCAGACACGGGAGATGCACTTCACACGCTTGCGGTAATTGACGTCCTCCTTCTTTCCGCCGGCACCCCAACCTTCAATGAAACGCTCAAGCAGAGTGACAAAACCATGCGTGCGGCGGCCAGCACGGTGGTCGGCAATCTGACGTAGGGCTGTCGGTGACAATTCACAGCAATAAATCATGACCGCAGATTGACCGTCCGTCACTCCCGACATCAGGCTTGGCTGGTACAATGGCATCGTAAAGTTCAGGATCAAGTAGCGAGGGATGCAGCCCGTGTCCATTCCACCTGGCACATTGTTAACTGCTGCTTGAAGCTCGGGGTTAGGGACGCCAGGTACTCCCGAAATTGGGGTCTCCTCAAAGTTGCGCATAGCGCGTGCCACTGCATCTCGAAGGGCCTGATTCCCACGAATAGTGGCCTGATTCTCAAGTGGGCTACCAAATGGCACGAAAGATGCCGGACCCTCCGATGGCATCGGTCCACTGAAGGTAGGCAGGCTCTCATGTGAGGGCTTGCCTCCTGCAATAACCTCAGCAAGAGGCGATGACTCTGCGATCGCATCGAAATTGATGAATCGACCAATGTGCAGGAGCTTCGTTTTGGATGTGAAGATATCAACATGACGCACATCGTAAATGAAAGGTAATGACGGTGCCTTTCGCTTGTTCTTGGCATAGTTGGGTCCACATCGCACCATGGTCCATTCTGCCTGTTGGACATCACTCCAGGTTGCCGGCGGAGGCTCAAATGTCATCAGCTGCTCCTGGGAAAGGCCAGGAGGGATTTGGGCCTTCTTATAGCTGCCTGGGTGGATCAAAGCGACTGTGGCGCCTGGAGGAGGGTTTGGCATGTTTCGAATGCCATGTGCGGGAACCGGGCAGGGCTCACGTGCAAGCGTCTGGAACAGCAACGCAGACGTTGATTTCATTAAGACCATCCTCAATGCACGCCTTCCGTTCGGCAATATCTTATCTGTAATTTCAGGCATGCGCAGAGCTGACATAGATTTGGATTCGAGCGACAAGGGATAGGCCAGTGGTAGGTTGCCGCCAACGTTGACCTCTGGAGTCACAGTCACCATAGGATGAAGTGTCGAAGCAGGTGCAGCCTTGTCACTGGCAATAGAGGCTTTCGGGGGCGGGAACATGTACGTAAACGCCTGATCAATGTAAGCCTGCGTTGAGGCCTTGGCCTTCATCAGTTTTGACCTCCATGCAGAGGCCTCAAGCATGCCCAGAATGATGAGGATACGGGCGAGGGATGTGAAGGTCGAGACGCTTGAGAGAGCGTCCGCGAGAACTACAATAGTTGGCGTTGTTGAAGAGCCAAACCAGGCCATGGCTTGTTCAACGTGTTGGGGTCGGAATACTTCTCCAAGCAACAGGAGAACAAAGATCAGAGCAAAATACAATGGAGTACCAAACAGGAGCGGAGAGTCAATCTGGGGTCGACGCAGCTTGGCCACCAGTCGAGCTCGCTCACGGGTCCGCTGATGCCTGCTTGACGTTCCTAGTTGGTGCTGGTTTAGGTCATGGTCATTAAAAAAGAACCCGGTTCGACCCACACCGTTCCCTTGTCCACCAATCCGTGGGAGGCGCCCTCGCGGGGTACGTCTTGCGTAAGCACTTGAGAAACTTGGTGCTGGGCTGTCATCATGGCCATCAGATGATGCTCCTCCCATCTGACTGGGGGCAGGCGAGTGGCGCTCTGGAAGCAACTCATTCGGATTAAACTCCTCCGTCTCACGAATGTCATCGTCATCATCGTCATCATCCTCGCTTGGGATGGGCATATCGTCAACATCAAGGATATTTTCTTCCGTGTCGCCCTCTGCGATCGCAGAGCGTGCAACATGGGGCAGTTGCGGGTTCTCGAGGACATACTGGGTGAGGAATGCCACGAGCCAGGCGCAGCGAAGTTCAGCCCTTCGAGTCGGCGACAATCCACCATAGCTTGCGATGGCAAGCGCCTCTGCCTTCTGAGGTGGCGTTTGTGACAAGCATCGGACACGAGTAACCTGGAACTGTGCAGCGCTACTCTGCTCCTGCTGTTGCTGAAGTTGTTGTTGTTGTTGTTGTTGTTGCTGTTGTTGTTGTTGCTGCTGCTGCTGGAACTGGGACTGAGGGTAGAACGGTGAGCCTGAGTCCGATGCACCTGCGCTGGTTTGTACGGAAGCATTGGCTTCACCAACTTTGTAGGTTGCATACGAGGAGTTGGAACCTGCTGGCGATGATAGAATGGGCCCATTAGTGCCGCTGCCGTTGTGGTTGGTCCCGTTAGATGGTGAAGGATGGCCAGACGGGTGAAGGCTGGGAGTTGAGAATACATTTGGTTGTTGTTGCTGGTGTGGTTGTTGCTGCTGCTGCGCTCCTAAAGACACTGCTGTCGTGCTATCCTGTCCACCTGCGTATTCGTCTCGCAAGCATTTAGGGATAAGTTCACCGACTTCTCCGACAAGGAAGTCCCATTCGGCCTTCAGATCATCTCCTCGTGCCACCTAGATTGAGATGGGACAAAGCAAAGAACACGGGCGACACAATAAAGGAATGAAGAGACAAATACGCCTATGGATGCCAGTTTCAAGGGCACCATCTGCGGGATCATCGACCAACAGCGGCGAGCATGTCGGTGATGATGACGAACTTGAGATTTCAATGGTTTTGATGTCGAGTAGATGTTTTGATGTAGATATAGTGTTAACGTACCACAATCTTTCGATTAGCAGCAAGTACAATACGATAGGTAGGGCATGAAAATATCGATCCGAATGCACCCTTGAGTCTTTGATATACAAAATGTGTGTCTACAATCTCATCTTTAAACCGAGACACGGGCAATTTCGCCGTGAGGCGCTGTGGGCATATCAGGGGCATGATGTGTATCTCGTTTGGAGGGTGGCTTGCGCGCTTGGGATTCACGGTACGGCCTGGCTTCACCAACTACTCCAACTTGAACCTAGGTTCAATTCACGACTTCACCTCGCGGTGAATATACGCCTCACCGTCAACAATTCCAATCAGATTCGAATCGCGCTGCGTTCGTGTAGACGCTATTCGCGTAGGCCTATAAGTCTACCAATGATGAAAGTAGAATAGGTACAGTGTCGTAAGTGATCTTACTGAATTATAATCCATACCGCAACGACACACCCCATGAAAACACATCGAGTTTACTCCAACGAATCGCTTTGAGTCCCGCTGGTATTCCGTCACCCCCGGGTGTGGGAGTGCGCCTCAACACGCAACATGCTGCGAGTCAGAGGATGGAATGCGGCCGTTCCGCACTCGGGGGTGACGGAATAGCCCCGGAATCAACGCCGAACTACAACTCTCTAGGTGTTTGCGGTGCTTGATAGGGTTGCGTGACCAGCTATATTATTGCGTTGGATTGCGATTTAGGTCTTGATAAGACATCTTGATTTGTTTTTAAGCACACCACGCATCGGAAATACCCCTATATTGACACCTTTCCCGAGGGTTCGAAGCCAACATGAGCCAACAACAGATGGTACGTACATATGCCAATCGAGCTGCGTAGTAAACCAAGCCTCCGATGATCTATCCTAGTGAGCTATCCCTAAGTCCAGGGTCTCAGTCCGATCTTCAAGCTGTCCAAGTCGAACGAACTTCGAGTTCTGAGCTGTGAACGGAACATGGACGAAGGAGCTGAACTGCGCAGATCTAGATAGGAGCAGGACACCAGATGTGGGACCAAACTGACTGTATTTGAACTCATCACAACTTATTCAATTCGCCTGTAGATCTCATGCATCGCGTGGATCCCACGCGGCGCCGCAAAGGTCGACCCCGAGCTCTACGAAATGCCCGATGAAGCTGTTGCCAACCTGGTCGCGGCCAATAACGAGCTCAATTTGACGGATGAGTCGGAAACAGCCAGCAGCGTCTCAGAACATGAGCACAAGGGTGATATCAAGGGTAAGAAGGCAGACAAGAAAGCACAGGGCAAAGGAAGGAAGCCCGGCAAGGGCAAGGGCGATAGCATGGCTGCAGAAGGTGGCGATGATGATGACTCCGACTCTGACATCGAGAACCCCACGAACGACCAGGACGAGATTCTCAAACGCTTGAAACTGGACGAGTACGATGACGAAGAGGAAATTGATGAAGAGGACGATGAGGCACAGCTCGGACGCGCCGCACAGCTCTACTACTCCGGCCAGGGCCTCACACCATTCGAGAATCCCACACAAGATCCGAACATAGTCAATGTTCTCGACGAAGAGGATGCAGAGGAACAACGTGTTCGACCTAACGACTCATGCATCCTCGTTGGCTCAACAACTGACGGTGACAGCTCGATTGAGGTGTACCTATTTGATGAAAAGACTTCGAATCTGTATGTGCACCATGAGATTGTTCTCCCATCATTCCCTCTTTGCGTTCAGTGGCTCAACGCGAACCCTCGAGCCACCATGATTGATTCTACAACTGGCGAATACTTCCCGCCCACTGGGTCTTTTTGCGCAGTTGGTACCTTCAGACCAGGTATTGAAATCTGGAACTGCGATGTTATGAATCCACTTGAGCCTGTAACCATCCTCGGCGGTGAGGAAAACCTTGTTTCTCTTACACATCCTGTTCCTCCAAAGACCGCCACAAAGACTGTCAAAGGAAAGAACGGCAAGCTTGTGAAAATTAAGACCGAAAGCAAGAAGCTCCGACCAGGTTCGCACACTGATGCTGTGATGTCACTCGCATGGCATCCTCAGGTCCCTGCACGATTGGCCTCGGGCAGCGCCGATAAGACAGTTAAGCTGTGGGATGTTACCACCCAACAGGCCGTGTACACAGCTCGTCATCACAAGGATAAGGTTCAGTCATTGTCGTGGCATGACGAGCAACTCGACGTTCTGTTGACGGGTAGTTATGATCGAAGGGTATATGTTGTGGACACACGTCAAAGCGAGGCGGATACCGCCAAGATGAACCCGGCCTTTGTCCTCAACGCGGATGTCGAAATGGTAAGGTGGAATCCAGCAGACGCGAACCAGTTCATTGCGACCGCAGAAGACGGCTCGATTGTTTGCTGTGATGTGCGTGCAACTAATTCCAACGAGTATGTTTGGAAACTTCAAGCTCATGAGAAGGCCTGCACATCTATCACGTTCAACACGGCTATTCCAACCATGTTCGCGACGTCTTCTTTGGACAAGACCGTTAAGATCTGGGATTCAAAAGAATTGGTTGAAAGCAAGAGCGATGGCGCGCTCGTTCCGGAGCTTTTGGCAGTTCGTAACTTGAACGTAGGCAAGCTCTTTGCAATGCAGTTCGACGTGTCGAATCCCTTCATCCTTGCCGCTGGTGGTGACGCTGGCTGCCTTGCCATCTGGGATACTCTCGAAAACGTTAACGTTAACGAGCGATATGGCAAGACTGCAGAGGAACTCGGCCTGGGTGACCAGACACTTCCCGAAGACTATGTTGAGATGCAGCGCGCCGGTGGTCAATCACGTGGTATTGGCCCTGGCGTTCCGGGACAGGGTGGTAGGAACGATGATGATGATTCTGATCACGATGACTATGGGTTACTTGGAATGGACGAAGAGATGAAGGACGCTGAGGATGACGAAGCCGAGGAAAATGACGAGTAAGTAAGGTTCATTGAGCGAAACAGGTGCGGAGCCTTGCTGAGGTGTGAAATTTTATGTTAGAAAACATCCTTTGCACAATAAACTAGGTTCACCACATAGGTATCGGTTATGAGAATGCTAGTTTTGACTGACCACATTCGCCTGACTGGCCGAGCTGGTGATGAAGGGTGTGCATTGATCCATCCTATCCTATGCTCAAAACAATTACCATAGAGTGCTGTTTAAGCAACGTTCGGGGGGCAATCACGATAATAAAATAACAGTAGGTAGCATATTACTGCGACTATTACGTTGAAACAAATGATGTTGAAGCACATTACGAAATAGTTGGAACTATGAGAGGGACCGGTGGTCTGGTTTAGCTAACTTACCCGGCTTACAAAGAGCGGGCCAAGGACGAGGATGGTAGTCGACATGGACGTAATAATGACATGTAATGATGGGCCGGCCGTATCCTTAAAGGGGTCACCAACGGTATCTCCTGTAACAGCTGCCTTGTGCTCATTCGTGCCTTTCTTACCCTGACTCTCGATAAACTTTTTAGCATTGTCCCAAGCGCCACCAGCATTGTCAAGGAAGACCGCCATGAGCAGACCGGTCAGTGTAGCGAATAACATAAAAGTCGCTAGCACTTCCAGAACAAGTTGTGGAGCGCCTTGTGCCCATCCAAGCATCTTGAAGAGGATGCCGACCAAGACAGGAGTGCTCAGCGCCATAATCGCGGGCTTTCGCATCTCGCGCAAGGCTGCACGAGTAACGATGGAGACACAGCGAGCATAGTCTGGACGCTGAGATCCATCCATAATACCTGGGCGGGTCTCAAGCTGCTTGCGAACTTCCCAAACAACCTCCTGAGCCGTACGACCTACACTCTCCATAGACCATCCGGCAAAAACAAAAATCATCGTGATGCCAATGACGGCACCGCAGACACATTCGACTCGGGCAAGGTTGATGTTGGAAAACGAAGACTTGAGTGCAATGGAGACCTCATCGAGGAACGCTTGGAAGAGCACGAAGCATGCGAGTGCGGAACCACCCACCGCATAGCCCTTCGAAGCAGCCTTAGTCACGTTACCGCAGCTATCAAGGCGATCCGTTACAACGCGCACAGCATGGGGCTGGCCTGACATCTCCACGATACCGCCTGCGTTATCTGCAATAGGTCCAAAGTTGTTCATCGAGAGGATGTACACGGCGGTTGAGAGCATACCCATGGTGCAGACTGCTGTGCCAAAGATACCTGCCTTCACTGCAGGCAGGCCTGAGTAGTAACCAAGGTTGTACGACACGAGCAGAGATGAGCAAATCACAAGCGCTGGGAAGAGGCAAGACTCCAAACCAACACTAATGCCCGCAATAACATTTGTGCCGTGGCCAGTGGCGCTGGCATCAACAATGCGTCGGACTGGAGCAAAGGCATAGTCAGTGTAGTATTGCGTAATGAGGATCAGTAGGTACGAAGTTGCGATACCGAACAGACCGCAGAAGGCGAAGTGGAGCCAAGCGCTAGGTGCCTTGTCAGTATGCAGCATGATACGAGCAGTCAGGAGGAAAATAACAATGGCAATCGCCGTGGAGAACACGAATCCTCGCTTCATCGGGACAAGGGGGTCGAGTTCGGATTCACGTACAGGCTCTTCACGTCGGGGCATGAGGGCCTCACCGCTCTCCAGTTCGGAATCCATAATGGGCGAGTAACCATTGGAACCGAATCGACCACCTGGGGACGCAACTCCCATACTTCCTGTGGGGGAGCCACTTGAGGAAATCCCGGATGGCGTTTTGAGGCTTTTCCAGGAACTGATGACCGTTCGGCATCGTTCCATGAATTGACCCACGAAATCCCACCGCTGCGGGGGTTGCGGGGAGGTAGCACCACCCATGCGAACGCCCATCGAGAGGATGCCAAGTCCAGACAGAAGCAAGTCGAAGGTGTGCACGACCAATGGGAAGAAAATGTAACTGTAGCCCGAACTATTGAAGATGCCCGCATCAGTGCAGAGAGATGCACCCAAAATCATGGTACCAATTACTTCGCTTGAAATGGACTCAAAAACATCTGCCATCGAGCCTGCACAGTCACCGACATTATCACCGACAAGGTCAGCGACTACTGCAGGGTTTCGAGCATCGTCCTCAGGCAGAGAGGCCTCGATCTTACCGCACATGTCAGCACCGACGTCTGCAGCCTTGGTGTAGATGCCACCACCGAGCTGCATGAAAAGAGCGACAAATGCAGCGCCGAAGCCGTAACCAGCAAGCATGATGGGGACTTCCTGAGGGGGCAAACCAGCGCAGATGACAAAGATGAAGTGAGCAAGGAGGTACAACATGGCAATGCCCACAACGCACAATCCAGCTGAGAGTGCAGCAGAGACGGCACCACCGCGGAAGCAGAGCTGGAGGGCATCCACGTACGAGCCCCTCACCGCGGCCATCGCAACACGAATGTTGACACGGACGGAAATCCACATACCAATGTAGCCAGCCGCTGCCGAGCAGAAAGCACCTACGAGGAATGCGAAACCGACTGTGAGCGCCTGCACACCACGGCTGACGTGCTCGTCGTTGGGGGAGTCTCGGAAAAGATAAATAAACGCAAGTGATGCGGCCACAATGCACGCAAGCTTTGCGATAGCGGTGTACTGTGTTGCCAGATAACCTTCAGAGCCTTCTTTGATCGCATCCGAGACGACACGCATCTCACTCGAGTGTGAGTCGTGCACCATTATCCATCGGACGACTCGTGGGAGCAATTTGCACATGCCTGCACACGAAGCAAGGATAAACACGACATAAGCGGCGTCCGCACGCAAGGTAATCAATGCAAAGACGGCCGATGCAATGCAAACGATGAATGCAATATTCATCATCTTCTTGTAGAATGCAGTGGTCTCCATCGTTTCGAGTCGAGCGCGGCGGTCCTCTTCCGAAACTGCACCCACGCCTCCAACCGCTCCAAGTACAGATGCACCACTACTGCCAATGCTGTTGCTACTGGGGATGGTGGCAGCAGCTGCTGACGTGCCGGGCACAGGTGGGATCAAGAGCCCATGAGGATCGGGTGGAGCGTTTGTGATTTGGAGCTGAGTTGGTGAGAGAGGAGATGGCGTGCCGGTAGCACTGAACGCAGAGGGACCAGGGTTATAATCCGTGGACTTGGCATCATACTGTTGCTGCTGTTGCTGCGCGTGTGTTGGTTGGTACGGATATATCGGTTGTTGTTGGTGTTGAGGTTGCATAGGAGTGGGTAGCCTGACACTTGAGCTGCTGCTTACAGAGGCCGGCATAGGCGGGGGCACTGGGGCGGGCACACTGGGCATACTCGGAATGCTGGGCATGGGAGGGACGTTCGACAAAGGGGTTGGATTCGAAGCTGAAGTTGAACCTGGTCCTCCTGCAGTGAATGCTGTGTACAGCGAGCCCTTCGCGCCAGTGAGTGAGCCTGGGGGACTCGCCAGCGCAGGTGTGCTAGGCATGCCGAATGCCTGGCCCGGTGTGGCACTGGACTGTCCAACACCGGCTGGCTTCATGCCTCCGGCTAAGGTTCCTGCGCTGGTCATCATGTGTGTGCTGATGCTTGAGGGCTGACCCGCTAGTCCTGTTGCCGCTGCCGCAGCAGCCTGTCCAGATGCGATCAGGTTCTGGTATCCGAGCAGTGCGTGCTGGGCCTCTGATCCTGGTGCTGAGTGTGCTGCACCGCCTGCAGGCGCCCCCGGAAGTGGTTGGGCATGCGTCGGAGGCATCGGATATGGTGAAATCGTGGTCATGGTTGGACGCGGGGAGGGATCCTCGGACATGTTATGTGGCGTGGAATCAAGTCGGGAGTCCACTACCCTGTCGTTCTGTGACCTAGAGTGGTTTCATTGCATGTCTTGATAGATGAGTACATATCCAAATACATCAATATCAAGCCAAGGTACCTCTCAATCTGCAAGAACAGTGGAATTTTGGGGCGAGATCGGGTAACATCTCGGGGTAAGGAGTTGAAATCTTACGTAACACACTACATTCAGTTTGATAATTAAATCAATACTCCACACACACACCCACCATACGATATATATTATCCTGATTCATCACTGACGTCAGACTGGTGTCAGCGGTCATTCTGCGGGCGTTTGCGCGGGACCCGCTGACTGCCTGTGCGTGAGACCGCGGCAGAGGAATTAACTCAATCACACTCACATTATGCCGCGCGAGATCCAGTCACACACGTCGTGGCACCTGCAAATCAGACATATGATGGCATGGCGCATCAGCCAGTTCGAAAGTAATATCATCCACCCGCACGAGGAAGTCTGAATGCGGGTGGATGAGGTCTTTATGTGACACTGATCCGAGCACTTGTTTCAGCATATGCACGCATGGCCCGGGAGATTAAATTGTTGTGTTGTGCCAGACATAGTAGGACTAGAGCATACACTACGTGTCAAGAGCGTGCTCGCGCCGCAAGACCAGGAAAAACTGAGAGTACGCGTTTTTAGAGCTTGCTCGGAAGTATACTCGCTGTTGGTCGGGTGTGATAGCACCACTGGAGTGGCGGGCCTGGTGACGTGTAGGATACGCTTCATGAAGGGAAAATCCTTTGGTGCATTTCAAGACACTTGGTCCTTGCGCCGGTGTGGTCAGCAAGAAGTCGAGTCTAGTAACCGTTACTCACGTTGTATATGTTCCGCGCTGATATGCACTCACATTAGCCCAGGCAGGCCAGCAGACAATAGGAGACGGTGACCTAGGCCGAGTCGCCCCATCGTGTCCCGCATTTTCCGTGTGCATCCCAGCATAGGATAACCTAACGCCCTACTCCTACACACTTGTCACACACACACACACACACACACACACACACACACACACACACACACACGCGTGTACTCCATGTACTTGACTGCACTCCAATGCGATGAGTTCTAGTATGACCAGTGTGCAGCAAGTGGGCATGAGCTCGGGCCCCAGAACGAGTCCTAGGGCGAGTCCTAGGATGAGCCCTAGGACAAGCCCTAGGACAAACCCACGCGGGCCTGTGCCACTGCCAGGCGAGGAACACCTCACAAATGCATATGAAGAGGTGGAGATTGACGCCGAGGCAGCGCACGGACTCTCGGAGCCGGTACTGGCAGCATCACCGGTGGTGATGGGAGGAACGGGAATAGGCGGCCAGAGCTCGCGACGACCGCCTACGTCGACGACAGCGGCAACGACCCTCCTGCACACGACTCATACAAGCCACGGCAACCGACCACAAGTACAAAGCCGTAGAGATCCAAATGATGATACAGATGCCGACGCGGATGCTGAGGATGACGACAACAATGACAACAATGAGGATGACATCAGTATACGTCCCGGAGACGATTCAGAGATTGAGGCAGAGATAGACACAACCGCTGCTGCAGGTGCACACGCACTCCGGAAAGAAGATTTCTCGGAGCTCGAGAAAGCCTTTGGGTTCTTCTCACTCTCATCAGCCGACCCCGAGCTTGCCTCGGCGCTGAGGCGTGTGGATGCGCTCAGCGAACGGCGTGAGAAGACAAGGACCAGAGTTGCAGGATCACGAGGTGATTTACACATTCAGAAGCAAAAACAGTCTCAGCGCATGGGCAAGCACGAGGCAAGGGGCGATCCGATACCGGCCACCGGCAACTCCACGCAGCCTCGGGCTGCCGTTTCTGGTTTGGCAAGTCCTGTACAATTCAACGACAAAGACAAAACCAAGGGCCATCTCAAGGGTAGTCAGACCGTATCGAATGATTCTGAGGAGACGGATGAGGTCGATCAACGGGACTTCAGCGATTATGAGGACATGGATGAATCACAAATTGCAGAGTTTCTGAGACGCCAGGCCGAAGCCGCACTTGCGCAGGCCCGGGTCAAAATGCAGAAGCAGGCAGGGGCAGAAGGTAGAATCAGCAGCGGCGTGGCCGGGAAAGACGCTGTGCGAGGTCTCGAAAGAGCTTCAACTCCGACGGAGACTATGGACGCACGAGCTTATGAAGAGGAACTGGGCGCACTCGGGAGCGTGGCGATTCCGGCCTCCAGCATCGCTATTACTCGGACGGTTGACTTCGACTTCTTACCCATGCGCAAGCCATCCGACTATGAGTCGAGTGATGGAGGTGCAGCCTATCTCCCGCCCGATTCTGAACCCGATTCGGAGATTGATGAACTGATTGGAATCAATACCAAGCCTCCATCCACGTCATCACTGCAAGATTCACCCTCCATGCATAGTACACAGGTTTCACACGAGCTTCAACCACCACGGTCCGCTGGCCAAGCATTTCCCCCTTCGGGATTCTCAACACCAGGTTCAGTGTCGCCATCGATATCGAGGTCCACACCGGTTCCATTCCACCTTCTGGCCTCGACTTTCGCCCAAGTTCTGGCTGAGAAGTTTGGCAGCAAGCCGGATGTCGTGGCAAAGGAGTATGACAGAAATCGAACAGAGAAGGAACTACGAAAGTGGCGTGAACGCAAGGCTGAACTCAGACACCAAACGTTCACGAATGCTGGTGCGTCTTCTGTGTCACCCCCTTCCGTTGACCGCTCTGGGGCAGAGCAAAGCTTCTCGGATCTGGACCTGAGCAAATCCGCACCTTCACCACGATCGGGAGAACCGCAGAAGAGTGTCACACAGAGCTACCATATCTATCTTGAGGAAGACAGTGGAGATGAAATTCCACCGGAGATTGCTCTGCAGCGACTTGAACTTGATGCACTACGACCACTGTCACGACAGAAGCCACCACAAGAGTCGCTTCATCTCTTGCAAGGTACACCTGACACACTTTTCGCACCTTCAATTCAAGAGGAGAACCCTCGTTCTGCCTCTGCATCAACCACAGGTGAGAGTGTTACCTCAAAACCTTTCTTGGGTGCATGGTCCCTGCCAAATAGTGGGGTACAAGCTGATAGTGATAGTGAGGGCTCGGAGTACAAAGGCTTGGGGGTCTTGACCCACGATGAAAGCGGTTTTATCGACGAAGGAGATCGTGAGCACGCTCACTTTACTGGAGTCTCACGAGATCGTGTTCCATCGGCGGGTAAACGTATCGTGAAAACTTGGGATGAGGAAGAAATCGATGAAGAACGGCGAAAGGCCATGTCAAACACGGAGGATGACGACGATGATTACGAAATTGATATCAATCAATTGAGTCTTGCAGCTATTGCATCTGGACAGCACTCCTCTCGGCGACAGCCATCTCAACGGAAGCATAGTCAAGAAAAGTTATCTCCAAAGATGACCCCAACTACCCTTGCTCATTCTCACGCGCCACGCTTCACACTTAATCAAGGGTCCAGTTATTTATTGCCCCAGACTCGCAACACCTTAAAAATTACCTCAAAACCTGAAGCAACTCCAGAAACCTTGCCTCGTACGAATTCGCAAAGCATCCCACGAGCACCTCCACACCCGTCTCAGTCTGTACGGTACTGGATCGGTGATTCTCCCAAGACAGAGGGCAGACGCCCCTCGTCCGCTTCAAACAGGCCCGCGGACCTCTCGCTCGCAACGTCAGGCCCGTCGTCCTCCACTGCTCGGATACCTCTTCCTGTCCGGCCAATTGTGATCGATGGCGCTACTCATCATAGGCCGGGTTCAAGTCATGCCAATCCGTCAGCTTCTCTCTTGACAGCTCGCCTGGGAAGCATTCATGGGTCGACCAACGCGGCAATCGCGGCTACGGTTACAACCAGTCCTTACAATAGTCTCACTGCAAGCGTATACGCCCGACTGCTTCCGTACGCCGATCCACACTACGATGCTCAACATCCAGGCTCGCAAAGCGCTGCCAAAAACTCCTCACCAATTATGTCTCGGCCAAAGACCGCATTTGTAGAGTCTACAACACCAGCGCGCCAGCAATATGCCTCTTCAGCAAATCTGACGGCAAAAGGCATTGTGCAGACGGGTATTCTTAAAGCCCCCGACGTGCCCGTTGATGCAACCGCGACACATTCGAAAAAGGCTGTGCTTCGACGACCTGGAACGTCTCCAGCTTCGTCTCCTTTTAGTCCTTCAGTTGCCACACGGACTGACAATAAGTCGACACAACCAAAGTCTACGGGCTCGCAACCTGGGTCAATTCCGCGCTACCCTAATTTAGGCCTGAACTTCCCGGCTCTGGCATCTGTCATGAATGCTGCACATCCGAACGGGATGCGAAGGGCCTCCATGTCTTCCTCAGGGCAGCAAGAGAGCAACTCCAGTTCCGGTGGTAGCGTTAAATCCTCCGCAAACCCATCGGGAGGGCCCGCTTCCATGGCATCGACACCAGGGCGCGCCGACCGCCGCAAATCGAGCACGAGTGGGGTGAGCATTTTGGCGCCTCAGGTGTACAGGGTTGATAAGCCTGCTGACGAAGAGGAGGCCATCGAATCCCAAGCCGCTCTCGCTCTGCTGCAGGTTAGGGGACTTGCAACTGGTACTCACCGTCCGAGCACGCCAAAGCAGCACACTGGTTCGAAAGTCGGGTCACATATCCCTGCTTACTACTCGAGCATCACTCAAACGGGTTTGTCAATGCGCCTCGGTTCCATGGTTCGAACGGCATCGGGCCACAGCTCCTCGTCTCCAAGAGACAATCCAGTCTCAGAATCGCGATAAATGCACAATTGCTTAAAAATAAAGGTAAAGCCAAGCGTCCTGTATTCGAACAGCTAAGAGAGACTGCATGCTGTGAAAGCGACTGTATGTGACATCAACAAAACAGTTTCATGGTATGCAGCGGCATATGAAACGGATAGACCAGACCCAGAATGATACAACATGAGTACTATACACAATTTCCGAGTCAAGTCATTACTCAATGTGCTTCAAATCAATTGTTGCGCTGGAGCGACACTTGAGCGGCGTCTACCGAGCATGAAGACTGAACCAGCTCCGGTATTAGGAGTAGTCGGCGACTCAGGCTGGGGCTCATCCGGAATCACTGACTGAGGAGCAGGGATGATTCGGACGCTATTCCTTTGTTCCAAGGCCTCTTCTGCGGCTTGAATCACCGCAGCATCTGCCTCAAGGTCAAACGATTCGTCCAGCGCCGGAGGCTCCGGCACCATCGTCGAGCCGGCCTGCGACGGGGCGGGTTGGGAACCGCCACCAACTTCCTGTTGTTGCACTGGGGCAACAAGGTCAGCCTCAACACTTTCAAGCAACTGCTTGCGTAGCAGTTCAGCCTCGTCCATCGAGTCATCCACTAGGTTGGCCTCGCCGTCTTCGAAAGTTTGTTGAGGAGTCGATGCTTGACGCGGCAACTCCACATTGGTCGGGATCTGTGAGAACGAGCTACGAGCTGGCTGGGATGTGAGGAGACTAGGGGGTGCATTTGATGCATGCGAGGGAGTGCTCGCTTGCCTCTGGAGGAGTTCTTGAACCTGGCGCCGAATTTCTTCGACCTCGCGCTGCTGCTTCTCAATAATGCTTCGGTCCTCTTCATGCTTCCTGCGTAACTCCTCAATCTCACTCATGGCTGCACCTGTGTTCAAAGGAGGAACACTGGGTCGGCCAGACCTTGTCGTACTTGTGGGTACAGAGGTCGTCGAAGCCGTGGACGTTACAGTGTGGGATCGTTGACGCACTGACATCGACGAAGCCGCCGTTAGCGTCCTATCCTCAGGGATAGGCTGAGGAAGCTGAGATGAGCTTGCCCTTTGAGGTGTTGGAATCTCACTAAGCCTCTGTTTCCGGGGTGAGGTGGTTGAACTAAGTCCTGGAATGGCCTGCGAGTAGGAATATGACTTGGTCGGGCTGCGTGGTGACGGCTGAGTCTTATTATCATTCGCATATTCTAGTGCCCTGCCGGTTCTCGCCGTGCCGAAAGACGGCCCACGGCCCGATGTAGCAACGGAGTCGCGGTACAAGCCGGGCGAGGAATTCCGAATATGCTCATCATGACCGGGCGACTGTGCTCGCGGTGTATTCACCAGCGACAAACGAAGAGAGAACGAACGATTGAGAGACACCTGACGCGATGGCGATGGTGATGGGTTAGCGCGACGAGGAGAACCTGTCGAGTTGAAGCTCTTTTGTTTGTTTAGGGGCACCGCCTGGAATGTGAATTGTGTGATGGGGGAAGAAGTCATCAATGCTCTCAAATTCTCTTCGCGCATCTTGGTAACTCGTTGCTCACGAAGCTCCATCTGTTTGCGGATCCGTTCAAACAGTGCATCTGGGCTGGGAACGACCTAGATAGTGGTAAAGGAGGGGTAGTTTGGGCAGAGTTATGCGAGATGAGCGACAATCGGCAAGTGGGTAAGCGAGTAAGCAAACAAGGGGCAAGGCAGCTCGATAGTTCAACCGCGATCTAGGATCAACCGCATCTAACACAACTGGGCGAGGTGAGTTAGGAATCTAGCAATGCGGTTGTATTATGAAACAAACAACCGATTCCATGGTTTCATCGGTTCGGGACAGATGGCATCCGATGAAGTTGCTGTACCCCACTTGTCACAACCCCAGCTGGGTTCCTGCGTTCTAAAGCGGCTGGATCGGCAACGAACTGATGAATGGGCATCGAGGTTGAACGCATTACAAGCGAGCGATGACCTACCTGCTGAACTGCACTTGTCGCGTCTGTTACGCGCGTATGAATGGCTTGGATGATCGCAGCCACCACCTGTTGTAGTAGTGGTTCCGGGCATAGAGTTCCTGCATAAATACGATTGCCCAGGGTTGCATCCATGGCAGCACGCCGAACGGCTTCACTAGCCTTTGCAGAAGTTACTGACAGCGCCAGATCCGATGGAGGGGCTGTAGGCGGCACGGGTGCGATGAGGGATAAGAGTCGGTATGCTACATATAGAGACATACGAACGAGGAACTGGAAGAATTGGTTGTACGACAGCACAGGTGCAGTTCGTGGCTTAACTGCAGCAGGGCCAATTACTAATTGCAAAATTGCGCAAACGCAGACGTCGGGGATGAACTCTGGGGCGATACCGAAAGCACGAATAAACCTTACGAATTGTACCAGCTCCATCGTTGGTGCGTTTGGATTCTCAATTGTGGCACTGGTTCCGGTGACCACAGGAGTGGGCATGTGTGTCGAGGTATAGCGATTAAACACTTTCTTCCAGGTACCGGCGCTGGTGCTCCAGAGCTCGGTTGCACGAACAATATCGAGTGCATTAGGGTGGAAGGCTGGATCAGTGAACGGTCGGAGCGCGCTTGGGATTGCCGCATCGAGTGCAGATTCTCGATTCAGGACGGCGGTACTAACACTCGCATCAAGCGCCGGAGGCCAGTCAAGTTCCCTGTTCTCTAACCAGCTCAGCCTTGGATCCTCGCAATGACCCAGGAACGCGGCTGCAGTGACCAGGTTTGAGTTTGCAGCCAGGTCCTCGGGCAGTGGTTCGTCCTGCTCGGGATCATAAGTAATTTCTAGCGCCCGGATGGCTTCAATTAGCCTATCGGGATCAGATGCCCCTGCAGCACGTGCGGTGCGGAGCGATGATCGACGCGCGGTACGAGCTGGGAATGTCGAGCCTGGTCGGGCGGCAGCGGCAGCCGATGGAGTCGACTGCACAAGTGATGTATCGTGGAACGGTGGGATGGTGATCAAAGCTGTAGAGGCATAAGATGCTGCCACACTTGCGATCGAGCTATGACCAAAGAGAAGAGACGCCTGCGAGACGGGGTTCTCCAACGGGCAGCCATCATAGTACGCTAGTTGAGGTAGCAGGTTGGAAACGACCTTCGAGCTCTGTCTGAGCTTCGTCTCGGCAAATGGCGTGCCAGCGAGGACTAATTCGCGCAGACGGTTGTTCATGGAGAGGGGTCGGATGGCCTGAAGAGTTGGGATGCCTGTCCAACCCAGGTTGAGAGCCAACAACTGCTGCATGTTTGCAAGACCAGACACAGACTTCAGCTGGGGGTTGTGGGAGACATCGAGAGAACGCAAAGTATTTGCAAGGCCGTCAATACCCTGGAGTGAGGTGAGATGATTGTGGCGTGCAATGAGCACGACAAGGGAAGGACATCGGGCAGAGATTGAAGCAAGGCTCGTAAAGTTGTTGTGGCTAATATCCAGGACCTCGATGCCTGGGGGTACAGTAGCTGGGAGCTCTTCCAAGTAGCAGTTTGTCAGGCTCATGACTCGCAGGTTTTGGTATCCGTTAAGGACGGCCTGAAGCAAGGGAGTGAAGTTGATCAGCTCGTGTGTAGGAAGCGCCTTGAGACGCATCAACTCTCGAGTTTCTTCGTCGAGTTCTTCCGCAACTGGTGTAACCTCTTCTTCAGCCTCAGGTTGAAGCTCAGATTCCGTCAGAGTCTTTGATTCCTCTTCGCCGTAATAAGCCTCCCGCTGAGCCTCATCTTCGTGGGGAAGCGAAGCGTCTGCCTGCTCTGAGGCCGAATGCTCGAAGCTCGCAGGCTCCGGCTCGGGCGCTGCCTTTGGAGTGGGGCGTTCCTTCGTCTCAGCGACGGGCAAGCTCTTGGGCTGGGGTTGGCTTGACGGCTGTGGCAAGATTGCCGGGGACGCTTCAGGTTCTCGAGATGATGACAGCTGGGGAGTGTCCTTCAGGAAATCCAGGTCTGCGACAGGATCCTTCATCGCGCTAAAGTCAAGACCGTCAATGTCACCCAGCACGAACTCATCCGTTTCGTTGAGTCCATCGGCTGGCGCATCGGTGGTCTGCGCAGCGCGTATTGCAGCCGTCGTTGAGCTTGGCTCTGCTTCATGCTGCTGTGGTGGCTCTTGTTGTGCCTGTTGCGGCTGCTGAGTCACCACCTGTACGGGCTGTCGTCGAGAGCGAGGCTGTATCCTTGAAACAGATCCAGATACATCAGCTTCCTGCTTAGGAGGCTCAGCGCTTGACTTGGGAGCAGCCCCGTGATCGGAATGGAATCCATCATCTAGGGTAAGTGACAGAGAAGTATCCGATTCAAAGCCAGCAGCGGCTGCTGTACTTGCGGGCTGGGGGATTGTGGCTGCTCTAGCATTAGACGCGGGGGCGTGTTGCTCTCCCTTCTGTGCTGCAGGATCGAGGACTGGTGACGAGTCCACTTCATCCAACAGATCGTTCAAAGCATCGTCGTCAATGTCATCCGAGGTAATAGGTGGTTTTGCGGCGGGGGCCGCTGCAGTAACAGCTGCGGAGGCTGCGGATCGTGGTGCTTGCGCCTGAGCTTGTGCGGGAGCAGGAGAAGGCGCGGTTGGAGTGGATGTTGCTAAGGCCGTGGGACTCGGTGTCGGTGCCGGGACAGATGAGATGACTTTGCTAGCATTTTGGGGCGAGGGCGCCGGTTTGAGCTTAGCGTTAGCTTTGTGATCATCATCGTCGTCGAGGCCAGGGAAGAAATCATCTAAATCTAGATCAGACTCGTCACTGTCCTTCAGATCATGCTTGAGAGGCGCCACCACTTGTGGAGCAGGTTTCGTTACCGTTGCCGCTGTCGTGGTCGGTGCGGGCTTCGTTACCGAGGGTTGCGGCGGGACAACCGTAGCAGCAGTGGGTTTCTTGTGATGCGGCCCTGAGTCGTGCAGGAGATCGCTGATGTCGAGGTCATCCTCGTCAAAGTCGAAGTCAGACATGGCTCACAACACCTGAGGAGGCCTCTAGCTGTCAGCACAGTGACAAAGCGGGATTGGTAGAGCTATTGCGTTGACTAAGCCTAAGCTCTACTTTGCAATACTATGTTTTTTCCAACACAGCCGTGCCACCGTGAGTGTGTATATGCACTAAAAAGTAATAACGACCGCTGAGAGGTCGTTCCACGAGTCGTGTTGAGCAGGTGCAGGCCGGAATTTCGCGGCAAGTCCGGCGTAATCGGGAGCTAACACGACTGATATACTCCCTCTATACAAGTGAAAGGTGTCGTATCTAGTGTGAGTACATATAACCCACGTGGTACCACAAGTGTAACGCAGGCTCTCGGCGTGTGTCGAAACGTGGCGGTTTCCTCCGCTTGCACTGGCACCAGGAGACTGAGCCACCGAAGGGACGGCATCGGTTGGGGCGAGCTACGCAGTGAAAAGCGAGACAGCATGCCACACACGATACATGTCTCAAACTGAGGCCGTATACACGAGATATACTCAAATTGGTTTCTTCATGTGACGAAAATACGTTCGAAATGTCTAGTTTCATACTCAACTCAGTTCATTAAATCAATCCAAGTGTTTTCTAATAGTATTCCCCACAACATGCGTGTATTATAACACCCTCAAGACTCCGTCTATACCGCTATATCACCATTTTTCCAACCCTGATCTTGCTCGTTTCCAACGGAAGCGTTGAATCGGGCCGCGTTCGGGGGTGCTGGAATACCCGCCGGTTTTTCGAGAAACCCACTTTGGGGCATGCACCTGGGCGATTGGAAGGGGTTGAAGAGGGATGGGCGAAACGACCCCGGAGCCAGGTAGATTATGCACTGGAAAGCGCTATTGCGGGTGTTATTCGATGATAGAGTCGTCAAAAGGTCAGCATCGGATACGATCTTGCAGCAATGGGCCTGTTGGAGGTAGCCACTGCATCGCGCGAAACTGGCGGATAAAGAGATAGATGCAACAACCCCGGAGTTCAGCCGGGCGCATACAGTAAGCTGATTGCTGTTGGGACTTCGAAGGTGCTGTTACAGCTCTCATTATGCCCTGGGTGATACCGCCCCTCACAGCGCTCCGGAGTCTTTGTTTAGACGCCGTAATCGGAGCTGATTATTTTGTTCCGAGGAATCCTCTCCTCAATACGAAGCGTGCCCGCGGCGAAACCTGCCGGAGCCGTATGAATATCACTCTGTTGTCATCCAGGGCCGGTCTGATAGGCCGAAGGATCTGAAATGAGCTCAGGAATGTAGTCCTGGAAGGAATATTCATGGTGTCAGTCATCAATTCACAATTTACTGTGTAAAGCCTAAGTCCACTCGGCCTGCCAAGCTTAGGTCTCCAGTTACTCTCGCGTATGACCACCCTGGCTCCCCCAACTCCCCATCTATTCCAGTCACCAGCCCTTGAATTTCAAATAGTTTGGACGAAAAGCCGAGCGCTGCAGGGGGGAAGTAAATTGCGAAATGCGCCAGTGCATGCGAGTGCGTGCAGAATGTTATCTTATGTTTCGATAGGTTATGCGGTGACGTATCCATTTAACCGATTATTCATCACCCACACTCGCTGCATACTAGGAAAATTTATACTTTTCTTCAAAGTGCGCACTTTGAATCTCACCCGGACACCCTGCTTTACCACCGTCTCGACGTGTATAGCCTCCCTTCGCAGCCTCTTAGGCACAGATCGCGGTAAAGGCAGCCGTCTCTTCGGGTATTCCCGAGTTTTTGTGTGACTTTATTCGGTTCTGCCCAGCGAAAGGCGCGCAAAACTAGCAGTGCGAAGACATGCCAAGCTCCGAGACGAGGCGAAGACGGCATGCTCGTGGCAGCATTCGCACAGATATGGAGTGGGGAGGTGCTCCCAGCGCTGCCTCAGTCCTGAGTTCATCGGGTGTTCAGTCCCAGTCTAGCATCTCCGAGGACGAAAGCGATATCGCGCATCTGATTGCAGCCAACCCTCTCGTGCCTCTGTTGATGATGCTGCTTGTGTTGTACGCGATCGTCTTCGTCTGGGACCTTGGTCCGGGCTTGCGCGGTTTCCTCGCCGTAGGCGTTCTCGCTATCATTATTGGCTTTACTAAGTGGGTTTCGGTACGTGCTCATATCCATACCTCTTGTGCCTGATCTTGCGGCAGCGGACATAACTCAGGGTTTCTCAAGATGGGTAATGCGGATGAGAGGAACGCTTTCCGCACACACCTACGCATGGATCCTGAGCATGATCATGTCCATGTCCACTCGCCACTGCATTCAACTGCCACCATGGCTATGATGATTTAAAAGAATTTTACCATCTTTCGATTGACGCATCGTGAAAAGAATTCCTTTGCTGAGCTTGGTCTGCAGTTCATTGTTCTGTTATGAAGCGACCGCGCGCTATGAATGAATTCCTTGACCGACGTTGCTCACTGGGCTTGCGACAAATACCTGACCACTTCTCATTCTAGACTAAACACAAGTCCTGGAGTGCACTCGCGTGAGAGTTCCACACACAGGCTGCAGCAATCCATGAAACCTGTTACACAGCCAGCTTCGAATGTATATAGATCAGTCTAATCCAAACCACCCTGTACATAAAATAACAGATGAACCTTGATTGAATCACTCATTTATGCGCTAGTATTACATTGAACAAATGGAATGGCGAACACATCTTACAGCTTAGAAGTTACGATACAATACGGAAGGTCGCGGGGAAAGGGTAACAATCGAGGAGAGGAGCAGGCATGGAACGCTCTATTCCTGCGTATTCGCATCTTTGCTATCTTTCTGCTGACTCCCAACTGCCGCGCCACCGCTACCGGTACGGTAACTATTACTGCTTGGACTACTTGAACTAACACTTTTGCCTTGACTTAACCCCCTTTGTGGATTAGCGGGTTTTGCTGGCGATTGCGGCAAGCGAGCCGGCGAAGTGGGTTGCGATCGCACATGGGCTAAAATATTCTGAGCGACGGTCTTCGCGGAGCTTGCTGCGGCTTGCAGACTCGTTTCTTCGTTTGGTACTAAAACATTCGTGGGTGACTTCGGCTCCGTGAGCGAGGCCATGGCTGGTAACAGTGATGGGAACAGTCTCGACGGAGACATTACGCTCGAGTGAGCTCTTGTGACTGCAGCTGCGACTGCTGCAGCGTTGGTAAGGGCAGCGACGGACGACGTAGGCACACGCTGTGGCGTTGCCATGATATTGCGCTTCGTCTCTGACTTGCCGTTCGTTTCGGAGGGGTTGGTACTAAAGGTCTTGCGTGCCGAGGCTGGCATCGGGGAGAGCACGGTCGGCCGCGGTGTAACGGGTTTAGGAGTTGCCGGCGGTTTCAACGGAACGTGGTAGTGAGAACCAGGGTGATGGTGGTGATGATGGTGAGGATGCCCTAGATTCAAGGCACACGTATCACTCACAGCTGAGGTACTGCTGGGTACAGATTCCATAGTGGGCAATGGGATGGATTGGTCCTGAGATAGCGATCGTGTCACGGAGACGCTCGGCGGATGAGACAGGCCTGCATCGGCTCCGTCTGCTGTACTGTCTTGGCTGTAGCAACATACGTCTCCATGTGTCGGGGGCGGTGTTCGAGGTGGGTCCGTGGGCTGAGAACATGATATCAGCGCCCTGTCTTTCCCACTGCTATCTGTCGTCGTGCTGGATATTCGGGTATTGGCCGACGTGTTGCTGATTTCACGATCCGTTAGCCGAAAAGCCGTTGGTTGTAAGGCGGGGGAATTCGAGACTTGCGAGTTGGGGGAGAACATGGGGGTGATCGAAACGCACCTCGATTGCTCGCTAGGCTGAGAGAACGCCTCTGGAAGGGGTCTTAGGTCGTCCGAAGAATATTCAATATTAGTGGTCTCGCTGCGATTGGCATCCTCACTGGTGTACGAGTGGGCTGAACCATAGCTGTCTTCTTTCAAGTGTGACGGCAGCGCCGTGAGTCGTTTCCCTAATACCAGTACAGGCTGACTAGAGGGGCTGGCCTTGACCAGCCGTTCGGGTGCAGGATGAGCAGCAAGACCACCCTCACTCTCGGTTTCCGAGCCCTGAGATGTCAATACCCCACTGACACGCTTGGAGCCAGGAGATGCTGCTGTGCCCGCCCCCGCTTCGACCTGTCCTCGAGCGGATCCAGTCGAGTCTAACGTCTTTCGCTTCGTGCCGAGGGTGACCAAGCCGTTGTGGTTGCTTGTGATGTCTGTGATCTCTGTGGCCTGTGCGGCTGCCACATCGCTAGAAACCAGTACTGACCTTGAATCACTGCCTGGACCTGGATCTTGAAGATCGCACCCATGTGTCCCCACTCGATCACGTGTTCCTGTCGTTCGGTTTAAAGACGTTTTTGAGTCTTGTTCAGGTTTGTGGGACATGTTAATTGTGAACACCGCAAGTGCAGACGGGATACACTAATCGCAAATGGTATCCAAACGTATGATCTTCTGAATCAAATTTGGATCCTTCCGACTGCACTCGTGTTTTCCCGTTAAAACTCGTCTAGAACCTTATTGTTGGAGTGGTTCTCTGAGGAGGTGTCGGTCTCGTTGGAGATTTGAAATTTGAAATTTGAAATTTCAAAATTGAAAATTTCTACCACTGTCAATGAATCAATCCACCCTCCTCCGGTATTTTCCCAACTCTGCAACTCTCCCAGTCAACGGATTTCTGCACAAATCCGGGCCAGGACGGATAGAGGCGCGAAAGTTGAAGCGTGCAGATGGGTGTTTTATTAGGATTCCGAGCGAAACACTGAGTGTTATAGCGTAAGATTTACCAGAAAGGTTGAGTATGTCTCAAAGAATCTTCTGGACACTATAGAAATCTCAAACACAACCCAGGCACCCAGGCAAGAATACCCTTACGAGGTAACCGCTAGTGAAATTTGAATCACACGCCCCGCTAGCCGCCCGGATCGAGCCCGTGGACACCCTGCCGGGGGACTACAACCCGTCCCGACACTCGAGCCGGTCCAAGACACGCTTGTACACCGAGCCAAGCGCTGCTGAGTCCTGCAACCCAACCCTCGCATGTTCTCCAAGGCACCCAGAGCGACGACTCCAAGTCGTCCACCGACGCGAGAGCCCTCGGGCGCGACAGACGCCGCTCTCACGAGCAAGTGGATTGTGGACTTTGACGGACTTCAGCAAGCCATCACCGTGTCCAGCAAGGCGACGCTGCAGCAACAGCAACAGCAACAGCAACAGCAACAGCAACAGCTTCAACAGCTCCAGAAGACTGCCCTTAGGCCCCTGTCAGCGACGCTGCCTTCCACTTCGCCTGGTGTGAGGAGCCGAACGACAGCGCCATACTCCACAAGTGCGGATTTCACCAGCACGGCGGTACCAACTCGCTCGCGTAATGATAGCTTCACTGGACGTGCCGATGCGGAAGGGGCAGGAGCAACTCGAAGACTCAATCGACCTGCAACGTCGAGGCCTGCTCCACTGACGCAGCCGCAGCACCAACAACACCAACAACATCAGCTCCAGCAACAGCACCACCAAGCCGGCACACGAGGCGTGCGACTTGAATTGCCACCTCTTGCTGCCAACACTGTGAACGCCCCTTCGTCTTCGAGGCAAGAAGTACAGCCAGTGATTCTTCAGCAGCAGCAACAGCAGCAGGTGCAAGCTCAACCCCAGCCAGGGCAAAGCTCAACACAAAATCTGCTTTCTCGTGCCGAGCGTCTTGCGATGCGCATTCGGGAGCTCAAGGTGGCTCGCGGATTAATGACCCAAGAAGAAGCAGACCGGGAGGCTACTCAAGAAGTTCAGCAACGAGCAGTAGCCCTGGGTCTCACAGCTCCGCTTCAAGGAACCGTCCCAGCCCAAGCTTTGGGCGAGGTTCAGGCTGCCCTTGAGGTTCTCGGGCGACATGGCCTGCTACCAGCACTTCAATCACCGCCAACCGCGTCGAAGGAATCTTCCCCAGATCGCTCTCCATCTCCAACGAGAAGATCTCGTTCACGCGCGGAATATCCAAAGCCCTGGCTTGCTGACAAGGTCCAGCAGAGCCAGAAGGCCCCGCGAGGTAAGCAACAACCTGGCATTGTCGAGCCCCGACCGCCTAGAGCAGGTTCCGAGAACAAACTGCCAGATGTATCCCGCGCTCCTAGCACGATCACTGGTGTCGGAGGCCCTGCGGGAGGCTTGCAGAGGGCGCCGTCCTACACAGCAGGAACACAAGTTAGCAGCGCTTCGCCACTTCTTCATGCGTTGGATACGAGAGTCGGTGGGATTACCAATGGAGATGTGGATCTTGAAGCAGGCGAGCCTGTGGTTGCTGCACTCTCTTCGACTCGATCCAGTTTACTGTCGACGTTATTCCCAACGGTTGTCATCTTGCCAACATTTACTCGTGTACCCACGACCAGTAAGACTCGTCCCAGGGATCCTCTGCCAGCTTCTCCATCAGAGATCCCCAGGTCTACTGGTCCTGCAACTGTCCCATCAACGACTACGACCGCGGCGCACCCAGCGAAGTCTTCTCAGGCCACGAAGCCAGCACCAGTCGTGTGCCAAGAGGTGACGACACCTCAGTCCCAGGCAGCACCCGCACCGGAACAAGACCCGTCGCTTACTGGAGATGTGAAGTTGACGGGAGCGCTGCCACCCCATGCAACCAATCCCCCTGCATCGAGAACTAGCAATCTTGTGTCTATTGTTCAAGTGCCTATTCTCCCTATGGTCACAGAGCAGCAAGCAGTTGCAGCACGATCTTCAGCACAAGCGAGCACTCCAACAGTTGCTGCTCTCCCAGCTATTAACTCAACTGTGGCCCCCGCCCAGACCATTCCCGATACTTTCGGCGACGTGCAGTTGACCGGGGAGTTGCCACTGCATGCAACCAATCCCCCTGCATCTAGGACAAGCAACCTCGCATCTCTTGTGCAGGCACCTATCCTCCCCATGATCGCAGAGCAGCAAGCAGTTTCACAAAAGCGCAATTCAGTGAGTAGCGTCGCGAAGGTCACTCCTGTAGTTTCTCCAGTACAGACCATGCCAACCGCGAGTGAGGCCGAGCTTGAGGTAACCATTCCGAGCGGAGACAACATTCCGAAGGTGCTATCTCATGATGGCGGCGCACTGGATACGACACCCAATGCTCATCCAGCTTTCTCAGCGGCACTCTCCGGAGACATTAAGCTGTCCGACCCGCTTCCACGTCACGCTACGACACCATCCAAGGACGCTTCAGTGGTGGCTCAACTGTTTGTGCCACGCCTTCCGGTTGTCCCAACTTCGATGACGCAAACAGTGCGTACAGTGTTATCGGCGGCCACCGAAAGCGAACCAGTAGCATCGCCAACGAAGAGCCTCGAGGTTACGACACCCGTACAACCTGTCACAGCTCCTCTATCATCGACCCTTGCAGAGCAGTTGCCCTTAGCAGCCCAACCTGCCTTGAACCCAATGGTTCCCAAACCGCACCTTATCTCGACTGTGTTGGAGTCTATTCCAGAGATGAGCTTCTCTCCCGCTTCGGATTCCGAATCCATGGCTCCTAGTGTCCTTCCTACCCCGACGACCTTGCCATTTGGAACGAAAGTGCTCGAGGGTACGGGTGACGTTTTGTTGGCTGAGAGTAAGCTACCTAAACACGCAACCAATCCGGTTGCAGCGACAGGCGCCCTCGCCAAAGCAATTCCTAATGTTCCAATCCTTCCCCTTGAGGCACCAAGAGCACATGATCTGCTGCTTTCGCCGGCACAATACCCTCGAATTTTTGACGGACCTCATCCTGAGACACCCTCATCAATCGATGTGCCTGCAGCGAAAGATGCCGACGCAGATTCAATCTTGTCTCTTGTTGGTTCTCCCACGTCTCCTTTCCCGGATCTGACTGCAACTCCCCCGATGTCGGAATCGACCGCCCTTCCGGCTGAGGATACATCACTCGCAGTGAGTGGTTCTCCATCCGCATTCCACATCCCTAACGACTTGACGGGAGATGTGAAGTTATCCGGCTTGGCTTCATATGCAAACGTGGGTGATGTTTCGACCAACGTAAGTGCTGTCACGAAGCTCCAAGTGAAGATTTTGGCGCTAGTGGAGGAGAGTGGCCCTCGATTCCAGACGACTCCGGTACGAAGTACTGAGCGCCAAGTAACGCCTAGTACTCGCCCATCTTCCATCATACCGCCCGCTCCCTCTATCGTGGAGTCTAACGCCAGCAGACCTCTAAATTCGACATCGAATGTGGTAGCGAAGGTTACCACTTCAGTCCCATCGACTGGCTCTAGTTCGGGTCCAGCAGAAGGTGATGTTGCTCTTGCAGGCGCTGCGAGCCGTCCAAATTGTGCAGACCCAGGCACTGATGCGTCACTCTTGGCAACAGTTACCTGCATTGTTCTCCCGCTTGTTGAGGATCACACAAAAGTCGCAAGCACGAGGTCGGTTCAATTCACAGGTGAGACCATCCACACACTTCCTCCAACTGAGTCTATGTCTGAGTCAGGGTCTGCATCGTCTGCATCGTTCGGTGAGGTTGATTCAGAGGAGGTTTATTCGCTTAGAGAAGCCGCATCGGAGGAGTTGCCATCCGCTCGAATCCGAGCGCGTGCGTTCATCTCGCGCGCCTCGGAGCAATTTGAGGAGTTGATGGCTCGGAATCGTAAGATAGATTCAAAGGCGTCGCATCAGGTGTAGAAGTGGTATCACGCGAATGATATCACAATGCGATAACCGTCAGATACTAACGTAGGCGTTAGTGCAACTAGTCTATTGTAGCAATACATGTCTCGTGTACATCTCGCGTCACTGTTGCGGTGACGATAGATGCTCTTGTCATTACTTTACGGATACACAATGTGCTGGTGATGCTGAGTGTTGTGGCGTACATTGATCATCCCAATACCTTCAGGCCAGACTTGCTTAATACCCCACATACAGACGAGGGACTGGAGGGTGAGTAGGGGCATTCGAACGAATGGTACGACAGAGAAACCTCTCCACAAGTTGCGAATTCCAAGTCCTTGAGGCAGAGGCTCATCGGGGGAGGCGCGGAACTGCGTTGACGTTGGTAACTCCTTGGGAGCAGACATGATGCGACGAAGGGTCTGACTAAGAGTACTTCGCCAGGAGAATCCGTGTGTGTAGTGATAGCCAATATCACCGCTCACTGCGTAGCAGGTCCGAAGCGTAGAGAGTGGATACGTCACGGCTTGGGCTACAAACGACGCCGTAAGTGCGGGGGCGAGCACAGCTGCGGCTTGCTTGCCAGACACACCGAAGACGCGTTGTGCTAGGCTGAGCTGTGTTGGACCATCAATCGACGCCAGAGTTGGTACGTCAGTCGCTTCGGCGCCACCCTTTTCTAGACTTGTCTTCAGTGAAGAAGGAATGGGGACATGCTGTGCTTCCGAAGCCCACTCCCGCATGGCATAGTCAGTCAGGGTCTTATTGAGCACATAGTATACAGGAGTATACACAGCGCCATACAGCAAGCATGAAGCAGCCGCCAGCGAGAAGCCTTTGTAGAAGCCCTTCCATCCTTCCTGAGCTTTGATATCTCGAACGGTTGAGTCTATAACAGATGCACCTGAAAAGGGTCGCCATGATTTAATTTGCTTCCAGACATAACTGGTGGCAGGCATACCGTCTCTCATAAGAGAAGTGAAAGTGGGCTTCTGGAAGTCCGGTGGCGGCGTCTGAGGCGCGGGCATCGGGATCTTTGCATGCTGAGCATACAATTTTCGCAGTCGTTGGATATCATGAGCATAGACACTGTTGGGGATAACCTCGCGTTGAACGGCTCTGCGGATCGTGATGGTTCCCAGAGGGTACATAGCCAGCGCAGCCTGTGCTGCTGCAATGATGTGAGCACCACACATACGCAGCTCACCCGTTTGAATGATGTCCGAGCTGATCGCACTGACGACGAGCGGCAGGAGGAGGCTCACGCCACTGATCTGCCCAACCGCCGTTGCAGTGAGTGATGTGGAGGCTCCTCTGTAGTACGCGGCTCCGAGACCCTGTCGTTGGGACGATTTGCTCATATTCTTGAGCGCTTCAAAGAATGACCACGATGGCGAATCAGTGTAGACTTGAGAGGGTACCGCAGTGGAGGAGCTAAACAAATTCCGCTGGGTTAAAGCCACCGACTGATACCTTGCATCAATACTCCCGCCGGCGAGCCGAGTTACTGGTCCACCAGCCGAGCTGCTGCCAGAAGCCGCGAATTTGCTGAACTGGCGCTGCTGGCCCGACTGACCTGGATTTGACTTCGTTTGATTGGCTTGCGGTTGCTGTGATGGCGGCTGAGACCGCTGTTGCTGCTTTGCCTTCTGCTGTCGAAGAGCTGTGCGCCAGTCGACCTCAGGGGTATGAGTTACCGCAGCTGCGTCTGCGCCTTGTTTCAGTTTTGATCTGAGCGCATCGGTATGCCGAGCGATAGCAGCGTCAACACTGCGAATGTGCGCCTCTGCTTGTTGTGCTAATCTAGGCGGGAGAGGCTGCTGCTGCGTGACCGGCAGTCCTCTGCGGGAGTCGATGATCATACCCGAGTTTCGTGCCATGAATTCGTTGTTGCTGAAGTCTCGAGCCTGCGGTCCAATAGGTGAGTAGGGCGCGAGATACATATCTGCGGGCGCAGCCATGTTCGACGCCTGGGCCAGCAATCGGGCACGCTCGAAAGGGTACGCCACGGTCTGTGCCGTCAGCGCTGCTGTCGCATTCACCGCGAACACGTTGCGAATGAAGGCGAACAGCGAAGGCCGATTCTGTGTGTCTGCCTGGGACTGGCGTTGGGCATGTTCTGACATTCTGCGCGCTATAGAATCGCTCGAGATGCGAACTATACGGCACTAGAAGATCAATCGTCTGGTTTGTTGTCGCTTGACACCGCTCAGCCGCGTGCTACACTCACTTGATCAGTACGCTCACAAGGTCCGATGTCGCCTCAAAACTCGCAACATGTTGCTAGTCGGGGTGGGATGCCCTCTGAGGGTGGATGGAGTCAGTCATTTCGATTCAAAAACCCAACTCAATAACAAGTAATTTCGAGGTATTGCCGTAAGGGCAGTGGAATATAAATTAGTCTAAGCAATCTAGTACTACGGTAGGTTTAATATGCTCTGCTTGAAAATGCTGTGATATACCTCACATACTGCGAATTCAACCCAGTCGTTACTCTACCACTTCTCATTTTGAAATTCAACCCACTCTCTGCGGCCGGTTTTCGACGCCGTTCTCGGTATAGAGCGCCGACCGCGCGCTAACTACAGCCGCTGCGCACTTCCACATGTCCCGTACACGCGCCAACACACTCAGCAGAGACGCACCACTCGACGCGTCCTTGCATCCACAAGCGAACAAACGTGCCCCTGACATGTCGCAGAGCATTCAGTCGCGATCGTACTTGAGCAGCGTGCGGCTTCGAGGCGCGGTGAGTGCCTTCGAGCCGCTGTTTGAAGCGAATCCCAAGCACATTGTGTTCGAAGACTTTGATGGCTACACCGAGTACCAGACCCAAATTAGCCTTCGAAATAAGGACGTCGTGGCGCGCAGAGTCAAGATCCTGAGTATAGATCATCCGGCGTTCACACTGTCGGCGCCGAGACTCAAGGGTGTTTTCTCCAAGCCTACCAGCCTCGAGGCAACGACGCTTGGCCAGTCCGACAGCGCCAGCAAGCTCGCCCCTGGTATGGAAGTGGTCTACACCTTGACTTTCAAGCCACATGCAAAGCAGGACTACTCGATTGATCTCGTCGTGGTCACTGAGCGCGAGTCATTCGTCATTCCCGTCCGAGCTATCGGCCTCAGGCCCAAAGTTGACGTGCCTTCCCATCTCACCTTCGGCGAGGCCCCCGTCAAGTACTCCACAACGAGGTCCATGCTGATTCGAAATGTTGGTGAGAAACCAGCCCAGTTCACCTTCCTTCAGCCTGAGGGTGTAGAATCTCCTTTCAGCTTCCAGCCCTCGACGGGTATTCTCGCTGTGGGCCAAATGACTCAGGTTCTTTGTACGTTTAGGCCTACCGTGACGGGTCATCACTCGGCGAATATCATCTGCAGACTGGATGACAGCGTCGACATGTCCTGCACAGTCGAGGGCACGGCAGTAGAAACGGATATTCGAATTCAAAGCGAAGTTCACGTCCCGCCTACGTATCTGCATATGCAATCGTACCAGACGTTTACCATTACTAACAAGAGCGACATTCCAATTCAGTTCGCATGGCGACGTGACCCTTCTGTTCAGGCCGAGAGGATGCGATGCGAGGCAGAGTTGGCTGAGCTCGACGAAAGATTCGAGACAGACATGCGAGCTTTGTACGTCCAGAGAACGCTCCCCTCTACGCTCCGAAATAATACGGAGCAAACCGATGCGCATAATCAAGGCCAACGCGAACATCAGCAGCAAGCATCTGGGAACAAGCGATCCCAGGTAGAGTCCGATCTCAACGAGTCCGATAGTGATATGGATCTCAATACGTCTGAGGAGAGCAAGGTTTCAACTGTCCCTGCAACTGATCAGGGTTCAGACCGCGAGATGGGTTCTGTGACCAGCGAACCCGAAGACCAGGAAAACTCACTTCCTGACGAGGAGTTACTGACTCTTGAGACTATGGATGAGGAGGCCATGATCGAAACTATCCGCAGGCAACAAGAGCTTGCGCGACGATACCGGGCAGAACGTATCGCACTCCTGGACAAGTTGTGCACCTTTGCCGACCCCATTTTTGAAATCGAGCCACAGGTGGGCGAGATTTACCCGCACGGTACAATGGAAATCACCGTGTCGTTCAAGCCCACACACGCTCAGCACTATTCGGTGACAACATACTGTGAGGTTACCGGACGTGTTGATCGTATTCCCGTGACCTTGTCTTCCTTTGGCGTTGGTCCAAAGGCTGTCTTCTCATTCGAGACCCTCGACATCGGAGACGTGTTCATCCACGCGGTTCATCATTATAGCGTGAGTTTGCGCAATGTCGGTGATATTGTTGCTAAGTTCGCATTAAAGCAGAATTCAGCGTCCGCCCGCTTGACGTTCACCCCAGACTCCGGTACTCTGGGTGTTTCGCCCTCGAATCCTTTTGCTCCCCACACCGCAGCTAGCAAGTCCAACCACAAGGAAACGCCCTTGAATCCTGAAATGAGGTATCTGGCTGAGTCGGATAATGATCCTGAATCAAACACATCAAATGGCGATGCTGAGTTGAGTGACAGCGTCGACATCCACATTACATTCACCTCACAGCACATCGGGGACTTTGTTGAGCGAACGGAGTGGTACCTCGAGGGCTCCTCTGAACCTCTTTACCTTACCTTCAAGGGCCGTGTGGTTGGGCCCTCATTCTCGTTTGACTCAAAGTTCTTGGACTTCGGTCCTGTGTGCTATGGATTCTTGAATGTCCGACAACTCACGCTGCGCAACACCTCCAAAGTCCCCATGAAGTATCGCCTGCGCGTCCCTCAGGATCAACATGCGAATGTGGTAGCCGAGGCGTCCGGAGCGGTGACGCAGGACGCTTTGGTTGCCCAGGACTTCGACCCAGAGTCGCGACAGTTCACAATTAGTCCTGCTACAGCGGTCATTCTCCCCAACTCGGAGCAGGTAATCACAATCGAGTTCGTTCCGCATGCAGTTGGATACTATCACGACCCTGCCAAGTCTCAGCCCTGGATGCAGGATGCATCTGGAAGCTCGATTCTTGCTGCAGAAACAGCACTTACCGCAGCGCTACGAAATGGATCCAATGCGCGAGTCGTGGATAGCATGGTTTCGAGTCAGCCGTACCAGCTAGTTGTGGATGTCATGGGCGTCGGCGAGGCTGTGCAATCTGTTCCGATCTTCGCGCAAAGCGTTGTGGTATACCCCACGGTACTAGCTACTTCGCTTGACTTTGGCAACTGCTTCTTGCGCTATCCTTCCGTAGCGCAGCTTCCTCTGCGCAATGATCACCCGCTTGATGCGAAGCTTGAGGTCCTACCCCAGGATGATGCGTCTCGACAGACCGCAGAGCTGCAGGGCACTCGCAGCCTTGCCATCGCACCGAATTCGCAGACGACGCTGACTCTCGCCGTGCGTGCCAGCAAGCTCGGCCCATTCTCTTTCCCCATCTACTTGCGTATTCCTGGTGGTAGTGCTCCACCTATTCACGTCCTTGCAACGGGTGTAGGTGTGGGCCCAACGGTCCATCCCGAGCCAGCTGCGATCAATTTCGGCTCAGTCCCAGTGTTGCTGCCTCAGCAACTGACGGTGTCGCTTGTGAACACATCTCCCATTGCAGCGGTGTATAAGGCTGTTTTCCAGAAACCCAAGAGCGTTTACAGTGTAGATCGTCCTGAGGGAGTTATTGAACCGAATACCACACTCGACCTGGTGATTACGGCAACTCTGGATGAGGCTTTGCTGATGTCTGATACACTTCTGGTCCTGATTGAGGACAGCAGTCCATTGTCGATCCCAATTAAGGCCAAAGGTGTAGGCGCAACCTGCGATCCCGAGACACCCATCGACCTGATCGATTTTGGAGATGTCTTCACACATACCACAACGACTCGGACATTCAAGCTGATCAACCGTGGACGTCGCACTCAAACACTGCAATGGTTGAAGATCCCCACAGAAGCTGAGCTAGAAATGGCAGAGCGTGCGATGCTAGCGGCAACAGGCGGAACACAAGCGATGGCCACCGCCCGATCGTCACCGCTTAGTACCACCTCCAAGTCATCAACTATTAAAGGCTCCAGTCCCTCATCTTCCACTCCACAGACGGATGAGGCGGAGGTGGATGGACAAGCTGAGGCTGTATCGTCAGTAACCAGTGCAGCTGTTAACACTTCAACCGCATCTTCGAGGCTTGTTACATTAGACGGACCCATGCTGAAGAAGATCAAAGCGCTTGCAGACTACATTCCGTCCACCTGTAAGATCACACCAGGCAAAGTGACGCTGGCACCCAACATGGGCATGGAATTTACTCTCACAGCCTTCTCCACAAAGGCAGGCGCCGTTACCGAGCAGCTCCTTTGCCGTGCGCTAATTGGAAAGAACAAGGATTATGAGGACATCCATAACTGTGTTTTCAAGTGCAACTTCGTGCAACCTAAGGTTGACTGCAACCTACCTTCGATTAGCTTCCTAGCTCGGCTGGGACCTAACGAAGTCCCGAATCCGACGCAGCAAGACTTGGTACTCCGCAACTCGTGCCCCCTACCGCTTAAATTCTCAGTCTCAGTTCCTTACCCGTTCACTTGTTCTGAATCGCGAGTCGAGTTATCGCCGGGGGAGTCTAAAACGGCCACGATATCATTCGATCCGACAACGAAGCTTGATCGTCAGAGCGCAAAGATTCAGGCATCCCTCACCCTGAACCACGAGTCGCATCCCGCTGTGGATGTTATTCCGGTTAGCGCGACGTATTGCTTCCCTAACCTCTCATTTGACCGAGATGTCATCGACTTTGGCTGCATTCTGAACGAAAGCACAAAGCGGATGACCCTTCGTATGACGAACACCAGCAATTCCGTCGTTCAGTACAGGTGGTTATTCGTTGATGACCCTATCCTAGCTTCTGGCATCCCATATGCAGTCGCACGAGGGGAGCCTGTTGGTTCTGTAGTGGCTGCAATTGTCGCAGCATCTGAGTCTGCTACGCAATCGTCAGGAGTACTTTCGGCTCCACACAGCAGGCGGAGCAGCATAAGCAGTGCCGTTCTAGGTCCCGCTGCGCTGCCCTACATGGTATCCGCTGTGCAAAGCGGCACGCGTGTGCCTCTCGAAACTCGGGACGTAGTTGCAGTATCCCCACTTCATGGTGAGCTCGCTCCTGGTCAGAGCGAACAAGTCGAAGTCATTTTGTACGGGCGACAGCACTTGCGTGTCCGCACTAGTATGGTTTGCCAAGTTGTGGGCGGTCCTGAGTACGAGATTGGTATTCTTGGTGAGACTTCACAGCTTACATTTAAGATCGATCGACGCGCAGTTCATCTCGGTGCCAGAGAGCTTGAGGCTCTTGCTCAAGGTGAAGTGGTTCTCCATAATTCTGGCCGTGTCCCACTTGATTTCGCTATTGATCGCTCACTTCTCAACCCCTTGCTTGCGCCGCTCATTACTTTCTCTCCTACAACTGGACGACTGAACTCGGGTGAACGTGCAAAGATCAATGTTAACTACAAGGTTCTGTTACCTAGTGAGATTTTCGAACAGTTCGCAATCAACGTAGGGTGCTTCGATCCAATTGTTATGCCAATTACCGCCCTTGGCCACTTCCCCCAGGTGCTCATCAGCGACCTACCACGCATTCCTACAAAAGCATTCCAAGAGGCCCTCGTACTGGCGACGCAAATCGTGGCTGAACGAAAAGTTCGTCTGCAGCGAGAAGCAGAAGTGGAAGAGGCAGAGGCAGCTGCTTCACTCGGTTCTCCTTCCACAGCTGCACCTAATCTGGCCGCTGAACCACAGGTGTTCTCCGCAGGTTCTGTGGACACTTACGGCATCGACACCACTGCTTTGGGCGGTGAATTGAGTCCTGCGGCAGGCCAAAGAAATCTGGGTAACCGCCTGAGTTCCTCGGTTGCAAGCAGCCCCACATCAGGAACCACACTGGCACGCGGTGGTGCCAATCCGATGATCCTTGGCAACCCTATTCCCACACAGCCCGCACGTTATTCGTTCCCAACGCTTCCACCGGAAGTGTTGCGTGAGAATGCCACAGTTTATGAGGAGCTTGAAGCCGAGCGACTGATCTATTGCGAGCAGATTAAGCAGGCTCTTGAGAGCCGCCTCAGCCAGTCGCCGATGCTTGAGGTCCTTGATGACGACGAGTCCCAAGGAACGAGCACACAAGCAGCTATCAAGCCATCGCCTTCCACTTCGGCCCTCTCGAATGCTGCCTCTATCACCCAGAATCACATTGTAGCGGAGTACTCACTGGACTTTGGACATATCATGGTTGGTCGGGTGAAATCGAAGACGTTTACCCTCACCAACGCTAGCAATATCCCTGTCAGTTGGGAGCTCCCCAAGGATATGCTGACTCGATCTCTGTTCACGATCGAACCGACATATGTCTCGCGCCTGGCACCCGGCACCTCAAGAACAATCACGGTCACATGCTCAGCAATCCCCAATCCTAAGAAGGGCGTCAAAGAAGCAGATCTGGTTCGTCAGGAGACCGTCGTGCTCCCTCTCTCCCTTCGAGGTGGCCCACAGGTGCGCGTGCACATCAGTGCCAATGTGATCTTGCCTTCAATGCAGCTGTCGTCCAAGGCTGTCGACTTTGAGAAGGTTTACTTGGGGTTCCGCAAGGAAATCACTATCCAGCTGCACAACCAAAAGCAAGTTCCTTGCGAGTGGGTGGCAAAGTCCCTGGTTGGATTAGGGCAGAAGGAGCGTACGATGTTCAGTGTGACGCCTTCTTCTGGTATTCTGCAACCCGATGGGAGGCAGAATGTGGTAATCTCATTCAAACCAACAATGCTGGGCAAGTTCTCGGCACAAATCCCCATCAAGATTCAGCACAACCCCACACCACTCATCCTGCGCATTAAGGGTGAAGCCGCCAATATGGAACTGTTTGTGACCCCGTCAGAGCTCGCATTCAAACCTGTCCAGCCAGACGTTAAGAGCGAACCCATCGCTATTACGATAACGAATCCTAACGACTGTGATATCGAGATCTACAACGTTGAGCTAGATCCCCAATATGTCGAGGAAGAGAAGATCCTAATCGACGATGATAAGTATGATGAAAGTGGTATTCTGGAGCTCAGTCCGCCTCGTATGCCCGGCGATCAACTTCCCCTGACTGTATTGCGTCGATATCACCGTCGCATGCGTCAGAAGCAGCTGCGCGAGCAAGAGCAGAAGGAGAAGGAGCTGGCCGCCGCGAGCGGCGCACAGAGTGAAGAAGCTAAAGCTGAGGTCACTGCTGATGCCCAGGATTCCTCTGCCGGAGATCAAACAGAAGAACAGGATACGCCGGTGCACAACATCCTCATCATTGGCCCACCTTTTGCGGGGTCGTCGACGGTCGCAAAGGCACTCGCAGAAGAGCACCGACTGAACATAGCGCACGCAGTTGTCACTCTTGACTCCGCCATTTCTTGGCTCTGCAATATTGATGCCCGAGCAGAAGAGCGCGCGCACAATCGTGATTTGCGCGAGAAGGAGCGAGCAAAGCGAGCCGCTCAAAAGAAGAAATCTGTACCGCCTATGATTCCTGGGGCCCCGCCATCTGGAGCCGTTGCCGGTGGTGAGACCGATAAAATGTCGAAAGCAGATCGCGCGCAATTGGCTGAGGAGCAGCGGATGATTGAGGAGGAAATGTACGATCTAGCACAAGCCGCAATGTGGACCTCAGAGGAGTATGCTCTCGCTGCGGAGGTCCGTGGGCGTATCATCCGAGCTCGGAATATGGAAGGGGAGTTTGCTGATCCTAACGTGGCCGCGGGAGGAAAAGCAAGCGCAAGGGGAACACAAGGAGGCGCCGTCGCTGGCGCAACGGGTGTATCGGCTGGGGCTAGCGCGAACCAGAAGAAACCAGCACCTGGTACTACAGCTTCCGCCGCAGGCAATTCCTCGACGAGTACTGTCGCCTCTATGACCGCAGCGCTTGTGGGTTCAGGAGATGAACTCGACGAGGATCCCTACCATGACTTCTCTGATCTTCGAGGACGTGTGGATGTCTTGCCAGAGGAGTTGCTAGTGCGAGCCTTCCGTGCCTTCATTTTGCAGAAGCAGCAGAAGCACTTTGAGCGCGGAATTATCATTGATGGCCTTGAGTCTGCCTTCACCGATCGCGTGGGTGCTGCTCGCGTCATCCGAGCTGCGTTTTCTTCGATTGCTCTCGTGCGAGATAACCTCCTTCAAGTGGTTGTCTTAGGTGTTACGCCAGTCGAGGCACTCCGACGAGCATCCAACCTAGGACACGAATGCCGTTCCATCGTCGAAGACAAGGAACTAGTGGCTCAGTTGAAGCGATTTAAGCCCTTAGCCGAGAAGGAGGTGGCCCGACTTACGGACGATAAGCGCCAAAAGTACGAAGATCTGCTTGTTCTCTCCCTTCAGCGCAAAAAGGCTGAGACTACGCTCCGTCGCCTTGCTACACTCGAATACGATCGACTCAAGGCTTTCTATGGTGATAGCTTGGGAGACATTGAGGAGTTTAAGATCGCTATCTCTGATGCTGCTGCAGCTGGTGCGGCCGTGCTCGCGGGAGCAGCTCCTCCAGCAGCCTCTGGAGGTGTGGCTCTGGGTACGCCTAACGCTGGTTCGCAGAATGGCCCTGCATTGTCTGGAAAGGCTCGCACGCCGGGCAATCAGCAGCCTGTCACTCGCGCTCGATCGACTTCAACGTCTGGGTTGCTGCCTCTCAACCTCGGTCCGGGATCAGCTGCTCCTTCACCTACCCACGCAGAGGGACACACCGAGTCTGCATCCGGTACGGATTCTTCGTCAGCATCTTCCGAAGAGAGTAGTAAGGACGGACCCAAGCGTCACGACCAATTCCTTCAGGAGTTGCTGACAGTCTTTGGACTTGGTGACTGCACGTTCCCCGAACTGCAGCCTCAACAGTATCCCCAACTCTGTCTCGAAACGGCTGATGCTGCTGGAGCACTTGGTGATTTCTTGGCAACCGCACAAATTCAAGACCAGAAGGCTCAGGAAGCACTCAATCACGAGCAAGAGCGCCTGATCGCCAATGACGCTCAGGAAAACTGCTTGGTATTCAATCATTCCGTGGCGATTAGTGAGGTTACTTCCGCAGCAGGTGTACATGGAGGCTCATCCGTTTCCGCAGCGTTGAACAACCCAGAGGCTCTCGCCACGGCAGCATCCTTTGTCACTTCGAACCCAAGCCTTTTCCCGTGGGCTAAGACAGAGTGCACTTTACCTGTTCTCTCGCCATCCTGGATCCAGATTTCATGGTTCAACGCCCTCTCACCGCTTGAAGGGCTCATTGAGCGCATTCATTCCGTTTTGAAGGGCACAATCCAGCTTGAAGATCTCTCACAGAAGCAGACCTCGGATGCTAACATCATTCCCCCCACACGACTTATTCAGCTTCTTCGCCGACCACTTGTGCGCCCACCAGCGATCAAGCCGGATGGATTCTTTTTCGTCGTTCCACGAGAGCTTGTCCAATCCCAGCCGACTGCGACCGGCTCAGAGGCCGATATTTCGCAGCCGACGCTTTCGCCGGGCCGTAGCTCTCCACCTTCGAACGCTCATCGCAAGTCAGTTGTGGCTGCACCTGTACCATCACCAAGCCCAGCGTCGGCGGTAGCAGCGACGACGACCGCCACAACGGCCGGTGAGGGAGGCGTGACTCAATTCGCAACGACCTCAGTAGATGGAGCCTTACAAGAGAGCACCATAGCGCCAGATACGAGTGCTACCCGCCAGGTCGTTTACGAACCTGCGAAGCAGACTCGATGGATCATTCGGGCACATGAATCGATTCAGGTTTATGTGCAGTTCGCCTCTCCAAATTTGGGTTCTTATTCCTACACCTTTGGGTTCGAAAACATGCTCCGTCCACATGAGACATCGCAAGTCACATTGCACGCTGTATGCGCGGTTCCAGGGATCGTTACGGATCCCAAGGTTGTCTATAATAAGAAATCGGCCCGACTCGTCTACGCTGCTTTAAAGAATAACCAAGTCCCGCAGGCACCCGTTTCGCCAGGCGTCACCATCGCCAACGAGGACGGCAACACTCCACCGCCGAGCGCAGCAGCAATTGCAACGCCTGCGCAGACAACTACCACAAGCGATGCTGCCACGAGCTCCAACGCTTCACAATCGTCCGGCAACCAAGGTGCTGCATCGACGACTCGTGCTGTTCATGCGTACATTCCGACCGAAAAGGTGTTTGAATTTGGCCCTCTCTTGATTGGAAAGGACATCTCCATGGTGATTCCCGCGGGCATGTCCGGTGTGCCCAAATCTCTGACCACCTCGCCCGTAACAACGACGGCACCAACTACGCAACCAATGGAACAGCCCACTCAACCAGTTCCTTCCGCTGAGGAGTTGGAGCGCATGCAGCTGGTAGAGCGCGATGAAATGGCTTTTCAGGCAGCTGCCCAGTTATTGGCAACTCAGCTCGTCACTGCCTTCATGGCAGCGAACCCGAACGCACTCATTCAAGCCTCAGGAACAGGCGCGCAAGCAACCACGGCTCGAGGGACAGGAGGGCTCTCTACCCTCAAGTCGAGCGCATCCCCGGCCCCAACAGCCACTGTGACGCTCTCAAATCTTGGCACAACACGTGGTTCAACCCCTAGCGGAGCAGGCCAAACAACTTCGCGAGGACTTGTCTCGCGAGCCGCAGGCAGTGCGACGACAGGTTCCGCTCCCGTTGCAGCCCCCGAGGCGGGCACAACGATCACTTCTCCCATCCCCAACGGCTTACAAGCATTCGCCAAGTCCCCATTCGCGGCTGCGGTTGCAAATGCATTCGCTGCAGTGACTCAAGGCTCTGGCGTTACTCAAGCCACTCTCATCCAGAACCTGACAGCAGCTTTGGTTAGCGTAGCCAAAGAGCAAACTAGCAAAATGCCTGCACAGCAGTTGGATCCCTTGGGATTGCGGCTTCCTGGTGCGTTCCCTCCCACTCTCATCAAGACTGCCATGAACTATCTCACAGAGGCGTCCCATTCTCTTAGCCTCGGTTTAGTTCCCAATGCAACCTGCAATTCCTCGGGATTCCCCGCCGATAGGGTACCTACGAGTGGAATTGCACCCAGCACAGCCGCCACAGATGTCATGACGGTTACACGTCGAAAGGCCGATGGCGCGGCGGCGACGTGTAGTGCTGGGAGTGCGTGGAAGACTCAACGTAGCCAGCTTATTCAGGCGCTCAATAGTGAGGTCTTCCATATTGCGAACTCATCACCGTTCCCGATTACTGTCACTTGCGCAATGAAATACCGCGTGAACAGCAACGGGCAATTGAACACAGAGCTGGAGGCAATGCAACAAGAGGCGGAGGCTCGCAAGATGACTACTGGCAGCCGCGGTAAAGGCGCAGCCAGCGCTCTGTTGGCAGGCGGCATGGGCGTCGGTGGTGCGAACGCGAAGGCCTTAGGTGCACCGAATACGGCTCGTGCTGGTGCAGCGGGTCTTAACACCGGCTTGCCTGGGTCAAAGAGTTCTGCTCAGTCCAATGCCGGTCAAAATGAGGATTCCAGCGGCACCGCGTTACAACACTTCTCGGCTCGACCCGTTCGACCCCGTAATCGTCTCAGCGCGCTCGATATTCACGGACGAGGTGGTGCCTCGTCCATGAGTGCTGGAAACTCTGCTTCAACAGCAAGCCTGTTCGCAGGTGTCGGCACCTCCGGCGCAAGTGCTACACTGACTCCATCTCTTTCAACTGCAGCGCTCACTGCACAGTCATCCCAACCGAGCTCTTCAGCGTCATCGACATCGCGCCCCAACCAACGTAACGCACCAACTACTGGTTTGGCCCTTCCTCCGGCCGCCAGTCAAGCGACCGTAACCAACCAAGCGAACCGTGATTTGCAAGCGGAGGAGGATAGTCGTCTGGAGCAGTTGCGTGCTGCCGACGTCTTCACTTGTGATGCGTCAACCTTTACCTTAGGTGTTGGTGAGTCGAAGGATGTCACCGTATGGGCATTCCCACAAACCAGCGGCATCTTCTACGACGAGCTATGCATTTCCGTCGCCGATAGTCCCAACCAAGTGATATTCCCAGTACGCTGTGAGGGTGTGGACCCCAGATTGATTCTCTCGACAACTGAGATCGATTTCGACCGCCTTCTGCTAGGACAGGTTGCAACTGCAACGCTTGAGATTCTTAATCCGAATCCCATTCCAGTTGCATGGTCATTGCGGCAATGGGACCTCATGGTCGCAACGAAGGCCTTCGCGATTAAGAGTCCAACATCGGGCGTTATTCCACCTCTTGGTGTCGCAAGTGTCGTTTTTGAATACCGAGCGATGGACCTCACTCTGTACGATTTCCGCCTTGAGCTTGATCTTCGAGACACGGAGAGGGCCCGTCCGGTCATTGATACGTACCCGTTGGTAATACGCGGCTCGGCTACCAAGATTGACGCAGTAGTTTCAATTACTGAAGAGACTGGCATCGACTTCAAGACGCTTCGTGTCGGAGATGAGGGTAACCTCAAGTTTACTTTGACGAACCAGGGTAGAAACGCTGTCAAGTTTGACCTGAGCATGAATCCTCAATCTAAACTGTCACAGGTTGTAACCATTACGCCCGACTCTGGCCAAGTTCCCGCGGGACAATCAATTACTTTCCACTGTTCCGCAAAGTCTGCGAAGGAGCTGGCAGTTCATTTGGCACAGGACTTCGTTTTGCAGCTCGAGGACGCACAAATTCCGAACGTATGTGGTCCCATCGCTGTCCCTGAGAAGACCTTAGAGTCAAGCGCATCAGTGGCCCAGCTCACTTCGTCATCAGGACCCAGCGCAAGTGCAACGCAGGCTGCTGGTTCTAGCCAACGTGTCGAAGGTGGACGTCGTGCTGTAGGATCTGCCACGGGCGGTGCTGCCGCTGCGAATTCAAATGGACCCATGGGAGGTAGTCTCGGAGGGGCAGCTGAGATAGATGCCTATGGACAGTTGCCACAATTATCGCCACCTGTAGTGACAATTGTGACCCCAGCGAAGCCCGCTACCTTGACAATTCCCGTGTCGGTGAAGTTTGTGAAGGCAAAGTTCCGCACCTTACCTGTCTCTGGCATTGTCTTTGGTCCAACTGAGTCAGGCGCAACTCGAACAGCCAAGTTCAAGATCTTGAATGATGGCGTCTTCCCTGTCCAGTTCCACGTCTTTGCGAAAGACGCAGCTCATCCTCATTCCAGGAAGGCCTTCCAGTCTCGTGGCTCAGGTCCAATGGAGACCCCAGCGACTGGCACTTCGGCAAGTGACAGTTCCAGCGTTGCAGCCTTACGCCGTGGTTCACAACTGGCTCCCCTAACTATGTCTGGAGCTGACCTAGCGACGGCACGAACTGTGCCACCGGTTGCACCCCCGACTCCTAGCGGAGGCGGTCGCTCGAACGTAGGCGCTGCTCTAACAACTGGCATGCGCCCTCGCAGACCGAATCCAGGAGCACCGACTACGAACCAGACTGACAAGTCATCTCAGGAGGTGTCTTCGCTTCAGACACCTGATGTCCTCGAAATCGGACCGTTCACTGTGACTCCCATTAGCGGATTGGTTGGTCCCAGCGGAGCAACTGAGATCACAGTGACTCTTCGAAGCGAAGAGCCTGGCTCGTTTGTGGACTACATCGAACTCGTGGTCAATGACTACTACGAGCCTCCTGCAGATACGAGTGTAGGTGGACCACGTTCGAGTGTCACGCAGATCGGTTCAGCTCTACCCTTGCCACTTCCGCAGGCGCCGAGACTCAACTTGGCCCAGTCGACCTTTGCAGGTACCGCGGCAGGAGGCAACACGCACACTACTACAGGTATTCTCCAAGGTTTGTGGTCGCCGATGTACGCTGCGACAAACTCTACGAGTCATACCGCATGTTTAGTGTATGAGATTTGTGGTGAGGTTTGCGGCCAAGGCATTGAAACCAAGGCCTTCCAATCGATCTTTGAGGAACAGGAGATTATCACTCGGGCCGAGGATAGTACTCAGTACTTGACCCCAGCAACACAGGCGGTCAGTCAGGGGTATGCGCCACCCAAGATTCACATCCATGAGCTTGATGATAAGCTTCCCCACGGGGGAAAGCAGCCTGGCTCTGCATCCAGCAAGCATTCTGAGCTCATGCGTGAGCCTCGCGATGTCTTTATTGTTTCAGAGCAGGCCCTCGTCTTTGCACCAGTTATTGTTGCGCGACAAACAGCCGTTCCCCACAATGACAGGACGGACGACTATGATGGAAGAGAGACGGATGAGTGCGTGTCTTTGGGTCAGTCAGTAGATTCGGTCAAGGATGGGGAGGCCTCCAGCGATGCTGCTCCAGCTACAGAATCCTCGGCCAATGTATCGCCTAGCCCCACCCGTAAGTCGTCCCAACAAAGCATCGCACAATCGCAGTCGTCTGCGCATTTGCTGGGTAGTGCTAAGGGCGGTGCTAAAGGCGCCCCGTCAGGTGCTTCCGCTCAGTCATCGATGACCAATGCCCCGCTATACGAGTGGGCGAGCCGCACACAACGTGTCCGGATCCTAAATCCATTTAAGGTGGCATGCACGGTTAATCTCAAGATCTGGTCAACCCAGCAGTGGGCAGCCAACTTGCAGAAGCAGCAATTCGAGGAGCAGAGCGGACAGGGCATTCAAACGCTGTCCATGACTACACCTACTAGCAATGGAGCCCATAGTGTACGATCTTCTGCATCAAATGCAAGCCTTATTCATGGCGGAACCGGTGCAACGAAGAGTGCTGCGCCCACCACAACCAATTCTAGCGCCCCTACGAGTGTACGCCGTGCTGGTGGAGCTGCAGCAGGACACACAGGAGCTTCGGCAGTTTCGGGTGCCGATGCCGCCACTCTTGGCTCTGCCGAGCTCGCCTTTACTCTTTCGCACTCAACCCTTCAGATTCCACCCCATGAGTCACGTTTCGTGAGCATCACGTTTACCCCTACTGCACTTCAGACATACTCTGCGATCTTCCAAGCCAGCGTTGCCAAAGCGGCGGACGTTTCCGCTCGAGAGCTAGTATTTGAGCTTCGCGGCGAGGGTATTCTTCCTGCACTCACTGTAAGTGCACCTCAGTCCCGTGATCCTGGCTCAGGCGCACCTATCGTGAGCTTCTCTCGCGTGTTCACGGGACCTGCCAAGGACATTGGAGGGTCAGGACCAATTGGACAGTCGTACGCACAGCCAGCCAAATCCCCGATCATATTGAGCAATGACGGCAAGATCCCAGCTACCGTTCGGTTCGATCTCTTCGGTGTTATGCCTGCTTCGACGGAGGAAACCCCCATGCCATCTACATTGACGCCGGCACTTGCCATGGCATTGGAGATGGGCAATACTCCTTCAATCCCTGCATCGTCAGTCCCTTCTTCGATCCTCTCAGGACCCTTGACAGCTACGGCAAGTTCAGTCGTCGGCACACCTTCCTTGGTACCGGCTGCTTTGTCCAGGGCCGCGTTCAACTTCTCCGGCCTTGGCCGCTTAGTTACCGTTCTCCCTGGTCAATCGGTAGAGCTTCCTGCAACATTCCTTCCACGAGTACCGGGACTGCATGTCGCAGTGCTGAAGATGACGACACTGGAGAATCAGTTTGACTCGACCACGTTCTATTTACGAGGTGAGGGCTATGCTGAAAACGTCTCATTGGAGGGCCTTACCCTGACGCGTTTGACACCTACACAATTGGCACAGCTTGCTACATATGCTGAGCTGGTCGGCTCGGCACATGTACAGTCGAGTGATGCAAAAGAATCTTCACGCCGTAGCACAGGTAAGGCAGCCAATCCAGCACCATTGACGAACACAGCACTCACAGCATCGACCGCTGCCAATGCTGTGGGATCGGTCACTCAGCTCGACGGCAATGCTTTAGGTGTACCAACTGGTACGATAGAAGAAATCCGGGAAGAGCTTAGCTTTGGCGATGTCGCAATTGGCTGCTCCGTCACTAAGAAGATCACTTTGCGCAACCACACTGGAATGACCTATCGATTCCAGTTCGCTCCACCGTCTTGGGATAAACAAGATACGGCGACTTCAACGACGGTCTCATCCACAGCTCGAAAGGCATCCGCCAACGGGTCAGGCCAGCAGGGTTTTACTTCGAGAGTGCCACCAGTTTCTCTCAGTGCTATGTCAGGAGCGATGCACGGCTCAGATGAAGCGTCAACGGCTCGTGGAATTACTACTGCTCGTCAGCAACAGGTTCAGGACTCTGTTGCGGCTCAGCCAGGGTCAGCAGTTCAGCTTGTCACGCCTGCAAATTCCTTGGTTTCCAACGACTGGACGATTACACCAGCAATTGGTCACTTGCCCGCGTATGGATCAAAAACGATCAGCGTAACTTTCCGAGCCACCGGTCGCCGACTTTTGCCTTCGGGTGCTCCTGTTGCCATGAAGTGCCAGCTGCAGCCGATCAAACACGTCTGGCCGCTGACACCGCGTAACGTCCTCACCGCGAGCAATGAGAAGCTGCTGAGCCATGCATTCACTGGCGAGTTGATTGGCATCCTCGCTCAGAGCGTGGGATTCCAACCTGCATTCGAAGCCATCCAGCAGGAGCTCGAATCAGGTGGTGTCACTTCAGGACAGGCTAGCGCTTCCACAAGTGCGGCAGGTCCTGCCTCCGCGGGTGCAGCAGCCATTAACGATGCACCTCGTCGTCGCGGTCCCTCTGGTCCATCTTCTGGCACGAGTAATGCGCTAAACAACAGAGCCCGAGGTAGCGGTAACGACGCTTCGAATTCGCAGGATGCATCAGCGCAGGAGTCACTAAAGCTACAACAACAAGCGATTGAAACCTTCTTTGCTAGTCCAACACAATTAAGTGTTTGGTATGAGAAAGACCTCGAGGCTAATCAGTCGCATCCTAGTATTGAGTGGGATAATTCACTCACACGCACGCGTATGATTCCAAGTGATGTCTACGCTTATGTGGCATCGCTCGCTACGGATTCGCTGCCGAGTGCCTCCAATGACTCTGCAGACGCAGACGCTGAGACTGAGGCTCGCAGCACCACGACTACTTCGCGTGGGGCTGGCCTTTCCAATAAGCGCAACTCTACTGATCGCACCAACACGCAGCTGACACAGACTGCAACCCCTGCCACTGAAAATGCTCAGAATGCCCAACTCCATCAGAAGATGATCACTCTCGGTGTTCATCCACAGGCTCAGGCACTCGGCCCGCCCCTCTCGAATGGAATGATTATGGTCGCAGAACCTTTGCCAGAACCATTGTACGTGCTGTGCAACAGTGAAGGCGTTCCCATTCCCGCATCTGAGAGGCAAGCTCCTGGTTCTGCCCAGGGTACCTCTGTGCCACATCGTGGTACTCGACCTGGCGGTAACAGTGCAACCCCAACGCCCAATAACTTCGGATCAGCTTCGGGCTCTCTCGGCTCAGCGAACACTTTGGCATCAGCGAATGCAGCTGGGTCAGGGATCGCGATGAGCACCAGTGTATCTAGTCCTATTGAGTATCTCACAATTCCAGTCAGTGTCACATGCGACCGACCTAGCTACGAGCTTGACATTCCCAATAACGACCGCATTTCGTTCGCTCCCACGATGATGTTCCAGAGCAGGACCTGGTCATTCCAAATGCGCAATACCAGCACCATTGCGCTCGACTACGAATGGAAACTGGCACCAGTTAATGCCTCTCGTTCTGTCGCTTCTGCGGCTCGAGGTGCGAACTCAATAGCACAAGTATTGGAAGAGCGTATGCAGCAAGAGGCCTTCTCGATCTCGCCAGAGAAGGGACTAATCCCACCCGGTGGCTCGACGACATTCAACGTTACCTTCAGCCCTCTCGAATCAACAGAGTTTACGTCGGTTCTCGAAGCAATTATTCCTCACCTTGATGCGGGTGCCACTGCTACTGGACTTGTCCTTCCAGCCCTGATTCCCAACACTGCGTCCGTTCCCCAGGCCCCGCAACAGCCTGTGGTCAATCCTGCCACTGCTCCTCCACAGTCACCACCACGGTTCATTCTAGTAGGAACTGCGCTACGGCCCAAGATTCACTTCGATATGACGGGTGTGCTCGAGCCGGGAGTCAGTGCGGTAGATGCCGCCGTACATAATGCAACCCTCTTGGCATCCTCTGCTCTGGTGCAGAGCGGTGCTGCTGGAGATCCGAATATCAAGCTCATCGAGTTTTCATCGCTTGGTACGGGTGTACGTAATACCAAACGGTTCTCAGTTGTCAACCCCACGAACATCCCGTACTCCTTTATTTGGTCGTGCGAATCTACGACGTCGAGTGCTGCTATTTCCAACCTCTCCAGTCACGACGCTCTCCCCAGCGAACCTGCCATCATCGACCCCTCAAGTAACAAACTGCCACCTCTTCACTCGCAAGATCCAAGCCCGTCCGGTTCATGTGGAGCCCAGGGTATTCGACGATCACCCTTCGAGTGCATGACAAAATCTGGCGTAATTCAATGCGGCCGGCGATTTGAGATGGTGTTTGAATTTACACCAAGCGTGAGCGGTCATGCAGAAGCGCTTTATCGTTTCTTTGTCCCCGAGTTAGGACTTTCATTACCATTCTTGCTCGTGGGTGATGTTGTCGAGCCTCGCATCTGGACTGATCGCGCTCGAGTTGACTTTAAGTCAATGATTGTTGGCCAGCAGACCGAAGAAGTGGTGCATTTGGTGAACTCTGAGCACATGCCCTTCTCGTTTAAGTTGGATAAGCTGTCACTCATTCCTGCGATTACGGCAACGTCATCTGCATCGGTGTCATCTGAGGCTGGGGCTCCGGGTGCTTCGCTTGACGCATCAAACGTCCTAACCGTTCATCCAATGCAGGGTGTGATTCCACCAGGTGGTCGAATCCCACTTACTCTGAGATTCCGACCCGATGCTGAGTCAGTTTATAACTACAATCTTGTCTTCGACGTTGCTAAGAAGCCTAACAAGGTGCTACTCAACGTCAAAGGAGAGGGGTTCCCGATCCGTGTAGCTCTTGGCAAGCGAGACGCTGGCACGGGCACTACCTTCTTGGAATTCATCCAGACCTCAGATGGAGTGCGATTGCCTTGCGATTCCTCAATCGCAGCGCAATCGCAGCCCTCTGCATCCGCAGCTGTATCTCATGGCAAGACGTTGATTCTGAAGCATGAGGCTAAGGTGGCAACCATCAAGTCGCGGACGTCGCTCCTGAGTCAGGCCGCAAATCCATCTGCTTCGGCCCAAGAGGCTCAATGGGAGAAGGTTGTGAATCCTGTTAACTTTGTAGACTTCGGGTTAGTTTCCATCAATGATAAAGCTCAGCAGCTCCTTGAGGTTCACAACAAGAGTCGAGTTGCGCTTGATTATCAATGGTCGTTCCCACTTGGTGCCCCAAGTTGCCTCACACTCGAACCAATGACGGGCAGCATTCGTCGAGGCAGCAGCCAGACCTTTGAAGTTGTTGTTTCTTCCAAGAAGCCTCAACAGCTAAGTACCTATGCTGTGCTGACCGTGGCGAAAGCTGTGCGCTACGTAGTGAAGATTGAGGCCCAGATTCGCAAAGCTGATGTGACGTTCAGCTTCGCCCAGTACGACTTCGGCAGCCACTTTGTGACCACTAAACAGTCTACACAATCTGGTGCCTCATTGCAATACGCAACCGCCTCTCTCGTCGTCACAAATCGCGAGTCTGATAAGAACGTTCAGGTCGAAGCGATCCTAGATCCGAGTGTGCTCGCTCAAGGATCTACAGTCTCAGCCTCTGACATCACGACAGAGCTGGCCGGATTCTCGATTGAGCCATACGACACGATTATTCCTCCGGGCCAATCTGTTACCATTCCCATTCGCTTCCATCCGTCGGCGATTCGCTCATACTCGCTCTCGCTTCCATTTGAGATCAATGGGTTGTACCGGTTCCCACTTCAGCTGACGGGTGAGGGTATCCCGTTCCGAGTAGAACTGCAGAATCCCTCACAATCCATCGTAAACCTCGGTCAACTCCGACCCAAGGAAACTCGTACCCAGAGTGTTGTGATCGAGAACAAGAGCAAGATTCCAGTTACATTCGCTCTCCTCAGCCGCAGCCGCCACACTTCCGGAGCCGCCAGCTCTTTGGTGGCGAGCGCGCTTACCTTCTCTCCTCCACTTGGCCAGCTGATTACTCTCGCTCCCAAGGCGACCCAGATGCTTAATATCTCATTTGCACCCACCGCCAGACTTCCGTCCTTTGTCGAAGAGATTTCTCTCGATCCTACGCCCAGCTACACAGGTTCCACAGCACTGACTGCATCATCCTCTGTTGGTACTGCGCAGCACATCCGTCCTCTCCTCACCGTCAAGGGCGCTTGCATCGATGCTGGTATCGCGCTCGAGGTCGACCGCATGGTCTTTGGTAGCGTTCTCGCGGGATCAGCGAAAACTCTAAAGAACCAGCTCATTAATACCGGTGATGTGGCATGTAAGTTTAAGATCGATCCGGCTACCGTTGGACCGCTCTTTACCATCACTCCGATGGAAGGAGTCATTCCTGCACAGGATTCCAAGACCTTAGAAGTAACATTCCATCCTCATCCAAGCCCTTCGGCAGGCACCACGGGTCCGAAGTCGTTTGAGGTTAAGAGGCCTGGAGTGTTGATCTATCGCGAAGGAGGTACACCGGCACCACCATTGACTCTAGCGCTTCAGGGAACAGTCGAAGAAGTCTTCGTGCCACCGCTAGGGTCTGCTCAGCAGGAAGGTGCATCTTCTGCGAACGTGACGATTTTGCAAATGGTCACTAAGGCGCGTACACCCGTTTCTGAGTCGATCCTGATTCGTAATGATACATCTTCACGATGGACACTCACTCCTAGCTTCTCGTCTCCGCTCTTCACTGGCCAACCATCGATTGATGTGCCTGCTCGTGGTACAGCAACCTACACAATTACTTATCTGCCCCTCACGAGAACAGAACCACCCTCCACCGCCAAGCCAGCCACCGCGAGTGACACCTCTCCTCAGCCTTCATCACATACTCCCACGCCAGTCGGCGCAACAGAAAGCAAGCAGAACAAGCCCACTGGCTCTTCAGGATCAGGTCCGGCATCGCAAGCACCCCCGCCGCTGACTCTGAACCGTGTGCCGGTCCCTCCAGCTAGCCATTCCAATCGGCGATCGAGTCCAACATCGACATCGAAGGCTGAGGCAGCTAACCAAGAGAAGAGCGCCCGCAATGCATCTAATGACCCAACCCTGGCCGCTATTGCGGCAACGAGACCTCGGCCCACGGCGCACGAGTGTACGTTGTTCATCCCTATTCCCACGGGCGAGGCGCTCATCTACCAGCTAGTGGGTACAGCCCTGCCTCCTGCACCGGCGCCAACGATCTCGCTTACAACGCAGTCGAAGAAGACCTTCTCGCATGTCTTCACGGTTAAGAACTGGATGGCATGCTACCAACGCTTCCGCGTCGTCCTCGACGTACTCCAAGAGCCTGGTACTGGTATTGTAGCCGATGCCACCGCCCTTGGTGATGCCGAGAGCCTCGGTGATCCTCAACCACTATCATCAACCCCTAATGCAAGGACGCGACCAGCGGTAGGTGGTGCTGCGCCAACACCCTCATCAGGAGCTCAGGGTCTTGCAGCGCGACTCGCCACCCGAAGGAATCTTGCAGCAGCTGCAGGCGGCCAAGGCGTTCCAAATGCGGCGGCAGCCAATGGTCAGCAACCCGCACCGGGTACGGATAACCAGGCTCAGGATGCGGCTGAGTTCCCACAAAACATCCTGAGCTTGTTCCGACCTCCAGCAGGCGTCTCGGCTGGCGCCGACAAGGCAACTCTTGGCAACGTTAGTGCCACGACACCTGACGGTACTATTACGGTAAGTGGCGCTGGAACTCTTGACGTTCCGCCCAATATGGAGCGCAAGTACAAATTCAATATTTCCTCGTACATCACAGGGACCTGCCGAGTACGCGTGCTTCTTCTCAACGACGAGCTCATGGAGTATGCTGAGCATCTCTTCCGTGTTACGTTCACCGAACCAGCAAGCAATGCTGAAGCTATTCCTCAGCTGATAACACCTGTTCGGCAGTTGAGATCGCACACGATCACGATTGCCAATCCGTTGCCGACGACCCCACTTCGCATTACGCGGTTCATGTGCCCACAATCACTTGCCATCCACGTGCCCAACCTGCCTTTGACGATTAACCCCCAGAGCGAAGGTACAGTAACGGTGAACTTCTTGCCACTGGTCCCACACGGCCCCCTCTCAGCCACCTTGAGCTTGGTTTCCGATGTTCTCGGAGACTTCGTATACGACCTGTCTCTTGTGGCTACCGCTTTGCCGGCAAATTCAGTGTCCAAGACGCTTAGCTTCCAAGCCGCTCTTGGTGGAGAGATGACTCAAACTGTGACCTTCAACTCGCTAGCACCGGCTCCAGTCGAGTATGAGGTTCGCGTTTCCGGTGGTTCTGGCCACTTCAGTGTCGTGTCGGCAGCATCATCAATTTCGACAGTCGAAGCGACGCCAGTGCCAGTAGGTGCGGATGATGCAAGTGATCCAGCAAGCTCGACTCAAGCGGCACTGGTTATTCCGGTTCCAGCTTGTGCTCCCGGCACTGCTGGTGTTCCATTCTCGATCACAGTTCGGTATGAACCTTCGTTTGTGGGTTCATCGCACGCCTTCCTCTCGGCTACAAGCGCTGTTGGCGGTCAGTACGTTTGTGCACTCCATGGAGCATGCTCACCTCCTAAGCCTCAGGGACCAATTGTGGTTCGACCGGGTGGTGCAGCCTCGCTTCGCTTCAAGAACGTGCTGGATGTAGCAGATACCTTCTACTTCTCGATTAGCCATCCCGGTTTCACCATCAACAAACGTTCTGAGCGCTTGGAGCGAAAGGCTGACACGGTTCTGACAATTACGGTTGCCAATCCCGCCTCTGCTGTAGGGGCGGCGACCGCAGGTAAAGCAAAGACTCAAACTGTTCCAGCGACGGGCACCACCTCCAGACCCGGTACAGCTGTACAGGCTTCAGCTTCTACCACAGGTGCTGCTAACGCCGTTGCTGCCGCATCCGGTAATGCTGGTTCAACTGTATCTGGTGAAGCTGATGCTGATGCCCACACGCCAGCCTTTGACGGTCAGAATGTCAAACTGGTAGTTTCCTCTGCATCCTCGCCCAACGTTTGGACCTATTATATCCAACTCCAGAGCTAACTGACTTTATGAAAACCCACACTATTCATACTTCTCTACAATCGTTGAACCTCGTGTATATTCCACCTTTACATTACCAGTTAAATCCGAACATAAAACGTTTTAGTGTATCAAAACTTGCATGCGATGTCTCACTTAGGTTGTGTTAGAAGCTTTGATTGCGTTAGTTTTATGGGGTTTTGACTATTGTCTGCGTGAACACGCACTTGCGCTCACTGTGGCTATTTAACATAAAATGTACATGCACCAATCTACACATTTCATCCACCATCGTAACCACTCATGATGTTACTGTCCTTTTTAGTTGAATTGGACAGCACCCACACCACCGAAGACGATCATGAAGCGGTTGTCCGCCCAGGACTTGTGGTAGCGGGGGTTCCAACGTGGCGAAGGCAAAGTCGTGAATGGTGGATATTTGGGGCGGCCTTCGTGAACACGGTAGGGTGGAATAACGACTGCAGCGCTAGCACCTCCGCGAGCGAAGGGGAAAGAGCCGGTTGGCAACATTTCTGACCACTGCTTGGTGTGCATGTCGTAGTAGTGGAGATCCTCGAAAGCAATGTTGTTTGCCATACCACCAAAGACGTAGAGACGTGAGCCCATCCAAACCATGTTGTGCATCATACGTGGGAATGGGGCGAAGCCTGCCACGACTTCTGCCTTGGTCCACTCCTTTGCATTGATGTCGAAAACCATCAGATCGTTCATCGGGACGAACTCCTGAGTAACACCACCGAAGACGTAAAATCGTGCATCGCTAGGTTTGGGGCCGCCGTTGTGCACAAGGGCACACTGGTGAAGCCAACGAGGCGCAGGAAGCTGGAGGGGATTGTTGCGGCTAAGCTCGGTCCACTGGTTCGAGATGACGTTATACTCCCACAAATCGTTGAAGGGCTGGTAACCGTATGAGATACCACCAAAGATGTACATGGATGAGAAGGTAGCACCTGCGCAGTGACCTTGGCGAGGAAGTGGTAGTGCCCCCTTAGGATTGACCCTCTGCCACTGGACATTGTCTGGGTTGAAGAGCCAAGTATCTCCTTCAATCTTGCCTTCAACAGTAGCACCACCGAAGACGATCATGCGGCCAGAGATGGCAACAGCAGTGTGGAGCCAGCGGGTAGCTGGGGCGGGTGCTGGGTACTCCTCCTCAGAGGTAGGCACCAACACCTTCCAAACCTTGGTGTCAACATCGTACTCCCACAAATCCACAGGCACTGCAGGCCAATCACGCAAGCCGTCATTCTCAGGTCGTAGACCAATGAGCGAGCGCCAATCCATCTCCGCTGGATTGGTGGCTTGGTTAGCAGGGTAGGGACGACCGTTGTGAAGCTGCGCGTTCTTCGCACCCCGAAGTTCATCCTCACTGAGCGGGAACTTGGGTGCGGACTGCTCCATCGTGCGATACCTGTTCTTGAAGCGATCCATGACAGGGTTGCCCACGAGATTGCTAACAGCTGGGTTCTTGCCAGTGAACGAGGTCATCTTGAATGGGGAATCAGGCTGCGGTGGGAAATTACCCAAGGGACGTGGGTACTGCTCGCGTTGGCGTTGCTGCTCACGATTCATGGCCGGCAACTCGTATGGGAAGTTGGGTGGGGCACGGAAGTGAGGAGGCTTGTTGTTCAGGGGCATGGGGGGCACAGTGCCCGCAGGTGGGCTCATCGTGGGACCATCGTAGATTTGTGACTGCTGTACAGTCGAGCCGAGTTCTACGAAGGCAGATTGCTCCTGCTCAGGTGAGGGGACAACACCTGCCTTAGTGTAGGCCTTCTGCTCCGAGGCAAAACCGACGCCGGCGGGGATATCGCGGTAGTCAGGCGAAACGACGGGGATCGTGTGACGGCGTCGCATAAACTTGGGGACCTTGCGCATGCTGGGCGATTCAGGCATATCCTTGGGGCGAACAGGGCCCGAAGGGAAGGGCGGCACGTACGAGCGCTGTAGCTGGCTCCAGAGTGAGGACTTGTAGTCATACACCCAAAGATCGTTGTACAAGCGATCCGAGTAGGCCGAGATACCACCAAAGACATACATCTTATTGTTGATCATGACCGCGGAGTGGAGCCAACGACCAGGTGAAGACACTGGCAAGTCGTGGAAGATCTCGGAGCGGTTCAGTACCACGGGACCCGAGGGGAAGAGTTCTGGCGGAATGTCAGGCGTGGCTGCAAGCTTCACCCTGACTTCAGGCTCATATGCAGGTCGCATCTTGGGCTGGGCCACCTTGGGTGGACCAGGAAGAATGGTGGGAGCGCGAGGAGGGATGTTCGGGATACCGCCTCCTTCCTCTCCGCCCTCGCCGTCTCCTCCGAACGGAACGCGTCCGGCCCATGGCTCGCCTGTTCGTGAACATTTGCGTATTTCGTTCGTGGTTATGATGGATGTGTCGCGGTTGCGCGGTGCATATGCAGCGCATCAGGGTTGAAACAAGGTGGTAGAAGGGACGAAAAAGGGATTTGTTTGTAAGCTTGTGCACGAGATTTGAGCGGTTTAGCCAGGGTATCACGCGGAGAGCATGGTCAGACAAACGCAAGATTTGGGGTTTGTCCAGTAACATAACGTGCTGCGGCGATCCACGCGCGAAACAGAGCCTGCCGCAGCGAGGTGTAGCCGAGATGTCCTGTTTGGCGGTCCTCCCCGCGCTTCGGACACGTCCACACGGTATCGCGCAAGTCGCAAATGACGTTCCAATCACACATCAAGCTCTGAACGGGTACGTACCTCCTAGCGCCAAGCCGCACAGGGCAAGAAGAGCCAAGTAGAAGAACACGACGTTGGTCTTCCACAAGGTCATCTGTAGAGAGTTGGGGGGGGGGGGGGGGATTA
>Ga0180217_1000392_pt1 | contig 74729 bp, 94 predicted proteins | sample eDN3rd37CBELigOP_FD_128521 | JGI IMG/M metagenome (GOLD analysis project Ga0180217, IMG submission 128521) | Enriched Organic Plus compost microbial communities from Emeryville, California, USA - eDNA 3rd pass 37_C BE-Lig OP (version 2) (version 2) ...
CGGGAGCAATTCCGGCTCTGCCTATGTCTTCGACTGGAACGGGTCGGCGTGGATCGAGCGTGCGAAGCTCGTCGCGTCGGACGGCGCAGCAAACGACTACTTCGGCTTCTCGGTGTCGCTTTCCGCGGACGGCCAGACGGCTCTGATAGGGGCGTACGGCGATGACGGCAAAGGCTCTACCTATGTCTTCGACTGGAACGGGTCGGCGTGGATCGAGCGTGCGAAGTTCGTCGCGTCGGATGGCGCAGCAGGCGACTCTTTCGGCTCCTCGGTGTCGCTTTCCGCGGACGGCCAGACGGCGCTGATAGGGGCTTACATGAACGACCGCAAAGGCTCTGCCTATGTTTTTTCCCCGCAGCATTGAACGGCGCACGTCCGATTCCGGAATGCGGTCATCATATTCGAGACTGCCTCAAATTGTGGCACAGCCGCCTCTTGTCGTTCGATCCCGGTAAAGACCTCTGCTGGCCTCTGATCGCACCAGGATACACCCCGTCGCCGTCAGCGACGCCCGCCAGGGTCGGCTGATATTCCGGCTGAGGGATACAATTGGTTGCGCCAGGACGGCCAGCAGCGCCCGGGAGCCGAGAAGGAAAGAATCTGCCGACAGCGGACCGAAGCCGAAAGCGCCTTTCCAGGCCAGCCGTCGACCTGCGTTCCGCGTATAGGCACGCTGCATATTCGCCGTTATCAAGCAAAATACTGGCTCTGTGTTCAGAGATATATCGCCTCTGGAAATGCTGCATACCGTTGATGTCAATCTTAAGAAAGAAAGGTTTAAGAAAGGAAGTTAAGGAAGAACCCTGTCGAAGTCATCACTGACCTCATCATTCACTGATGCTTGCAATAGGATAGAGTTCGCCTCTTGAAGGCCCATGCGGGCGACTTTGAACGCAATATCGCACTGGAAACCCTGCCGCGCCAACGCCGCAGCTTGCTTCTGCCAACCCTTCTGATCGCAGCCTCCAAAAGGTCCGATCCTCTTCCGCTTGGCGTAAACGATGGCTGATTTGAGATCGTCCACCTCTGCCAGTGCATTCTCGAGCACCTCGCTGTTCACCCCTTTTGCCGAAAGGCTCGCTGCAATCTTCCTTTTGGAGAAGCCTTTCCGGACACCGGCAGCTGTCTTTGTCTCAGCGTAGGCCGAGTCGTTCAGGAAACCCTGTTCGGAACAGAACCGCACAGCCCAATCGGCAAGTTCGGCAGCTTCCTTTTCGGTGATGTCCTCGAATTTACGCCCCGCCCTGCGGATCATTGTCCTCCGCAGGTTCTCGGCGCTGGACGCGTATCGGCTGAGGTAATGGACGGCCGATTTGATTGCCCAGGATTGCGCCCGTTCGTTCTGATATCTTCCGTTCATCGCCTGAAGCCCTTTTCAGAAAGCTCATCTCCATCATTGGACAATTTTGCGGGTTTGAACCCGACGAGCGCCATTCTGGTGAAATGCCTCCTTTGCTTCGGATTGTCCGGGATTAGCACCGCCAGCGAAATGAACAGCCTGCCTGCCAGCTCGGCGTCAGTTGCCGCAGTATGCAGCCCGCTCCTTTCGTTTCCGGTCTGCGTGGCAGAAATACCAAGGTCGGAGCAAATGCTGGGCAGTCCGTATTTTGGGCGGCCGGGGCACAGTGTTCTGGCGAGTCTTTGGCTGTCGAAGATTGCGGGGTTTAGATCGGGCAGATCCGGCAGTACCGCTCCGAGCATGCGGATGTCGTTCGAGGCCGCGTGGGCTACAATAAGCTTGCCGGATAATACCCCCCTCACCTCCTCTTCGATGTCGCGGAAGGCTGGAGCTTGCTCCAGCATCCGGTCCGTAATGCCGTGGATGTTGTGGATGTAAGGATCGATGGGGTGACCGGGATTGATCAGCCACTGGTGGATTTTGCGTACCTCGCCTTTGCTGAACTCTACCAGCCCAAGCTCCACGGGAGCTTCAGGGTGGTGCCCATCTCCTTCCACGTCCATGGCAATGAATTCACCCTCGAGGGCGCAGGTTTTTATATCCGGCAGGAAAGTCATTGAATCGGCAGCTCCTTCGCGAGCATTACACTCTCCGAAGGAAAGCGGCAAACGCGCGGTTGACAATTGTGGCTTGATCGCGCCTTAACAATTGCTTCAAACCGACAGGATTGAGAGCAATGGGCGCGTTCAAGACCGAATTTAAATATCGCGATGACATTCTTGGGCTGAACCTGAAGCGCTCAATTTCGGGTGAGACTCCTTACGATCTGTTTTGGAGCATCTTTAACGATGGTGAATTGAAGGAAGCAAGGGAAGGTCTGAAAAGGATCACCGTGTTGCATGAGAGGGGAGCGAAATTCGTCGCCCATGTAGATTTCGACGGGCAGGATGAACACGGGTTTTCTGCTCCCGTTGTGTTCAACGAGGACGACTTGGACCGCTGGGTCCAATCCCTGGGAGTGGCCTTTGAAATGGGTCAGTAAGGTCGACTGAAACGAATCCTTTAACATGGAGTATGAAATGAGTTTGGTGAAGAAAGTGAAAGAAGATCTTGTTGCGGCGCGCAAAGCGAGGACCGACAACAAAAAGGTCATGCTACTCAACACCCTTGTCAGCGAAATTGAAATGGTCGGCAAGAACGCCGGCAACCGCGAGAGCACGGATACCGAGGCTCTTGCTGTCGTGCGGAAGTTCGTGAAGAACGCACAGCAGTCGATCGACGACTTGCGCAGGACAGGCCGCGACACTGGTGACATTCAGTACGAGATACAAATACTCGAAAGCTACCTGCCCGCTGCGGTGCCGGAAGCGGATGTCGAGGCAGCCGTGCGTGAAATCATAGCGGCAAATGCCGAGATGAAGCCGAAGGACCTTAAGGGCGTGGTGATAAAGGGCTTGAAGGAGCGGTATGGCGCTGCTTTTGACGGCAGGGTCATGTCTGCCGTTACAAACCGGATCTTGGAGGGATAATGGCATTGTTTTTTACGGCCGACCAGCATTTCGGCCACGACAGGATCATCGAACTTGCTGGCCGGCCGTTTTCATCCGTCGATGAAATGGACGAAGAAATCATCAGGCGACACAACGAACGGATATCCCGTTCCGACGACGTCTATTTTGTCGGGGACTTCTCCCATAAGGGATCTCGTGAATACATTCAGAAGGTCTTCTCCAGACTTAACGGGCGGAAGCATCTGATAATCGGAAATCACGACCACAGGGATGTGCTCAAATTGCCGTGGTCTTCGGTTCCGTCCCATTTCAAGCGGATCAAGGACCGGGAGGGACGCACGTTTGTCCTCTGTCATTATGCCCAGCGTTCATGGGACAAGATGTACAAGGGATCATTCCATTTTTTCGGTCACACACACGGAAGGCTGAAAGGTCTCGGCAAGTCCACTGATGTGGGTGTAGACGCATGGGATTTTGCGCCCGTAACCGCAGACGAGGCCATCCGTCGGATGATGGAGTGGAACGATGATTTCGATACCTACGCCCCTGAAGAAGATAATGTGATCAGGGGACGCTCGCCCATGCCGGCGATGTGAAACGGCTTGAGACACTCCTTTGTCCGGACGACCATTGTGGTTTGTAAAACCGGACGGAGTGAGACATGGCACGTGACAGGCTCATCATTATAGGATCTGGAGCCGCAGGTTGGACCGCTGCGATATATGCAGCCAGGGCGGGGTTGGATCCGCTTGTGATCTGCGGTGAACAGACTGGCGGACAGATGACCATCGCGGGAGAAGTGGAGAATTTTCCGGGATTCGATACATCCGTCGACGGTGCTGAACTCATGGCGAAGATGTCTGTGCAGGCCATGCGTTTCGGGACCCGGGTGATTTCCGATGTGGTCAGGGATGTCGATTTCTCGTCCAGGCCTCTTCTTCTTCATGGCGAGCAGGAAACTTATGACGCAGACGCAGTGATAATCGCCACGGGTGCAACGGCACGGTGGCTGGGTATTCCCGGAGAGAAGCGCTACATGGGCCGCGGGGTCTCGGCTTGCGCGACTTGTGACGGCTATTTCTATCGGGGGAAAGACGTGGCCGTGATCGGAGGCGGCAACACTGCGGTCGAGGAAGCTTTGCACCTGTCGGGCATCTGCCGCACCGTGCACCTGGTCCATAGACGGGGCACTTTGAGGGCAGAAAAAATACTCCAGGACCGAATCAGGAGGCGCGGCAACGTCATATTCCACTGGAACACGACCCCGGTGGAAATCGTCGGCGGAAGCGGAGTTGTCGATCCGGTGGAGGCTTTGATCGTCCAGTCCGTCGAAACCGGAACGAATCGCAAGCTCGACGTCGAAGGCGTATTCGTAGCAATCGGGCATGACCCGGCATCGAATCCTTTTGCTGGAAATATAGAAATAGATTCAAGGGGTTATATAAAGACCTTTCCAGGCACTACGAAAACCAATGTTCCAGGTGTATTCGCGGCCGGCGATGTGGCTGATCCGCTATACCGTCAGGCGGTGACGGCTGCGGGATCGGGCTGCATGGCGGCCCTTGACGCGGAACGTTTCCTGCATGACAACAATTGAACTGCTTGTGTTGCAACGGCAGCGAACCGTGCGAAGGGCAGGCTATGAGTTCAACAACCGAAGGATGACTTGAATGAAGTACAGTGAATTCGTTGATAGTGTGGCGGCCGAACTCGGCTCTTCGAAGGCTGAAGCCGACAAGGCTGTAAAGGCGACGTTCGGCCGTCTCGCCGAAGTCCTCAAGGCCAAGGACAGCTTGACGCTGCAGGGTTTCGGCACATTCTCGACGAAGGACAAGCCGGCTTCCAAGGGCCGCAATCCGGCCACGGGTGCGGAGATCGAAATTCCTGCTCGCACAGTGGCCAAGTTCAAGCCGTCCACGGCCTTGGCGGATGGTATCAACGGCAAGTAAGCCACGCGGAAGAGCACTTCTCAAAGTTACGTTCCCCCGGGCGGCATCGCTCCCGGGGGTTTTTCATTGCTCGTTCACGGCAACGTTTCCAGGACCGAGTTGCACATCCTTTTCCGCGCTGACAACATGAATTCATATCTGCAGGCGGAAAAGGATTTGCGGAATGAGGTTCAAGGAAGAATTCAGGTTGTTTGTTACAGTGCTTATCGCGGCCGCCACTTCGGTCGCGCTCTATTCCTTCATGTCCGAACAATCGCAGACCGGGATGGAGACGGAGCAGGAAATCACGCGCGTCGCCCCCGTTCCTGCCGATGTCTCAACTGTAACGGAAGAGCGCGTACGGGCCATTGTTGCCGAAGTCATAGCCGAAAAACCCGAGTTGCTTCTGGAATCCCTGAATTCCTACATGCAGGCACAGCAAGCCGAGGAACAGCAGCGTGCCGACGGCGTGGTGATCGCCCAGAAGGAAGCTATAGCAGATACGGAAGGGCGGCCTTACCTCGGCAATGAAGATGGGGAGGTCGAACTCGTCTATTTCTATGACCTCAATTGTCCGCACTGCAAACGTATGGACCCCGCACTGAAACAGATCCTGGAAGCAAATCCGGATGTCAGGATTTCCCACAGGGGCATCCCTATTCTTGCGCCGTCAAGCCGTACCGCTGCGATTGTCGAGGGGTTGGTCTGGAGCGTACACCGCGACAAATATCCGGCATTCCACGATGCGTTGATGGGCCATCAAGGTGCGCTGACTGAAACCGTGATTGCGGAAAAGCTTGCGACGGTATTGGGTGAGGAGGATGCGACAAAGATTTTGGCCTTCTCGTCAAATGCGCAACATCCGCGCACAGCGGCTGTGATCGCTGCGATCGACGAAAACCTCTCTGTGGCCCAGGATTCTGGTATCACGGGGACGCCATTCATTTTTGTGGTGCAAGGCAACGGCATCGTACGCGGTGCGGGGCCGGATCCGTTCGGCGAGGTCACCAAGCTGATAGAAAAGGCCCGAAAGGCCAACTGAACGTTCGCGCCGACCCTGTCCAGGAACGACACTCGTGAAAATCGACAAGCTGAAAATATCCGGGTTCAAAAGTTTTGCGGACAAGGTGGAAATCCCGGTCTCTGAAGGCATCACCGGGATCGTCGGCCCCAACGGATGCGGGAAATCGAACCTCATCGAGGCGCTCCGCTGGGCAATGGGCGAGACTTCGGCAAAGCGGATGCGCGCCGACGGCATGGATGACGTGATTTTCGGGGGTACCGACATTCGCCCCCCGAGGTCATCGTGCGAGGTCACGATATCCATTGATAACTCTGGCCGGACCGCTCCAGCGGAGTTCAATGGCGAAGACCGCCTCGAGGTTACAAGGCGTCTCGACCGTGGCGAGGGCAGCTCGTACAAGGTCAATGGGAAGTCTGCCCGTGCCCGTGATGTGCAGGTGCTCTTCAAGGATGCGGGCGTAGGTGCCGGATCGTCCGCCCTTGTCAGCCAAGGTAAGGTGGGGGTCATCATAAACTCGAAACCCTCGGAGCGGCGCAACATTCTCGAAGAAGCGGCTGGAACCGCTGGTCTGGCCAGCCGTCGTCATGAAGCAGAGTTGCGCCTCCGTGGAACGGAACAGAACCTCGAGCGTGCAGAAGACCTGGAGAGGGGGTTGTCCGATCAGCTTGCCTCTTTGAGAAAACAGGCGAGGCAGGCAAAGCGAAGGAAAGAGATCGATGGATTGGTCAGGGCAGCTGAGGCCACCTCCTTTCTCGTGAGGTGGCGTTCGGCTTCCGCTCGGGTCGCGGAATCCGATCTGGCGTTCAGGCAAAACGAGGAGAAGGTCAAGGAACTCATGCTCGCCCTTCAGGCAGCGGAAAGGGAACTTGCTGCTGCCGAAGTGGAAGCGTCGCCAGCGGTAAAGGCACGGATTGAGGCCGAAACGGCGTTGGCGCTTGCCAAAGCAAAGGTGGAGAACGTCCGCAAGGAGGCACAGGCTGCCAAGAATGCCTTGGTTGCCGCAAGGAAAACTGTCGAGCGCACGGCAAAGGACATCGAGCGTGAAAAAGACGGGATCGGCAGTTCGGGCGAGGAGTACGAAGAACTCAAGGACAAGAAGGCTCTCGCCGAGGATGACCGCGATTATGACGCTGTCCTGATCGAGGAGGCGGCTGCAAAGGCCGCTGAGGCCAAGGACCTGTTTGACGAAACCTTGGGCAGGGTGCACGAACTCAGCGAAAAGCTGGCGGCCTCCCGGGCCGAACGGACGGGCCTCGAAAAACGCAGGTCCGAAGCTGCCCTGCGAAGGGACATGGCAGTCAAAAAGCTAGAAGAGACGAGGTCAAAGCTCGAAGAATACAGGGACAGGATCGCCCGCCTACCGCAGGAAAACGAGGCTCTTTTTGTGCTTGAGCGTTCGGCCGCGGAGGCTGATCGTGCTGTTTCGGCCGCCATGGACCGGTTGTCGGAGGCTCAGGAAGCGGAGGCAGCAACCCAAGCAGAAAAGGGGCGGCTTTCAGCGAAGATTGCTGCTGTCGAGACCGAATTGAAAGCACTTTCCCGAACAGGCGAGAAAGGGCGTGTTGCAGGAGACGAAACAAGGGTCTCCAAAGGCTATGAAAAAGCTGCCGCCGCCGCATTCGCAGACGGCCTTGACGCCGCGCTTGGCGAGGGGGACATGCGATGGTGGGAAAAGGGTGGTGTGATGTCGACGCCGCCGGAGGGAACGGAGCCTCTCATCGGCTGTGTGACGGTGCCCGAGGAGCTTAGGGCAGCCGCTTCGGGAATAGGTATCGTTCCGGACGGGGAGGATGCCGACAGGTATGCTGCGATGTTAAAGCCAGGCCAGTCCGTTGTGACAAAAGATGGTCGGCTTCTGCGGTGGGACGGATACCGGGCAGCAGGCAATGCCGCGGCTGAGGCGGAAGTCATGAGAACAGCCAGACTGGAGGAACTGAAAGCTGAATACGAGTTGCTTTCGTTGTCCTTGGATAGAGCAAAATCCGCATACGAGGAGGCGTGTTCCGTCACTGCTTCTGCACGACGCGCGGCGGACGAGGCCAAAGAGCTGTCCAAAAGGGGCCGTGATGAGCTTGAGAAGGCTCGCGTCTTGGCGGAAGGTGCCGAAAAGGAACGGATCGATCTGGCAGCACGCATTTCTAGCGCGGAAGAAACTGTTGCAGCCTTGGCAGAAGCCGCTTCCGCTGAAGCGGCGGCCCTCGAGGAAGTCGACGACGCGATCGCGGCTCTCGCTGATCTAGCCGAGGAGGAGGCAACCCTCTCGCGCCTTAGGGCAGAAGCCGCAGCGGCTTCTGCCTCTTATGAAAAAGCCAGGGACGAACTTGACCGGGCCAGGCGGGATGCCGAAGCACGTGTGCTGCTCATTGCCAATATTGAACAACAGATGAGGGACTTCGACAGGCGGTTGGTGAAGGCGAAGGAACATATCGCCGAGCTGCAGGACCGTTTGAAGGAGGCCGAGGAGGACGTCGCCCGCCTTGAAGCGTCGGACGCGCTCAAGCCGGATGCGGAGGACGTCGCCAATCAGGAAATGGAAGAGGCCGCGGCTCTCCATGCCACAGCTGTGGAGCATGCAAAGGCAAGTGAAGAGCGGGTCTCTGCGGCCAGGAATTCTGCAAAAGAGGCGGAAACTTGCCTTGCACGGTACCGGGAAGACCGGGCACGGCTGCTCGCCGAAATGAAGGCCGCCTCGGAGGCCGCGCAGGAGCTTGCCCGTGAGATCGGGGAACGCCTCACCTGCGGGACGGCCGATCTGGAGGCTGTTGCCGGCGTAGGTCCGGAGGACGATTTGCCCGATCTGTCTGCCTGTGAGGCCAGGGTCCAGCGGTTGATGCGAGAGCGAGACAGCATCGGCAGCGTGAATCTGCTCGCCGAGCAACAGGTGGAGGAAGTCGAAGCGAAACTCGGAGAGGCCAACAAGTCCAGAAATGAACTTAGGGAGGCGGTCAGGAGGTTGAGGGCAACGATTGCCGACTTCGATCGCGAGGCAAGAGAACGTCTTACCGATGCCTTCGCCCAGATTGACGGACATTTCCGCGATCTCTTTACAAGGCTTTTTGGGGGCGGGCATGCCTATTTGAAGTTGTCCGGGTCGGAAGACATTCTCGAAGCCGGCCTCGAGATATATGCCTGCCCTCCCGGCAAAAAGCTGCAAACCATGTCCCTGCTTTCGGGTGGGGAACAGGCACTTGCCGCTCTCGCTCTCATCTTTGCAGCTTTCCTTATCAGGCCTGCTCCTGTTTGCGTGCTGGATGAAGTGGATGCTCCGCTCGACGATGCGAACGTCGACCGAATGTGCTCCCTGATACGTGACATGGCCCATGATTCTACGAGGTTTTTGGTTGTGACCCATCATGCCTTGACCATGGCGAAGTGCGATCGGCTTTTCGGCGTGACCATGATGGAGAAGGGAGTGAGCAAGCTTGCTGCGGTCGACATGAATTCCGCCGTGGCTTTGGTGGCGGCATGACCTTGGCAGAATCTTGACCTTTGTTGCAATAGCGCCCTACCCTGGTAAAGCGAATCCTTAATGTTTGAGCGGTCGCGTATGCGAATCCTTTTGTTCCATCCGGGAGATTGTTATGTCCAGCCACGAGAAAATAAGACAACCGGACGTGAAATCAGCCGCTGGATGCCTGATCATGTCAAGAAAGACTGGGCGTTTCCTTTTCAGCCTCCGTCCAGAAGGTGATACCGCAGGAGGGAAATGGTCGGTCTGGGGTGGAAAGGCAGAATACGGGGAAACAGCCCGGGAAACGGCGGTCAGAGAGGTATTTGAGGAGACAGGGCTGAGGCACTCCGACGAAATTTTTCATGTTCACCACATGGAAACCAGAAGTTTTTCCTTCGACACGTACTTGATGGTGGTCGACGAAGAATTTGATCCCGTCAGGACCGTCGAATCGGATGACCACGCATGGTTTGCGCTGGACGATCTGCCCCAAAACCTGCATTGGGGTATAGAGGAAATGCTGTCGGACCGCATGAGCGTAGGCCTCCTGGTAAAGACGGTTGAGAACACAAGCGGCCGACCTTGTTCTTTCGAATCCGTATACAGGAAACCTAAAGCTGCTGCCTGAAACGAATCCTTTCCCATCGCATTCGTAAAGGATTCGATCATTGACGAAAGGATTCGAATCCTGCTATCGGGATGGCCTGAAATCTTTGGAGGCAGTTCAATGCGGGGTATCGAAATTTCCCTTCGGGAAGATGGCCTTTTCGAGGCCAAGGCTTCAGTTCCCGGTGCGGAGGGCGTCAGGATAACGCATGACGTGCGTCATCCTGACGCCCCATGGATAGCGCTCGGTGTCGACGAAACCGGAGTGCGATGGGTTCAGTTGGGAGCTTTCAGTTCCCTCGATGGTGCCCTGGATTTTGCCGCTCGTTCCGTATCCGGCGATCTGCGGCAGGCATACTCCGTGGTGTTGCCTGACGGCACCCGTTTCCTGCGCCCCGGAAGAAAACCTGCGGAAGAAGTAATGGCATCCGCGGGTTGGGTTTTTGTCACAAGCCTCATTGGCTTTTTCATGGTTCAGACCGAACCGGGAACAGGCGTTTTCGACGCGAGAAGAACGGCTTCTGAGACGATAGCGTCAGCGGACGTGATGCTCGGGGAGGTTCATTTTGTGGAGGCGGACGATGACGGTCTCCATTGGTGTGCAGATGTTAGCCTGGAATATGACGGCTTTCTCCGGATCGAGGAAATCGAAACCGAAGCTCGCGCGGCATTCGCGGCCGCCGGGGCGGATGTCCTTCCCTATTATGACTTCCGGACGAGAGTGCCTGTTGCGGGCCGCTCGGCAACAATAATCCAGTTCCCCGGGACTAATGCGAGGAAATCTGCGGCATGAGTCCTGTTGCCTTGCAGAACAATATTCGAAGATCGGCAGTGAGAGCCGACTTTCCGCGGTCTCGCACGTCCGAATTCAGCCACCCAGTTCAACGATAGAGGTTTCTTCATGCAGAGCGTTGCCACGAAGCGAGCTGACCGATTCATGGGTAGGGAGGAGAATGTTTCCGATCTCCCGCTGCGCGAGAGCAACGGACTTTCCCCCGAAATGGAGAGGAAAGTGGATGCTTTGGTGTCCCGCTATTTTGAAGGGCTGAAGGACGAACTCGGAGACGATGCCGCCTTGGTTCAAATCATCAAGTCCTGGTAACGCGGATCAGCGGGCAACTCCAAATTCGCGTTGAGGAACTATTTTGCATCCTGTTTTTGCGTGTCGGCCGCTCGTTCCGGCGGCTCGACAAGTGGCAAGCCGGATCCGTTCTAGAGTGATGATCTGGAGGCGGAGGAAATCAGCTGCAGAACCCCGCGCCCATGGAGTCCCCACCGAAAGAGGAAAGCACCAGGCACGTGCTGAATTTGGAATTCGCCATCAGAATTCCCGCAATGATATAGGTTGCCGCCATACCATATGAACCGGCCTGCCTGCCTGCTTCCGCCACCCCTTTGATCATGAAGACGCCGCGGACGAAAGCCCATGCTCCGAAGAACGCGAGAATGGTGAATGAATGTCCGATCAGTTCGACGTAGTTCTGGACGACCTCCAGGGTTGATCCTGCCGGATAGCTGAGCAACGGAGAGGATGTGTTCAGGCCGGCCTCGGTGATCGGACTGTCGATGTTGCCCAAGAGCGTGGTGGTCACCTGAGTGAAAAAAAGCGGAGAGTTCATCAGCAGAATGGAAGTCACGATCTTGGTTACGTGCCCTCCCCTCTGATCTCCGCGTTCGGATGACCTTGCGATGTCGAGAATGGCACCTGCGAACGCGATCAGGCCAACGATGAACACGATCGCGAACAACGCCATGACGGCCATAGGAACGACATTCCGTGCGACGTTGCGCGCCATGCACGTGGCTGGTTGTTCGGACTGGAGACAGTTTTCGGTTGCCCCGACGGCTGCGAGCGGTCCGGCAATGCGGCCCATGAAGCTTCCGTCCATGCCAGTGTCGTTGTAGTCAAGTTCTGCTGAACCCAATGTTGCTCCGCCCCTCGCCGCGCCAAGTACCGACTGCATGCCCACTCCGGCAGCGTCGGGAAGCGAGATGAGCATTGCCGCCACTGCAATGTAGACAAGGCCGGGGCCATACCCCCCGCGGCCTCCGCTCTGGGCGGCCTCGACGAGTTTCATGAAGCCTTTGATGAGGAAGAAAAGTCCTGCGACAGCGGAAACGATTGCGACAAGAATAAAAAACGGGTCCCAAATCTCACTTACGATCGATCTGAGCCTATCCCCAATGGTCTGTGCAGAAGCGGGTGCGGTGAGCGCCGCAATGAAAAAGGGGACAAGGAGTTCGCGAAGCCTCTTCATCGGGATTCCGTCTTGAAAAAGGGATTCGGCCTAGAGAGGCCGAATCCTCGTTTGTAGGAGTGCCCCGTCAGAACGCGGCTCCGCCGCCTGCCGTGATCGTAGTACCCTGGTCCCAACCGAAGGTCGCGCCAAGCATTCCCGAAAAGGCAGGAATTGCGACGAGTCCGGCTCCCACGCCGACGCGCCACATGCCTTCCGAGTACTTGACCTGGCCGTTCGTCTCGGCGGCCTGCTTGAGCTTCATCAGGCCCGTCGCGAGCATCACCAGCCCTCCGACGAAAGCGCCGGCAACTATGAGCCGACCGACGTTGCCCATCTGGTCTGTAAGGTTTTGGGATACGTCGCCCACCGACTGTTGGGCAGAAGCCTCGGACGACACTGCGACCGTGGCAGCCGCCAGCAGGTAGTAGGGAGCGTTGGAAATCTTTGCGAGCAGGGTTCTCATGTAGCCTCCTTCAAAAAAATCCTTGCTGCTTAGAAGCTGGTTCCGCCGCCGGCCGTGATGTCCGGCTCTCCCCAGCCGAAGGTCGCGCCAAGCATTCCCGAAAAGGCAGGAATTGCGACGAGTCCGGCTCCCACGCCGACGCGCCACATGCCTTCCGAATACTTGACCTGGCCGTTCGTCTCGGCGGCCTGCTTGAGCTTCATCAGGCCTGTCGCGAGCATCACCAGTCCGCCGACAAAAGCGCCGGCGACGATGAGCCGACCGACGTTGCCCATCTGGCCTGTAAGGTTTTCGGAAAGGTCACCCACCGATTGCTGGGCGGACGCTTCGGACGACATTGCGACCGTGGCTGCGGCCGCGATCACGTAGGGCATGTCCGCAATACGGGAAAACAGCTTTCTCATCGAATTCTCCTGAACGGTTCCAGTTGAAGTGGCTGTCTTCGATCCCTTGGAAAGCCACCCGGTTTTAAGACTATGATTGCTTCCGTTCTTGAGGAAAACAAGGATTTCTGTCGTAATCGAACAGTTAGAACGATGCGAAAATCTTTTCGCTAGATTTCATCTGGGTTTGTCAACTGGTTTGGCGCTAATGGAAAACAACAGAAATCCTTGGCCGGCGGCTGATAGGGCCATAGGTATACTGCTTCTCAGGGACTGGTACGCGAATTTCAGGCTTCACCATGCATCGAGAATCCTTGCCTGCATGGGTTTGCTCCTTGCGGTATCACTTGTCGGGACTTTCGCCCTTTTGAATCGGCCGCCTCAGTACCGATACGTCCTCACGGATCATGCCGGGAAGATTCTGCCGCTTGTCCCGCTGAACCAGCCCAACCATGAAGACACCTATGTCATCGATTGGACGATCGATGCCGTCACACGCCTGTATTCCTTCGACTTCGTAAATTATCGGACGCAGTTCCAGGACGCGAAGGCCAATCTTACAACGGTAGGCTGGAAGAATTTCGAGGAAGCGATGGAGGTGTCAGGCAATTTCCGTTCCGTAATCGGCAATCGGTATGTCACGACGGCAGTACCGACAGGTCCGGGACGCATAACCAAAAAAGGTGAGTTGCTCGGCAGACACGCTTGGAAAGTGGAATTCCCCATGCTCATCAGTTACCGTTCTTCGATCACCGACAGGGAGGGGCGGCAGCGGGTCACCAATCAGCATCTTAACGTGGCCGTCACTGTCGCGAGACAGCCCGAATACCTGAATCCAGCAGGCTTGGGCATTAGGGCGATCGTTGCAGAATGAGTGTCGGCCGGGAAACCGAGATGCAGATCGAGGCGCTACTCGTCGCCTCTCCGGAGCCAGTGAAGCTGGCTTTGCTTCGAGAGGCGCTTCCGGGGGGAGACCTGGAGACGGCGCTTGGGCGGCTTGAAGAATTCTGGTCGGGCCGCGGAATGGAAATCAGGGTCAAAGATGGAGCAGTCTCCCTTGTCCCAAACCGGACCTGTCTTAGGGTATTGTCGGAAATTCAGGGGGACAAGGCGAGAAAACTGAGCTCGGCTGCGGTGGAGACCCTTGCATACATCGCACTCAACCAGCCCGTCACATTGGCTGACATAGAGAAAGCGCGCGGCGTGAAGTTGTTTAAGGGGATCATCGATTCCCTGCTCGATTCCGGTTTGGTCCGGGCAGCCATGCGCAGAACGGACTCGGGCCGGGCGGCAACATTTGTGACTACCGATGCCTTCCTCGAGCATTTCGGTCTGGCGTCACTGTCGAATCTTCCCACGCCCGAGGAACTCGAAGGCATGGTCGGACTTCCACCGCAAGAAAACGATGAGTAGGACCGTCTCACAGGGTAAAGGAGGTGCCGCACCCGCATGAAGACCGTGCGTTCGGGTTCTCGATGCGGAAGCTTTCGCCCGTGAGGTCCGATACCCAGTCGAGTGTTGCTCCATCGAGGAAGGCAAGCGAAATGGAATCGACAACGATCTTGCCCCCGTCCAGACCGAAGACGCTGTCGTCGGCCTCTGCTGAGGGGGAGATCGCAAAACCATAGCTGAAGCCTTGGCATCCTCCGCCGTCCACGGAGAGCCGAAGAAATCCGTCGGGAATACCTTCGGATGCAAGAATTCGTGAGATTCTGGCTGCCGCCTTTTCCGTCACATTTACTGGCACATTAACCTCCTTAAGGATTGACAGCCTGAGAACAAGCATTCATCTCTAAAACAGCACTACGGCAGTACGGATTCAAGGATAATGTTGCGACTGGACAAGATGACGGATTACTCGGTGGTCGTTCTTGCGCACCTGCGCAGGTCCGGGGCCGCATCTTCGGCCGTCGAAATAGCGGAAACAACCGGACTGCCTCACCATACGGCGGCCCGGGTCCTGAAGATGCTTGTCCGGGCAGGTTTTGCGTCGTCGACAAGGGGGCGTTCAGGCGGATACAGGGCCAACGGTGGTTATGTGTCGGTCCTGGACGTTTTGGAAGCGCTAGAGGGGCGCGTGGCGCTTGCCGCCTGTCTCGACAATGCCACCGCCGGATGTGCAGCTGCAGGCACATGTCCGTCCGAAGGCGGATGGAATGACCTGAATGAGAAAATCAGGGCCGTTCTCGCGAATGAATCCGTGGACAGCCTTGCTGCCAGAAAAAGGTGTGCTTCATGTATCTGCTGACGAAGGACGAGATCGAGGCGCGATGCACAGAAGCGCGTGAAGATCCGGGTCTCCTTGCCGCCCCGTATGATCCAGGCAAAGCGTACGAGGCGAAGGCTGGAACTCCTGCTGGAGACGGGACCACACCCCCTGCCCCGCTTGAGGTCGCAGAGACCTTGAAAGACGTGTTCGATCCGGAAATCCCCGTGAACATCTACGACCTCGGCCTGATCTACGACATCAATGTCAGCCCATCGGGAGACACAAGCGTTCTGATGACTTTGACGGCTCCGAACTGCCCTGCCGCGGACATCCTGCCCGGAGAGGTGGCCGAGACCGTCGCGGCCCTTTCAGGCGTAGGCAGGGTGGGGGTCGAATTGACGTTCGAGGTGCCTTGGGTACCAGACATGATGTCGGAGATCGCGAAAGTCAGCCTTGGCATCTATTGAGGAGAGCTGGAATGAATATTGTCACCCTTACGGAAGCTGCGGCAAAGAGAATTACCGAACTTCAGGCAAGCAATCCTGGCAAAGTGGTCAGGCTTTCGGTTAAATCTTCCGGTTGTTCCGGCAGCAGATACGATCTTTCCATGATGGAAACACCGGGCCAACATGATGAAAAGGTCGAGGCACATGGTGCTGCCCTCTATGTGGACCCGTTGTCGCTCATTTTTGTTGCCGGAACTGAAATCGATTGGATTGAAGATACTTTCAACCGGAATTTCGTCTTCAACAATCCGAACGAGATCGGCCGCTGCGGTTGTGGCGAATCCTTTACGATCGGGAGTTCTTGATCGGACGCAAAAAATCGGCCAGCTTTAATTACGGGCGCGGCAAGGCGAAAGGAGCCTGACCAGCTACCCGAGGCGGCACGGGAGACCACGGCCTGCAGTCCGGAGGCAGATTAGCTTCTTCCCTGTGGTGGGGCGGACGGGAGCAGGTGGGTTGCTGAAACCCTTAAAATGGGGCCGTCCCGTGCCCGTTTTATCACATGACCGGATTCGGTTGAGCGACGAAGTCGCGAAGCAAATCTTTCGACGCCCTGGCGAGTGCCCTTACATCGGCAGCATAAAGCCCCACCTGCCCCAGACACATAGGATTGAGTTCGATCGCTCCTGGCTCGCCGTCAATTAGCCCGCAATCGACGGCGGCATGCGGGTACTCCATCTTTGAGGCAATGTCTTTAGCCACCGCCCTGAGTGCATCGGCAATGTCCGGCTTCATTTCAGCTAGAGTTGAATTAGGTGTTGCGAAAACGGTACCGGACGGCAGCGGGAAATCGAGCGGTGTGAGGGCCCACTGCACAGGACTCTCCGTAACGACCGTTCTGTCGATTACGAAAAAGCGGTGTTCGTAACGTACTTCGACGAGTTCCTGAACCATGAGTTGAGGTCCGCCGTCGATGAAAGAATAAGCCATGTCTCCCATGGCCTCGAGGAATGTCGTCCCCGCTGGGATATTGAAAATGGCGTGTTTGTGCCTGACAGACTTCAAGAATGCGCCGCGGCCGGATACATGAAGTTTTGAGACTTCCGATTTCGCCTCATCGAAGGTGCATACTCGGAAGAATCGGTGTGTATGTTCCAGGAACGCCGGATCCCGCCAATAGGGCAAGTTCTCGCTGACAGGGTTGCGACCGTGCGGCTCCATTCGGCGGGCGAGGCTTCTGCCGAACGTAGGTAGGTCAGGATCCCCTTCGTTCCGAATAGCGACGGCTTCATCGCCATATTCGTCGTGGATTGCTTTCCAGAGCGCCGCCTCCTCCAGCCGTTCTTCGGGATCGGCATTGTCGCTGAGCCTGAATTGTACGGTCATGGGCACTTTAGATTCCAAGCATCGCGGACAATTGAGGAAGGTTCGATTCGAACTCCTCGACCGCATTCTTGACTTCGGAACCCACAGTCATCTCGCAACCGATGACCTCGACTACACTTTTTCCGCGATCGATTGCCTGCGTACATTGCGGGTAGCCGCTTCTGCCGGACCGATACAGCGTGTGGATGTTACCTGTTGGGGTGTCTTCAATCTCTGTCACGATCCCTTCCCCTTCCCGGCGTACGCGAACCGGTCCGCAGATTACACGGAGTTCGTCGCTAGCCAATCGGCGGCCGATAATCACCATGGGGTTCTCGTAGTTCCCGTTGTAGTCGGACCAAGGGACCATTGTTGATGCAATAGCAAAATACCAGCCCGCTACTTCCGCAGGGCTCGCCTCCTGTCTTCCTTCCAGGTGCGCCGCCGCAAACGTAGCTGCGCGTGCACGGTCCCACACGGCGTTATCGACAACGTAGAGATCATTGAGGAAGGCAGGGCTGATCTCGACGGGGAAAGCGTCGCCGGATGATTTGTGGACGACGTGCTGAGGGATGACGGATGGGCTAAGTGAAGCATAAAGGAAACCGTCATTGGCTTTGCTGTTGAAGTCACCCCGTATGCCCAGGGGTACAAGTCTTGCTCCCTTCGCGTTCAGTGCGCGCAATCTGCCGTCAGCCAGATCCAGGGCATCATCGGCCGACACACGAGCATAGAACTTCGGCATGCCGGGCGGGGCAGGAACCTTTTCGACTAGGAGGATGCGGTTGATGTTCAAATCGTCGGAGGGACCGTGGTAGCCGGGTGATGAAGGCAATGCTTTTGCTTGTGCGGCAGCCTTGCCGACGGCTTCCAGCGCCGTCTTCACCGAATTGGTGTCCCGGTTCTTGCCGCTGCCGTCATCATAGAAGCTGGATTCGAGAATTCCTTCGATAGAAACCCCTGAGACGCCGTATGCGGGACTGCCATTTCCGGCGTGGTTGCCGAAAGCAAGCGTCACTTCGCCGTCAGGAGAATGAAAAACGATCCGTCCGATCTTGTAGACAACTTCGTTCCCGGTTTCGGAGGCATAAATGTAAATGTCGAAGGCATCTACATCCCACCCCGCCCTGGCGAGTTCCGAAACCAAGCCCGCCGCGGCTTCCTCATAAGGATTGGATTCCATCAGATGTGCAGGAAGCACGAAAGTAGCTTCTTCGATCGAGTATTGATCGTGGTCGACAAAGACTGGCATCGGTGTTCCTCCTAAAAGGATGCGGCATGATTGCACGCGGAAAAGGCAATGGCAAACCGGATTTGCAGATGGCAAAATGTCGACTGAAGGATTTGCGAAAGGAAAACATTCGTGAATGTGAATTCATTGGCAATAATCGGAACCGCGGGCAGGAAAGACGACGCTGGGAGAATTTCAAGATCTCTCTATGACAGGATGTTTTCCGAAACGGTTTCGGCCATCCGAGAATGGAAGATCGCCACCGCCGTTTAGGGAGGGGCTGCCGTAGCAGACCATCTTGCGGTTCGGGCATTTTTGGAGGGGGTCGTGGAAAATCTCGTCCTATACATGCCTGCAGAATTCAGGAACGGCAGCTTTGTTTCCAATCCGAGACTGAAGTTCGATCCAGGAAAAACGACGACCACTTACCACGTGGAGTTTTCTCGGACTTGCGGGATTGACAGCCTCGGCGAGATTGAATCGGCGATAAGGAAAGGTGCGAGAGCCGAAGTTTTCGAAGGTTTCCACCGCAGGAACAGTGAAGTCGCTTCGAACTGTACCCATATGCTTGCCTTCACGTTCGGCAGCCGGAGCGGTACCTACGAACCTTCGCAGGAAGAGTTCCGGGATGCCCGCAAAGCCGGCCTCAAAGACGGAGGTACCGCACACACGTGGGGCGAAGCCTGGAAGCCGAAATCCAAGCGTCACGTGAACCTGTTTTCACTCGCTTGAAGAAGCGGGTGACCTGACCGAAAAGGGACGCCCCTCAGATACATTGGGCGTCCCTTAAAGATCCTTATGGAGCTGGTGAAATTGATTCGCCGTCCTCGTCGAATTCGATGCTGTCCTCGACATGTGCGGCGTTCTCGAACGCCTTGATGGTTGCCTCAGCGGTCTCCACCGAGGGTCCCTTGATTCCATGGGAGACCGCGGCGGCATGCAACTCCTTGAGCGCCTGCAGGATGTCGTAAGTGTTAGGCACTGCGGGAGTTACACTGACGATCTGTTGGTCTTCGATCATGTCCAGAATGTACTCGATGAACTTCTCGGGTCCCCTCTCGGCAACTGCTTTCCGTGTGAAGCCGTCGATGCAGTTTTCGGCCATGGCCCAGGCAGCCTGGAATTTTGCTTCGCTCTCGTTCACGCCAGACACGTTGTCAGACCATAGCCCGCCATCGTTCGGGTAAATCCCCTCAGCGGTGTAGTCCCTTGATTTTGCGCCTGTGACCTGGACGCAGGCTGTGAAGAAGCGTTCGGACACTCGGTCCAGTTCGTCAAGGTAGGCGCTGTCGCTGTCGTAGAGATCGAAATCTACAAAACGGGAGGCCAATGCGCGGCGGGCGTCGCGCTCCCAATCAACAAGGTTTTCCCTCAATGTGGAATTGATGTCGTCGGAGGCATCGAAGCCTTCCGGCTCGATCTCTACCTCATGGAATTCCATGCCTCCTGTCTTCGTGTTCTCAGTAAGTTCAAATTTCAGCTTCAGCTTGTTTTTCATCGCGAATCCTTCATGTGCGGCCATAGTTATTCATGACGGTAGCTCCCCCGGACGAAACACACCAGCTTGTGACTGTCGCCATATCATGCCTATTTGGAGGTATGTTTTTTTAGGAGGCGGGGCGATGGAAAACGGAAAAACAATCGACATCAGGGATGCGAGAACGGCGCGTGAGCTGGCCAAAGCGAAAGCGAGCGCTCCGCAGGAGAGCGCCGGCATGCCCGAGGCGCTGGTCCGCGATGTCGAGCAGCGCGCTTCGGGGATATTGTTCCGCCATGCCGACCGTAGGAGGGTGGAGGATTCCGCCGTCAGGGCAACGATGCGTGCGCTTGAGGACTGTGAGGCGATCGTGAAGGTCGGGTTCGAGGGAAGCAGGCTTGTACTTGCGCGTCGCAGGAAGGGGGATGTGATCGATGATCCTGAGTGCGACGCACTCTATGAAACACTCGACAGCGGCGTCTACAAGCGTTTCGATGTCCTTTCGGGAGGAAAGTACGGCTATCGGTGGATGAAGCTTTGCGGCTCCTTGGCAGAAGATATCGAGGAAAGCCTCCGGAATCTCATGAAAGAAATGACCGAGGAGGAACTATCTTCCATCGCGGCCGATGCCGCGTTCCAGTCCGTGATGCGAAAACAAAGGTCAAGCTCTCCCCGCCCCTCCATGTGATCAGAGGAGGCCAAGTGAATCCGGTACAGGTGGTGCCTTGTCACGTTCACCGATGCCGATCCGGAAGTGGCGGCCTTGTTCGTTGAGCATGCCGTGAATTCCGTTTGCGTTGGTTTCCCTCCATTCGATCCTGATTGATTTTGTTCCGCCTTGGGATCCCGCGGCTTTCAGGGTCATCGTGGAGTTCCCGTCGGTAATGGTGAGGCTGCCATTCCCTGTTTTCGTGTCCAGCCTCGGACCCGATATCTTGGCCGATGGGTTGCCGGCGGCGAGTTGGTTCATTATGGCCGCCGCAGCTTCGGTCATGTTTTCGCCTTCCGCCGCAAGCACAACGCTGTCGAGAAGCCAGGGTGCGTGAAATGGCGGGGATTCACCCAGATCATCGCAAAGAGGCATCTGATCCGAACAACCATTTCCGAAAAAACTGCCGCTTTTCATGCGGCCGATCCAGCCGCGGAACCTGACATCCGTTGCCTTGCCCTGGAGGCCGAGCGCAAGAAGGCCCAGGTTGGGCTTCAGTGTCGCCATCATCGTGAACTCTTCACCTGCGAGAGCTACAGGCCTCACGCGAAGAACTACAGGTTCAAGGAGCACGAGCTCTTTGGCCGAAGGATGGTCGGAAGCGAAGCCGACGTCCTCTGAAGCGAGCTGATGGACGTTCTCCAAGACTTTGGGAAACTCCATTCCGTTCTCGTCCCTGGCGGGACCGTCACCAACCGGGAGAAGGGACTGGACGAGTTCGACAATTCTCGAAGCAGGAAGACGGCCACCCTCAAATGAGGTGTCCCATGACCGATGGGCTCCTGTTTCAGGGAAAAGGATGTTGAATCGCACATTGCCCGGCAATGCCTGTATCCGGCACCAAGTCGACAGAAGGTCATCTGCGGGATGAAGACCAAGGAACCAGCGGAGACCGCCCTGGGCGGAATAGTCAGGCGCAATGCATGTGACTGCAGAATTGCTGCCGTTTCCGTTCGCCGTAGCTGGAAACAGGAAAACAGATGCCGTGACGAATGCTGCCGCAAACTTGCCTGCCAATCTCATCTTGCTTTCGCCTCTCCAAGTTTCCTTCAAAGCGTGCCATCGGCGGCTCTTCTGCGCAACATGGGCGCGTTGACACTGCGGTCTCTGAGGGCTGAAACTGGAGGTGAAAGGATTTCTGTGATGATGCAAGCAGGAAAAGCTACCGCGGCGAATGCGAAGGCTGCCGTCGCGAAAACCAAACAGCAGGCAACTGTGCGCATGGAGTTCGACAGGTTGGCTGCAGCGGGAAGGCCTTGGTGGGCAGAAGCCCCCGACATCGCTGCCAAATGCCTTGCGATGGTCGTCGCACCGATTCGATATGCCGCCATTGTGGCTGAACTGGCTGTTTCATTGTCGTTTCTGGTTGTCGTCGGATCGGCCTTGCTTTGGTGGTACGGCTACATTCCGGACGCCGTTGTCGCTGAGTTCTTGGGCAATTTGGGGGAGCGTCTGCTTTCGATCATCGAGACGTCCGGGCTGATATGAGGAGTATTTCTAGTTCTGCATCACGTCTGGTCCGATTCCTTCTACTGGCGACGTCGTTGTTCTGGGCATGGCACTGTCTTGTCCTCTGGTGTTTCGGATACCGTCCTTGGGAGTTGTGGGAACCTCTCCTTTTCGCTTCGGTGATCCTTCCTGCCGGTATGGCCACCGATTACGCGTGGCGTCTCCTTGTCGGACACGCAAAGCCTTTCACATCGGCAGGATCGGTCATGTTGGGGTTTGCTTTGTCGTCCATGACAGCATTCGCGGGTCTTGATGCAATCGGCGAAAATCCGCTCGCACAGGGCAACATGGCCGACGTGGTTCTGGCCGGATTTGTTTTCGGCGTTCCCGGTGGCGTGATTTGTAGCCGTGCATTTTCGGATGTTTTCGGATCCGACAGGCTTCAAAATTGTTGACTTTAAGGATTTGCCGTTATATTGAATCCTTGTGTCCGCGTAGCTCAGTGGATAGAGCGAAGGATTCCTAGATTGGGCACCGCGTGCAGGAAACGGCGCGGTGAATCCGCTCAAAGTCGGGGAAAGCTCAAACCCGTCAGGGTCAGCCGATCCCGAGCCAAGCCCGAAGTCGGGAAGGTGTAGAGACTGGACGGGCGGCACCTAAAGGCCTTTTGGCCCATGGTGAAGGGACAGTCCAGACCACAAACCCCTTACGGGGGCGGCGGAAGCCGAAGTGGTAAGAATCCTTAGGTCGCGGGTTCGAGTCCTGCCGTGGACGCCATTTTCATTCCTTTCGATTGGGGGCGGCCGACTCGGTCGCCCCCTTTTTTCATCAGAAGCACAACGAATCCTTGCAATGGCACTTGAATCCTTACCGAAGCCAGGTTCTCCTAGTCAAAGAAGTTGACTGCATGAGACGAGGCATGCCGAAAAAGAGTGCCCACGAGTCGCAGAGAGAAAAAGCCTTGAGGCTCCGCATCAAAGGGCGGAAAACGACCCGTGAAATCCACCGTATAACCGGGGTGTCGGTCTCGACGCTCCACTATTGGCTCAAGGATCACCCGCTGACAAAGCAGGAGATCTCGAAAGCAATAAGCGCTTCCCCGAGGTACAAGGCTCCCAAAAAGGAATTGGGAACCCCCGGCCAGTACGCTGTCCAGCGTAATGTGCCAAACCCTATCGACCTGGGGACGATGGGCGAAAGTATCGTGACTTTCAATTTGTCCCAGCGCGGATACTGTGTCGCCAAGTCAGTGGGCGACGGCGATGTCGTAGACCTGTACGTCCGCCGCCGCGGCAGCGAGAAGGTCGCCTTCCTTCAGGTTCGCGTGTCGTCAAATCCGCCCTCTCGCAGCGGCCTGCCCACCATCTCGCTGCGACGCCACAGGAATGGCCGTGCCTATCGCTTCGACAAAGGGGATTTCCATTTTCTTGTCGGCTTCTGCAGGCAGGACGGACGGTGTTATGTCTATTCTTCCGATGAGGTTTCGCATCTCAGGAATTCCGTCACGGTCCGGGAGGATGCGTGCGAAGCGTGGCACAAGCTCGAGAGCTATCTCAACGACAACACTTGCAGGCCTGCGGCCTGAGCAATCGTGACATAATAGAAAAGCGCCACACGGTTCCGTGATGGCGCTTTTTCATTGGGAGAGTGGATGGGTATCAAAGGACCCCGCGGGCCACTTCCCCGATCTGGCCACGGCTGATGCCGATGTCGTTGAGTTCACGGTCGCTGAGTCTTGAGAGCTCGTTGATCGTGTTGCGGACGGTACGGCGACGGCGATAGGCGTCCCTGAGACGGTTGATCATGAAATTCTCCTGGAGTTGTTGATGTGTGCGTTGCACAAGGATTCAGATGAGCGTTCTCTCTGAATCCTTCAATGGCCAACAATGCAATGCTGCAATGCAAAAAGTGAAGACCGCCAGTTATTTGGACAGCAGCTCGAGTATGTCCGGTGAAATCTCGTCGCCCGGAACAGTGGCGGGAGAGGCTGCGGTCCGGGTTGGCTGAGGTAACGTCGGGATGGCTGCCGTAGGTTCTGTGACGGAACCGACGGTGCGGCTTTTAGGTGGGTCACCATTAAGTGACCTGATGTATTCGGCGGCAGCGGCTTGGGCCTCGGCTTCCGCCTCGGTCATTTGTTTTTTTAGAGCCGCACCTTCCACTGTGTCGGCCCACCATAGGGCCATCCGACCTGAGATATCCTGCATCCACGGCCCTACGACGGTCCACTTCATGGCTTGTGCCGGGCCGGAGGCAACAAGAAATGGCTTCCTGTCCTTCATGGCCACATAGATATCGGAATGGCCGTATTTGCGGACATACCTGTAAGGTCCGAAATCGAGGCAAGGATAATATGCGCCTCCTTCAACGGGGAGCATTTCGAGCGAACACGACGCTCCGTATCCTTTTTCGAGCGCTTTCTCCGCTGCCTCGGGAACTGAAACAGGAACCGTTTCGGCTGCCGCAGCTATCGGCAACACGCCAAGCAGCAATGTAAGAACGAACCTGCGCATTTGCCTGACCTCCTAAAGGGATTTTGGCGTCCGACTCCTTTGTTGGCAATGCAGGCCATGCAAACAGAGCTTCTGCCTTGATTTTAGCGTCCCGGAGGAGGAAGATTCCATGAGGTTAGGGCTGATCCAAACAGGCAGGACGTCATGAAGGACAATGATAACGTCATCGATGCATTCGGCGAAATAAGCGAGCGACGTATGGTGACGCCCTCCAAAAACTCCCTTCGTCTATTTATGAACGACGAAAGTCGCATCGTCCTTTACACCGCTGTCGCCGCACTGGTGGAGGGCGGAATGGGACTGAAAGAGGCCGCCCTGGCCGTCGCCGATGAATACGAACTCAGGAAAGACGAAGGTAAAGCCCAGTCGACGCGAATGTTCTTCGGCGGGCTGCTGGAAGATGGTGCAGACAGGAAAGGCCTGACGCAGCTTGTGGACGAAGCCTTCGGGAAGAATTTCGTAAAGGCCGAGGAGCTGGCCCTTTTGAGGTCCCTTCCGGCAGCGAAAAATCATGCTTCCGTACTGCGTGGCGCGGCGAGCGTGGTATGGCTGCAGCTTCATGGCAGCGCCAGCGGGCTTCCGGTTCTCGTTTCAGGAGGCATCCGATGATCGAGATCAAGTTTTCCGAGCCTGTCGTAAGCGGGTTTGAGGGGCGTAACGGTCTCGCAGATCTTGGAGGTTTGTCCGTTTCCACTTACTCGAAGGCCGTTTCTCTTGTGCCGCTTTCCCGAAGCGGAGCGCAGCTTCGCGGACGTCTTCAGATCTTGGCTTCGGATTGTGGAGAAGTTGCATGTGCAATTGCCACCGAGGCCGCGAGGAACAGTCCGGAACTGAGGGAGAGAATTGCCGCGCAATTGAGGGCCGCTCTCGTCACTATAGAGACGGCTGCGGACGAACGGCCTGATGATACCTACGTTTCCTACTACCCGCCGATGGGCGGGCGTTAAAAAAGCGCAATCCTGTTGACATTTTTTTTGAACCATATGCGTTTTCGAAACCTATACCGTGTAAAACCACAAACAAGGTTGGAGGCGGTATATGGAAGAGACGTGGGAAGCTCCGCGGACAGAAGATTGGCTGCGGGGCCCCGGAGGTTATTCAGAAACGCACCGGATGAAGGTGCGGTACGGACTTGCGTTCGAAACCTCTGATGAAGCGCTCGAGCAGGCGAGATCATTGCTCCAGGATGTAGCTGCAGGCTGCGGAGACGAGGAAACGTTGGCTGCCAAGCTCGGACGCGCCCGACTTCTGCTTTGGATTGCCGGTTCAATGGGAGACAAAACGGCTGCCCGAATGATGGCATCCGAGGTGCATGCCTACATACGCGAGACTGCTCCAAGCGAACCGAGGGCAGCACTTTACCGCGGCATAGCTTCGAAGTTCGAGAGCATGTCCGACAAGCGGCAACTCAAAGCTCTGAGCGAACTGAAGGACAGTTCCGGCGTACCGGATGATCTGTCGGAGATTTCCGTGGAAGAGGAAGGGGAAGTGGAGCTGCCTCCCGGGTCCCACGTTGTGGTTCCCGAAATCGGCGATGCACATTCCGCTGAAGGCAAAGAGCTTAAGAGGCGGTTCGGACATGTGATCGGAAGAGCCTTGCCTCCTTCGGCCGTGATGCCAGAAGAAGGCATTGTCTATCGAACTCTCGCAGCCAAATGGCCATGGGCGACGCACGTGGCGCGTGCAGTCGAAGGCTCGTTCGAGATCCAAAGGGCCGTCGGCGCAACCGCACCGAAACTTAAACCTCTGCTGTTTGTCGGGCCGCCGGGGAGCGGCAAGACGGCTATCGCGAAAAGGATCGCCGAACTAATTGGCGTTCCTTCAGTGGTAGTCCAAGCAGGCGGTGCGGCTGATGCAGCCGGGCTTGGAGCGGTCACGAGGGGATGGCAGTCCACGAGGCCGTGCGGGCCGGTAGTGGCGGCCGCACAATACAGGTGTTGTGATCCGGCGATAATTGTAGATGAAATCGACAAAACCGTCGGTCCGTCCGCAAGAAACGGAAGTGCGGCCGGAGTGCTGCTCGGCATGCTGGGCAACCCTGAAAGCTTCACCGACAGCTCGTTGCTGGCGGAGGTCGATCTTTCACGGATGACTTTCATGGCCACGGCCAATGATGTCGCCGGAATACCGCGCCCTCTCCTCGACCGCTTTCAGGTGCTGAGGGTTGGCAGGCCGGGATTGGAGCATTTCGACATTATACTGGGTTCGATGAGGGAGAAGGTCGCCGCCGAACTCCGGGTCGAGGCGGGATTGCTCCCTTTCCTGGACCGTGACGAGTACAATGCCTTGAGGAGGCGTTTTCTGGACAGCGGGGGGTCCTTGCGGGAGTTCTCGAGGGCATATGAGTTCGTCCTTGTGGAGGCAGTACGCCGTGAAAAGGCGGCACAACCCGCACGGCCTTTCATGTAGGGAAGTTGGGATTTTTCAATTTCGAAGCGGGAAGGTTCTTACTTTTCCGCTTTTTTATGCGCCTTTGTTGCTGGGATGAATCCTTGTCGTTATGGGCTGATCCAAACCATCAAGAAAAAAAATCCTGTCGGCTATTTACCTGCGACGCCGGCGGGGTCTTAAATTTATGTTGAAGGCCACAACATGAATTCTTGTTGGTCAAGAGTCCGCAAACGCGCAGGAGAAAAACATGGTCACTACCGCCACGCTCAAGCAACGGCTGGCCAATACCCGCCGCAAGGGCCTGACCCTCGTCGAAACGGCAATGGTTCTGGGTATCCTTGCCATCGTTGTCGGCGGGATCATGCTCTATTACACAAACGCCAACACGAACCGTCAGACGACCGCTGCCCTGGGTGATCTAGCCGCCATTCAGCAGGCGGTCCGAAATCTTTATGGCGGACAAGCATCTTACCAGGGCATTGCGGCGAGGGATCTCATAGACACCAACGCGCTTCCTTCGCGGATGGTCGCAGGCACTACGTTGCGTCACTCGTTCAACGGCGTGATCAACATCGGTCCGGGGGATGCCGGTGCCGGCCAGGGGAGCGGTTTCAGGGTCGAGTTCACCAACGTCCCGGCAGAAGCCTGTTCGCGCATGCTTTCCACGGATCTCGGCCGGGGGCTTTACAGCGCGGGTGCGAGCACGACCAGGACGCAGGCAACGGGTCTGCCCTTCACTCCGGGCCAGGCAGCCGCTTCTTGCAGCCAGACGAACAACACCATTACCTGGGTCTTCAACTGAAGCTGCCAACACCTACAAAGGGGGCATCTTCGGGATGCCCCCTTTTTTTTGGCTGAAGCCCGCCTTTCCTTGGGGTGCGATCAGACGGCAGGCGAAGTCTCGGGTGAGGTTCCGGCAACGAGTTTTTCCAGATGTTCGATGAACGCGTTCGCCGGGGATCGGACCATTTCGCGGTGAGGAAGAAAAGCGTAGAGACCTACCGAATCCTGGCTGACGTCCGGCATCACCCGGACAAGCTCGCCGCTCTCCAGGTGGTTTTTGGCATGAAAGGCATAGAGATTTGCTATTCCAAGGCCGTTCAGACATGCCAGACGCAACGTGTCGCCGTTGTCCGAAGACATGACCGCGTTGACTCGCACCGTTCTTTTCTTTTTTTCCTCTGTAAGGATCCAAGGTTCCTGTGATCCTGAAAGGAGGCTTGCAAGGCAATTATGTTCCTGCAGATCGGAGATGGATTTCGGCATCCCCCGTTTACTTACATATTCAGGTGAGGCCACGAGGACCCTGTCCAGCCTTGCAACCAGACGATTGGCCATTTTGACTTCAGGCCATTCGCGAAGGACAAGCGCGACGTCGATCCTGTTCCTGATGATGTCAGGCATGGAACTGGTTACAAACAGATCGAGCGTCAGCAAGGGATTCGTTTCGAGGAAACTTTTGATACCCGGACCGAGAATCTCTGACGACACCGAAGGCGGTGCGCTGACGCGCAGCCGTCCCTTCAATTCCTCCGATGTTGTCTTGGAGGCGGAGTCGACCTCGTCCAAAATCGTGATGCAGTGGTCATAAAAGCGCTTGCCTGCCTCCGTTACGCTGACCTTCCTTGTGGTGCGCAGCAGAAGCGCTTCCCCTGTCGCCTTTTCAAGGACAGCCACTGCCTTGCTGGTCATCGATGCCGATATCTTCATCTGCCGCGCAGCCGCCGAAAAGCCCTGGGATTCGACTACAGCCGCAAAGATCCTCAAAGCGGAAATTGGAATGCTATCAAGCGGAAAGCGGGTCGGATCAGGCATTCAATTTGTTCTCATTCGGAAACGATCTTTTCTCATGACCGGACATTGTTCCGGAGGTCAACCTTCTTCTATTGTCCGCAAAAGGGTCGTAAGGGAGGAGTTTATGCCCCAACGTGTCGCCAGGGAAGACCTGGAAAGGCGTGGCTTTGCAGGCAAGTCAGGATTCGGCCAAAAGCCTGCCCTAGTCGTGGTCGATTTCGTTAACGCCTTCACCGATCCTGAACATCGGCTCGGATCAGACGTGTCGAAGGAGATCGAGGCCACGAACGTTCTAATCCCGATATTCAGGAAAAACGGGCGTCCCGTAATCTTCACGACGATAGAATACAGCAGTGCGGAGGAAGCCGCCGCTTCGAATTGGCGCAGCAAGATCGACGCCGTTTCCGAACTTTTCCGCGGAAGTCGCGAATCCATGCAGGACGGCCGCCTCGACAGGGAGGACGCAGATCCTGTCGTCGCGAAAAAGTACGCTTCGGCATTTTTCGGCACCGATTTGGCGGCATTGTTGCGGGAATCCGATACGGATACCGTAGTTGTCGCAGGTTGCAGCACGAGCGGATGTGTGCGAGCCACGATTGTGGATGCCTGCCAGTACGGATTTAGGGCTGTCGTGTGCCGCGAAGCTGTGGCAGACAGGGACCTTGATGCTCATGACCGGACTTTGCTCGATATTGATTTAAAATACGGTGACGTGCTTTCTATAAAGGAAATCGAAGCACTGTTGGTGGATGACGCACCGTAAATCGAACTCGAATTCGGAGGAGTAAGGATATGAAGGCAGGATTTGTCAGGAAAGGTCTCACGGCGGCCGCTGCCGCGGTCGTATCGGCGGCTGCGCTTGCTTCGGCAACAACGGCCTTTGCCCAGGAGACGGTGAGGATAGGCCTCGCAACGCAGACTTGGTGGCCGACCGTGATTGCTGAAGTCGCTGAGAGGCAGGGCCTTTTCGAGAAGGAAGGCCTGAAGGCTGAGCTCACGGTTTACCAGAGCGGAGGCGAGGCCTTCACCGCTTTGGCTGCAGGCGCAGCTGACATCATCTCAATCCAACCTTCGATCGTCGCCACTGGACGTACGCGGGGAGTGGCCGCCAAGATGATTGCCCAGGGGTCCGACGCGAACTACGGCTGGCAACTCATCGTTCCTGCCGACAGCGAAATCAAGGACGCATCGGAACTTGACGGTTCCAATGTCGGCATCACTGCTTCCGGAAGCCTCTCGGAGTTTCTCGCTCTCTGGACGCAGCAGGAAAAGGACGTATCGTTCAACAACGTCCCCCTCGGCGGTGGCGGCCTCGTCCCGAATCTCGTTTCTGGCAATGTCCAAGCCGCGGTGATCTATTCTCCGTTGAGCTTCCAGGTCATCCAGGATGGCGACGGCAAGAGCATCCTGGATTTCGGCAAGGAAATTCCGGCACATCTCAATTCCGGCTGGGCCGCGAGCGACGCGGTGATCGAGAGCAAGCCTGAACTCGTCCAAAAGACGCTGAACGCGCTTTACGGCGGCGTGGCGTGGATGCAGTCCCACCGGGAGGAAGCGATCGACCTCCTTGTCGAACTGAACCAGATCGCTCCGGAAGTCGCTGTGCAGGAGTACGAGGAGCAGTTCATGAAACTGTCTAAGGACGGGGCCATGACTGTCGAGGGTGCCCAGGTGGCTCTCGATCTTGCGAAGATCGGCGGAATTGAAGACCTGGCTCCCGCTGCCGATATCGTGGAGGACGGTTTCAAACCTGTTCCTACGGGGTTCTGATCCATGGCGTCTTCCGCTAATTGGGACCGGGCGGCAAGGGTCGTCATTGTGTTGGGGCTCTTTGCCGCTTGGGAGGCGGCCTCGCGCACAGGAATGGTCGACCAGCGCCTTCTGCCTGCAGCGACCAAGGTCCTGTCTACCGCTTTTGACCTCTTGGAAACGGAAGGTTTCCGGTCCCACTTGTGGACGACGCTTGTCCAGACAATGACGGCATTTGCCATTGCAGTTCCGGCGGGTGCCGTCCTCGGCCTTGTGATTGCCGAGCGGCCATACGCCAGCGAAGTGTTCAAGCCGCTCGTCTTTTTCGTCTTCTCGATACCGAAATCGATCTTTCTGCCGATGTTCATTTTGGCGTTCGGCATTGGCTTCGGCCAGAAGGTGGCGTTCGGTGTTTTCTCGGCGATCTTTATCATGATGATGACGGCATTCGCGGCCGTTGAGTCGGTCAAACGCGAGCATCTCATGGTGGCGAAAGCCATGGGGGCTAGTTTTTGGCAGACTGTTGTCCGCGTCTATGCGCCTAGCATGGCTCCGGTCCTGTTGGAGGCTGTACGTCTGGCGATGATCTTCAATTTTACGGGGATCCTGTTGGCTGAGATGTACGCATCGCGTTCCGGAATCGGCAACCAGATCGGGCTTTGGGGACAGAATTTCATGATCGACAGGCTTCTGGCAGGAATCCTAATCGTTTCGGTTCTCGCCATCCTCTTCAATGAGGGGGTCCGGGCAGTTGAAACGCGTCTCGAGCACTGGAGGAGCTGATATGCTGGCGTCGCAAAAAGGAGTCGTTGAAGTCCGCAACGTCACGCAAATCCACTCGGCGGGCGGCCGCAAAACACATGCTCTGGATGACATCTCTTTTACAATTCCTGCTGGAAAGTTTGTTTCCGTTGTCGGTCCGAGCGGATGCGGAAAATCTTCGCTCCTCATGATGCTTGTCGGACTGGCGAAAGCGACTTCGGGAAGTCTTACCGTCGGTGGTGCGCCTGTGAACGGGCCAGCTCCGGACAGGATCGGCGTCGTGTTTCAGGAGGCAAACCTCTTCCCATGGCTGACCGCCAGGAAGAATGTCGAGTTTCCGCTGATGATCAGGGGTGTCGGAGCAGACGAACGGTTGCGGCGGTCGTATGAGGCATTGGCCCTGGTAGGTCTCGGTGAGTTTGCCGACCGTTATCCGCACGAATTGTCCGGAGGCATGAAACAGCGGGTCTCGATAGCCCGCGGTATCGTCCAGGATCCTGACGTGTTGATGATGGACGAGCCTTTTGCGGCGCTGGACGAGCAGACCCGCATGGTGATGGGCGATGAACTGCTGCGCATCTGGGAGCGGACCGGCAAGACCGTCATGTTTGTGACCCATAGTCTCACCGAGGCGATCTACCTTTCAGACCACGTCCTTGTGCTTTCCGCGCGGCCCGGAAGGATCGTTGACAGGGTCGACATAGACTTGCCGCGGCCACGGACATTCGAGATGACATCGGAACCGGAGTTCATGAAGATCCGCAACCGGATCTGGGAACAGATCAGGGCTGCCTGACCATGGTACCCTCCCCCCGGACTACACGCTGGATCATCGTAGCCGTCCTCCTCGCGGCATGGGAAGTGCTGCCGAGGTTCGGAATTGTCCCGACGTTGTTCCTTCCCCCGCTTTCGCTCACAGCCAAGGCCCTTGTTTCAGAAGCTCCGGAATACGCCAGGCATCTGTTGGTGACGCTTCAGGAAGTGGGATTGGCACTCTTGTTCGCGTGCGGGGGAGGCATTGCTTGCGGTATCGTCCTTGGCGGTTCACCGCGTATGCGGAAGATGCTGCTCCCTATGGTGTCGTCGGCATATGCAATTCCCCTTGTGGTCCTTTACCCGCTTTTCACGGCATGGTTCGGCATAGGAATGCAATCCAAGATAGTGTTTGCGAGTGTCTACGGGTTTCTTCCAACTTTGCTCGGAGCAGCGGCCGGTTCCCAGACGATCGACCGAAACATGCTCGTCACCGCAAGGAGCATGGGCGCGGGGCGTCTTCAGCAGATCGTCTATGTGCTCCTTCCCGCTACCCTGCCGACAGTGCTTTCATCACTACGTATCGGCGGTGCGCTTGCGATTGTCGGCGTTGTCGTTGCCGAGATGCTGATGTCCACGGCGGGGATAGGCTTTCTGATCTCCCGTTACCGCACGCTGCTCGACAGCCCGAGGGTGTTTGCGGCCATCCTGCTCGTCCTTGCCATGGCAATCTTGTTCGATCTGATTGTGCAGACAGCGGAACGTTCGTTGGCGGGATGGAAAAAGGCGTCGGCTTCCAGAGGCAAATAAAGGATAACAATGAAAAAAATCACTCTCAGCTTCGACAACGGCCCCGATCCGGACGTAACTCCCGCGGTATTGGACGTCCTCTTGAAACACGACGTGCGGACCACGTTCTTCGTTGTCGGGGACAAGCTTCGGGATCCCGGCAGATATGACCTGTGCCGCCGGGCAAGGGACGAGGGGCACTGGATCGGGAACCACACCTTCAATCACCTAGTCCCCCTTGGTTTGAGCCGGCATAAGGCGGCCTCCGCCTTCGAGATCGGCAGGACGCAGGAGCTGATCGGCGATCTGGCGGACAGGAGGAAGTTGTTCCGTCCTTTTGGCGGAGGCGGCCATATCAACAAGGACCTGCTCGACGAACAGGCGTACGAACTTCTGCAGAAAGAAGGTTTCACTTGCGTACTCTGGAACGTTGTTCCCCGCGACTGGGAGCTTCCTGAGGAATGGACGGAGGTCGCCTTCAGGATGTTCGATGAAGTTGAATGGCCACTGGTGGTTCTCCATGACATCACGACGGGTGCGATGAAGCATTTGGATGAATTCATGGCCCGCGCGAGGGATAAGGGAATGGAGTTCGTTCAGGATTTTCCGGGTGACTGCGTGCCGATGCTGGAGGGCAAGGTGTTGAGTGACATGAGTCCCTTTGTGACGGCATCTGCTAATTGAACAGGAGAAAGTGTTGAAACTGCTGAGGTACGGATCCGCCGGAGAGGAAAAGCCGGCAGCGCTGGCTTCCGACGGCACTATCAGGGACATCTCAGGTCATGTCGGCGACATCTCAGGTGATTTCCTGGGCGACGAAGTTCTCGGAAAACTCCGTGCGGTCGATCTGCGTGAGTTGCCTATGGTACCCGACGATGCAAGGATCGGCCCTTGCGTGGCGCGGCCCTGCAATTTTATCGCCGTCGGGCTCAACTATGCCGACCACGCAGCCGAATCCGGAATGCCCATCCCGACAGAGCCAATCCTGTTTTCCAAAGCTCCCAATTCGATCGTCGGTCCGAATGACGATGTCGTCATGCCCGAGGGTAGCGGCAAGCTGGACTGGGAGGTGGAACTCGCCTTCGTGATCGGCAAGCGAGCCTACAGGGTGAATGAGGCCGAGGCGCTGGAATATGTTTCGGGGTATTGCGTATGCAATGACGTGTCGGAGCGGGAATGGCAGATCGGGGGAACGGGGCAGTGGCTGAAAGGCAAGAGCGCTCCGACGTTCGGGCCTCTCGGGCCGTGGCTCGTCACCCGTGACGAGATCGCAGATCCCGGGAATTTGGGCATGTGGCTGAAGGTGAACGGGGAAACGGTCCAGGAGGGATCGACGGCGACCATGATCTTCAAGGTGCCGTTTCTCGTTTCATATATCAGCCGCTTTATGGAGCTGTTGCCGGGCGACGTCGTCACGACCGGAACACCTCCCGGTGTCGGTATGGGTTTCAAGCCTCCGCGTTACCTGAAGCCGGGAGACGAAATGGAACTGTTCGTCGAAAAGTTAGGCAGACAGAAGCAAAAAGTAGTCTCAAGGGATTCTTGAAATTCCACGAAACCCGGTCCATAAGTCGAATCCTTTGCAGGAGAAAGACAAATGGCCAGACGTGTGAAAAACGCCGCAGCCAGGGCGCTTTCCCTTCCTTTTTTCCGTATCAAGATGGTTCGGTCCGGGAAAGGGAAAGGGTCCTACCGCAGAAACAAGAGGCATCGTGAACAAATCCTTTACGATGCCTCTTGTTTTTTCCGGTATGTTTGATGGGAAGCCAACGGAGAATGAGGTTTCCCATGGTCGTCATCGGCAGAATTCCGGCTCTCATATGTGCGTCGTCCTCGCTTGCATTTATTACGGGCTTCGTGGCCAATCTCGGTCCAGGCTTCTCGATAATGGCATTCCTCATTGTGGCATGGGTTCTTTCCAGGCCGTCCGTCCGTCAGGTCTGATTTGAGGCTACGATCCTCAGGACTTTTTGCGGAACTGCTTCTCTCTCGCTGGCGGCCCTGACCCGCTGTCGCCACTCGGCAACAGGTCCGCATTCGTTAAGTGCATAACGAAGAGCGGCGGCCATGCTTTCCACCTCTCCCCACGGTCCCTCGATCGTCACGGCGAAAGTCATCCTCACAGACGGCTTCCATGTCGAACGGCCGTCCCTCAGATACGATGCAAGGCTTTTTTCGGTCCTGAACGATTTTGCCGGCGTGACCTCGACAGTGTCCCTGACGCACGAGGGTGTCAGCAATACCCGGTTCCTGCAGGACATGACCGCGCCTAGATTGTCGTGCGCGACTTTCAGGGAATCCCTGATGAACCTCTCCAGAAAATTGTCGCCGAATTCTTTGGAAACCAGCTCATCCGCCAGTTCCTGAAGCCTGTTGTCTACCACCCCGAGCCTACGCCCATCCGGGCGTGCCAGGGAAAGCAGGATGTGCAGCCTTTCTTCGGCCCGCTCCTCAAGCCAGTCGCAGGCGCGTTCGAACTCGCGCCTGGTCATCTCAGGATAGTAGATGATCATGGCCTGGATGTCGCAGCCGATAAATGTGTCGTAATCGGACTGCCAGTCGGCAATGTCGCCATCAACGAAACAGTTCGGAACCATGTTTCCCCCTGCCAAAGAGAACAAAAAGAGAACATCCTTTAATCACGCTTTCTGCTGGGAGTCTACTAGGAAAACAGTCCTAAGTTGCCTTGTCCCCCGTTCGGCTCCAGACTTGGTGAACGGAGGCGAGAATGAGCACGAGAGTTAAAGAACCAAAGGCAGTCTTTCTGACGGGGGCAGGATTGAGCGCTGACAGCGGCGTTCCGACCTACCGGGGAGAAGGCGGGATTTATAACGGAATGCGTGCCGAGAAGGTCATGTCCGCGTGGACGATGAAACACAATCCGGACGTGATTTACCGCTTTTGCGATGACAGGCGAGTGGAGCTGGACGGTGTCCGTCCCAATGCTGCGCACATGGTGATCGAAGAGCTCGCGTCGGAGTTCGGGGAAAGGATTGTCCATCTGACGCAAAACATTGACGGACTTTGTCCCGGGGCGATCGAACTCCATGGGCGTCTGACGAGAATGCGTTCAATCGGGAACTCGCACGTCACGACCGATATCGGATTTACCAGGTACTGGGACGGCGACCCTGAACGCGAATGTCCGGGTGGGTTCAGGTTTCGATGCCCTAAGACAAACAGCCATTTCAGGCCTGATGTCGTCTTGTTCGACGAACCAGCACCTGCTTACAGCAAGCTTTGGAAAGTTGTCAGGTCGCTTCGCCGTTGGGACGTTCTCGTCGTGATCGGCACCCAAGGCAGCGTTCTTCCTGTGGAGGATTTCGCACGTGGCGCTCCCTGCCTCACCGTACTCAACAACCTGCATGAGAGTGCCGACATCGATGAAGATGCCTTTGACATCGTGTTGAGGAAACGGGCTGCAGAGGCAGCGGCCGAAATTGGGGAGATCGTTAGGAAAAGGTTGGGCATGACGGCTGGAATCGACAGAAGCGAGGACGCGGACTTGCCTGGCAAACCCGCCATGGATCTGGCTTAACAGCTGATTGGGAATGCCGGTTAGAGGACGAGGTCACAAGGACCAGTTTGCATGCCGTTGGCCACCAATGATGTCGTGCACGGTGCCGTCCGGTTCGAAGATGCGTGACCTGTCGTGGAGGTAAGCGATTTCGGACCCGTATGACACGACAATTTCGTCTGCCGTTCCATTTGCGCGGCGTTTCCCTTTGCTTGACGTCAAAATGCCCTCTCCGGGCTGTTTGGCATCGCCGCCCTTTACTTTTGATGGTGGAGGCCCCTGCGGGAATCGAACCCGCCCGAATGTCGCGAGGCTAGCACTCTCGCCGCTCTACCGCTGAGCTAAGGGACCGTAAAGAATTCATTCCGGAAACGTTCCGCGGTGTCAATTGTGATGTGTCATCTTGTTTTTGAACGAGCTTAGATGAGCGGCGGCGAAGGATGAGTTTGCCTTCAGTTCCGCCTCCTTTTTCGCTGCCAGTACCGCGATCCATTCCGACTCGTTGTAGGACCTGTTGAACGCCCCAAAAATCCCGTCCATGACCTCGATCAGACCGCGGTCGGCAACCAAAAACGGAGTTCTGGCCTCAAATTCGACTGCCGCGCGATAGGAATCTCCGCAGGCCAGAGCTGCTGCAAGTGCCTGTCTTATGTCTTCCCGCGCCTCCAACTGAAGTTGGTCGTCGATACTGTCGACGAATGGGGAACGGCATCCCATGGGGAGAGAGCGAACATAGGCGAAGGCGACAGGGAGGTGTTCGCGGGAGGCGTTATCCGCGGCAAGTTCGAGCGCTTCGCGCCTTATCATGCCCGTATAGGCTTCCAGTTCGTCCTCTGACAGTCTTCTGAAATTGGGACTCACAATCCATCGCCTGCCGTCGGGAACGCTGACGGCGACTGCCGAAAAGGACCCCGCATCACCTATTTGAAGAACTGAAATAACCGCGCTGCCGATATTGATCGAATTCAAGCTTTCCTGCATGGGCCGTGCCTCCGGAACCATCTAGCGGCCGCCGGCCTGAATGTTTCAACGGATTTGTGTGTTTCGTGCCGACGGGAGAGGCTTTTTCTCAAAACCGGGGAAAAGCTGACAATGAGGGGACTGGAAGGAACGCTTGCATGTGACGGTGAAGGACGTCCGCTCGTGCTCCACCATGGAACGTTCGGGAATTTCGAACGGTTCGGAAAGACGAATGATATCGGGTTTCATTTTGGAAGCCGAGACCAGGCCTTGGAGCGGGAATCGCAGAAAGCGGGAGAACTTCGGCGGGAGGGAACCGGCAAACCCGGTGAATGGAGAGTCCTGCAGGTGGCTTTGGCAGCGCGGAAGACCCTCGTTGTTCCCGACGATCCAAGAGACTGGACGAACTGGACCGCGGTCCATCTGTTGGCCGTAGCTGCAGGAAGACACCTTTTGGACCTTGTAAGCGAAAAAAGCCCGGAAGCAGCAAGGCAGCGGCGCTGATCATGCGGGACATTCTCATGGAGGAAGGCTACGACTCGATCGTCTACCGCAACCTTTTCGAGAGCCCGAAAGACACGCGAGTCTGCTGGTCATGGATCGCGCTCGATCCGGACATTGTTGTCCCTCTGCCACGGACCGCGGGGGACACGCTGGCGAATCCTGTCGGCAATCCTGTCCTGTTGTTGCCGTCGCAAGTAAGGGATATTCCCGCGTGCCGCTATTACAGCGGCGGCCTGCGCTATGTTGCGGATCGGCTGGCCGGCATTTCAGCCGTCAGGGCAGTCGTTGAGGAGTCAGGTGGAGTTTTCGGCAGCCCAAAATACCGCGGAGACCGTGATCATCAGAACACATACGATTTTGCAATTCCTTTGGGCGGCGGGGAGATCGTTGGCAGCTACAAGGCGGGTTTTGGAAGAGCTTCCCTGGAAATACCGGAGGTTTGCCGGGAAAACATTCCTGCGTTTGTAGATGACTTCATGCCCTATGTCGGGCTGAATGCGCCAGGCAGCCGGAATGGTGTCTTCTTGGAATGGCAGATCGGCGAAGAGGCCGGAACCTTTGCAGAAAGACTGAAGGACTTCCTTCGCATGGTCGTCGAGGCGGTTCCGGAATTCTCAATGGTGCCTTGACCATAAGCCTGGAAATGTCACCATTCGCGAAACAAGGATGGTGATCATGCGTCCGGAAGAAATCGCAGCTCTCGTTTCAAAGACCCCGATAGTCCTCAGCAACGAAAAGGATGTCCAGGAGAAAATCTCCGAACTCCTCGAAAGACACGGGGTGAGGCACAAGCGCGAAGTCAGGCTTGCTCCGGGTGACATCGTCGATTTCATGATCGAAGGCGGCACTGCTGTCGAAGTGAAGCTCAACGTGCCGAAACGTGCCGCTTACCGTCAGTGCGAACGCTACTGCAAGCATGAGGGCGTGAATGCTCTTGTGCTGGTCTCCGCAACAGCGATGGGCTTCCCGTCTGAAATCAACGGGAAGCCCTGTTGGGTTGCATCACTCGGGATGGGGTGGCTTTAAGGAGCCGGTGCCTGGGTCCATTCTTCGGTCAGAACCTTTCTTGCCGAGTCCTTGGCGTCCTCAAATTCCGAAAAAACTTCGGAGGTCGAGTACGGTCCGTCCAAATCGCCGTCTTTGTTCATGGTAGAAAGCCAATATTCGTCCGCACCGTCTCCGCCCTTGCCGAGGTGGATTTCGGCCTGTCGGCCGTCCTCCGAAACGTGCAGCCACTTGTTCTTCCCGACTCTTTGGAAATCCGGAACTTCGAACGGTTCGATGTCGGCGTCATAGTAGGAGCCGACGATGCCGTAGACGTCGTCGACGGACCATCTTCCTATCTTGGCCCTCAGTTCACCCTTCGAGGGATCGATGAGTACCGGGCCGCAAGGCTTTTCGATGTAGCCGGACCCGTTGATGAAATCATGGATGCCGACAAAACCGCCTCTTGTTGCCATGAAGGGCTTTTCCAGTTTGCCTGCCAGAATGTCACGCAGCGAGTATCTGGCCACATAGACCGGGACTCCGCCGGACGTGGCATTGTCGAGGATCGTGAACAGGTCATCCATGGACACTGCAGCGGGACGGTCGTGGTCCTTGGCTGTCTTTACGAGATCCACAGTATTGTTCCAGTCGGCGATCTCGTATTTAGATCTCAGGGGCAGCTTGGAGATGTTCTCGTTGGTGCCGTTCTCGACATCCAGGACGGCCCTCCAGCGGAGTGCGTTTTCCTCGATCTGGCTTTTTCGGTATTCGCTCACATGATCCCCGATTTCAGGATTGATGAGGTCTATGCCTAATTCCTTTGCTGCCGCTACGAATTCAGAGGGCGCGATGTTCAAGAACTTGAAGACACGCATCAGGTTCGCGTCCGGAATAGCCGTTTCGGCACTGAAGACCACGTCGTAGTGCTGGGTGTACATGTCGTCGAACGCGAGAACATTAAGGTCGGGAACGAATGTCAGTTCTACCTTTGTGTGCGGGGGAACCGCATCTTCCAGCGTCGATTTGTCGGCATCGGACATGGCTTCGAGGATGCTTTCCTCAAGTTCGCTGAATAGGCATTCCGCCAATTCGTCTTCGTCCAGCCAATCGACCTGACCGATCACCTTGTCCACCAAGGGTCTCAGTGCGCGTTTTACGTCATCCTTGTCCAGATGGTCGCGGGGATCGTTCAGCCAATTCTCCCTGTCGAACAGGTCATATACTCCGTCTCTTCCATCCTCCAGGTAGGCCTGGACGATTGTACGGGAGGTCGTATCGTCCATGTCGTTGTCGTGGCTGAAAGTCGAGAACCACGAGTTTTCGCCTAACTTTTTGACGATTTCCGCCACAAGGGATGTGTCCGCAAGAGCTGTGGCGAGTTCTTCCTCGCCGACATCCTCGTCGATCTCGAGGTTCGTTCCGTCCGTAAGTTCCAAACGCATATGAGGCACTCCTGTTCTCGGGGACAAGAATTGCCGCGCTGCAGGCAAGGGACAAAGGCGGTGCTTGCCGAATCCTTTCCCACATGGGCAGAATAAGCTGTTGACACAAGGATAAGCGTACGGATGAAACGCCCAGAAAAGACTTTCGGCAAAGTGAGGTATGACGAGCAAGCGGATTCATGGGTCATCACCGGAACGGCCCCGAACATTTCCCTCCGCATAAAGGACGTTTTCCGTCGCATATCGAAGGTTTCCTCAGGCGAATTCCGTTTCCCTGCCGATGATCTCCATGCGTTCGAGCTTCTCTGGTTTTTCGAACGGTATCCGATGGAAATGTCGGCATTCGACAGGGCAAGGCTGAAGGCCGGAAGGAAGCGTTACTTCAATATGGTCGAAGAAGTCGAGAAGCTCTTCGTGCCCGACTTCAAAGCTCCGGACTACGTCGGTCTCGCCGAGGGATGTTCGCTCTGGAAATATCAGTCCCAAGCCGTCGAGATGTTCAGGCGCGTCAAGCGCATGCTGCTCGGGGACGACGTTGGATTGGGTAAAACGAACTCGGCCATCGGATGCCTGCTTGATCCTTCAGCGCTTCCTGCCGCAGTCATGGTTCAGGCCCACCTTCCGGAGCAATGGGAGGAGCGCATCGAAGATTTTTCGGGGCTGCGAGCGCATGTCATCAGGACGGTGGCCCCTTACGACTTGCCCGAGGCCGACGTCTACATCTTCTCCTATTCGAAAATCCATGGGTGGACAGACGTAGCTGCCACCGGTTTCTTCAAGACGGTCGTACTCGACGAGCCTCAGGAACTCAGGACCGGGCCGACAACTCAAAAGGGCCAGGCTGCCAAGGTGTTTTGCGATGCGGCACGTGCGGTTTTGGGGCTGACGGCCACGCCTGTCATGAATTACGGCATCGATATGTTCTATGTGATGGAGTTCATTGCGCCCGGGGCGCTAGGCACACTCGACGAGTTCCTCCGTGAGTGGTGCACAAACGAAAGAGTGGTCCGCGATCCTGATGCCCTCGGTGCCTATCTGAGGGAGCAGATGCTGCTCCTCCGCCGGACGGAAGACGACGTCGGCATGGAACTGCCGCTGCCGAACGTCACGACACATGCAGTCGAATACGATGAACAGCGGGCGGCCGAAAACGAGGATCTCGCCTACAGGCTCGCCATCAGCGCGACGACGGGTTCCTTTACCGAACGTGGTCGTGCGTACCGCGAGCTGGATGCCCTTACCAGGCACACCACTGGTGTGGCCAAGGCCGAATCCGTGGCGGAATACACGAAAATCCTTCTGGACGCAGGACTTCCGGTTCTGCTGTCTGGTTGGCACCGTGAGGTGTACGACATATGGCTGGAGTGTCTCCGCGGCTACGATCCCGTCATGTATACGGGTTCCGAAACCAAAGCAGCGAAACGAAAAGCCAAGTTGGCATTCGCCGGCGGCGACACAAATCTCATGATCATATCGAATAGGTCGGGCGCGGGTCTCGATGGCCTGCAGTTCCGCTGCAACGATCTTGTGATAGGGGAACTTGACTGGTCACCAATGGTGTTGAAGCAACTAACGGGAAGGTTGCGGCGTACGGGGCAGAAAGACATCGTCAACGTGCATTACATGATCGCCAACGGCGGATCCGATCCGCTGATGGTCGAGGTGCTCGGGCTCAAGTCCAGCCAGGCTCATGGCATCATGAATCCGTATACCGATCCTGTCGCACCCCTTTCGGATACAGAACGCATGAAGAAGTTGGCGCAGATGGTCCTCGAACGTCGCAAGATGGCGGGGCAAATGGAGTTGGTGGCATGAAGACGATCTCGGTTGCCCATTCCGAAACCCACGCAATGTACCTGGCGACGGAGATTGCCCCCGGATTATTCATGTTCGAGCCTGATCCGGCGTCGGTATTCGCGATCAAGGACGGTGTCCCGGAGGAAGGTTTCGTTCCCACTCACGTCCACTACAAGGGGGGACTCTATCGTGTTCTGGGATTTGGCCTCCTAGACGGAGTGGAGATGACCTTGTACGGGGATGCCAAGGGGAACAACTGGGCGAGGCCCCGGAAGATGTTTGACGATCGCCTTGTCTCCGGGACTCCAAGGTTCGCCCCTCTCCGGCAGGAGGTGAAATAGAGCATCGGGCGAACCGGCTCATAGGACGGTTTACTCTTTTTCAATATTCAGCGGCTATCCGTTGGCCAAGACGGATCAGTACTGGGGGTGCTGAAGGCATGATGCCGCGACCGTCTTGCCGGACGGCCCGGCATGTTTTTCGAAACATCTTTCCCCGCCTTGAGGGGCTATCATGTCCAGCATCATGACCAATGCGTCCGCTATGACGGCGCTGCAAACACTTTCGTCCATCAACAAGAACCTGTCCGTCACGCAGAGCCGCATCTCCACGGGCCTGCGTGTCGCCGAGGCCGCCGACAACGCAGCTTACTGGTCCATCGCGACCACCATGCGTTCCGACAACAAGGCCAATTCGGTAGTACAGGACGCCTTGGCTCTCGGTGCAGCCAAGGTGGATACCGCCTATACTGCCATGAACAAATCGATCGAGGTCGTCGACCAGATCAAGGAAAAGGTCCTTCTCGCGAAGAACTCTTCCGAGGTCGACCGCGCCAAGATTCAGACCGAGATCTCGGAGCTGCAGGAGCAGCTGAAGGACAGCATCGCGAACGCGAGCTATGCCGGCAGCAACTTGCTCCATACGGATGCCGCTGACGATACCGGCTCGACTGGTACGGATCCTGATGATCCGGCTGACGATGTTGCTGAGTCCAACAAGTTCAGCGTCATCAGCTCCTACAGCCGCGCATCTGACGGTACCGTCAAGACGGGTTCCATCAGCTTCAACCTGAGCGAAACCCGACTGATCGATGCAGGTGGGGCGAACAGCGGCATACTCGACACGAATTTCACCTATTCTGAGAGCTCCTCAGGTGCCGGTGACGGCGGCACGGCGAACATTCTCGATCTCGACGTGACCAAGTTGTCGTCCGACGGACAGTTCGACGAGGTGCTTTCCGGCGTCGAAACCGCTCTGGGCAGCATGGCGGCATCAGCATCCACCCTAGGTGCTGCCAAGTCCCGCATAGACCTTCAGTCGGACTTCGTGAAGTCCCTGTCGGACGCGATTGATCGGGGTATCGGTGCTCTTGTCGACGCTGACATGAACGAGGAGTCCAGCCGTCTCGCCGCGCTTCAGACGCAGCAGCAGCTTGCGATCCAGTCCCTCTCGATCGCGAACTCGAACGCCCAGAACATACTGGCGCTGTTCCGCTAAGCGGACGTGGAGGGGCTGTTTGCCGCGGCCCCTTCCTATCCTCCCGGCATTTTCCGGAAGGACCACTCGTCCATTCCATGCTTTTTGAGCATGGTCTTTTCGTCCTTGATCTGCACCATTGGGTTCCCGGAGCGCGGAAGGACCCCGCCGATCCACATCGAAAGCTCCTGGAAAGCAGTGAAGGGATCGAGCCTCTTCGCAAATCCCATTGCTCCGAGGCCGTCCGTGTTGATCTTCCAACCCGTCACACGCTTCCATCCTTCGTCATGGCGGGACGCAAATGAAGGATGGCTGATCGCGATGCAGACCTTGTTCTCGATGAGCCAATCAGTCTCCCGCTCTGAACCCTGCCCCTCGAAGTGATCTTTGAGGCTTTCCGCCGTGAGGCTGTACTGGTCAAGCCAGCGCATGCTTTTCGCCACCTTGGCATCGATGGAGTTCAGGAATTCCGCCAGTTTGGAGTAGGACCAGAACCACTCCTCGTTCCGCCGGTGCCATTCATTGATGGTGTAAGAGGTCATGTGGACGCAGCCGTAGCGTTTTCCTGCGAACCAAACAGTCCTCGGCGAAAACCTGTAGGTGGTTCGCTGCCTCGTGATTTCCCTGCTCCGGATGCTCCGCTCCTCCTCGAAATCGATGCTTTCCTTCGGGAAAGTGAGTCCGGAATTGTTGTACGAGAGGATCGGGGCGTCATCAAAGCGTGTCCTGCTGAAGACCACGGTGCTGTCCACGCCGTAGGCAAGGGCACTGTCAAAGTAGTCGTGTCCGCCGATGATGCGCATTCGTTTCCCCCTCGCCTAACCTCTCGCGTCCTGAACCTTTTCCTGACGGTACCACCCGGTCCAGTTTTCCGTCCGGGCACGGTCCTGCATCTCCACAAGGTCATGGTGGATTTTGCGCAGGAACGTTTCCTCGTGACGGCCTGCATAACGGGTCAACCCGTCCTCGAGCACAGATTGCAGGAGTTGTGCCTGCTCGGGACCGTCGATAGCGAGCGATCCCATGACACGGCCGAAGAGAGGCGTCTCGGGGGCACCAAAGACGGGTCGTTCCAAAAATTCAACTGTCCGCGCCAATTCCTTGTTCATTCAGTGACTCCTACGCAAGCGCCCACTCGGCAGGGCCGACGCGCCTGAAGGCACCAGACCTTCCAAGCGTCTGCCGTACTTTGGCTCGCCACCAATTGTTGCCCGTTGGCCTGCGCGGCTCAACTGCTTGGTAAATCTGGTCGAGCGAGGCCTTGCCGCCCAGTTCCTTGACGATGTTCATCACAACGGCCTTCCATGGAGACTTCTGGGTTGAGAGGTCCCGTGCCACGTCGCGATCCATTGAATTGACGTCGTGCAGCTCGCGATAGAGGGCAAACCCGCCCAGAACCCCCGTTCCGTCCTTTCGGAAGACGGCAAAACAAAGCGATTTCATCATGTTGCGGAAAAGATTGCGGGGGATCATTTCCTGGTAGATCGACCAATACCTGCTGTAGGCCACCACGCGCGACGCCGTTTGGAAAGCGTACGTAGGCAGGATGAAGCCCACTTTGGCATCCTTCGGCAGGATTTCTCTGCAACGTTCGAGAATCGCGTCGACCACTTCAAGGTCAAACGGGGGATTCCCGATGACCGCGGTCGGCCTGTACGGAAGTTCGACCTTCGTGAAATCGCCATCGATCACAAGTCTGGACGTTTGTTCCCTTGCGACTTTGGCCAATACGGGATCGAGTTCCACGCCGAAAGCTGGCACATGGGCTGGCAGCGCTTTCAAGAAGTTGCCGGTGCCGCAGGTCGGCTCGACAACCATGTCGTTTTCGCAGAGTTCAGGGAAATGAGTGGCGACCAGGATTTCTGCAGCCCATGCGGGCGTGAACCACTGGTGCTTGTCCTTGTCGGCAACGAGTTCTTTCATGGACAGCCCTATGCCATCCAATGATTTCGATGTCAACCAGATGGATTCGGATCAAAAAATTCTTTTCACAGGCATGGATTCGAATTCTTCCTGGAGGGCGCGTTGGCTGCGGATTGCCTCGAGGAGTTCTGAAACGCCAACCAGACGAACGAAACGGCCCAATTCTCCCTGCCTTCGGAGGAGGGGGTGACGCGATTCCGGGTCGAGCACGTAATCATGGTCGTCGCACACCATGGCGTACAGGTTTGAGACCTGGCCCAGACCGTAGGCCGTCCTGATGTCGATGTCGTCCGCGCGATCGCAGATTTCCAGAAACATCATGGCCACCGTCTCGGGATAGTGGTAGCCGGAATAGACCAGCTCGGCGGCGAGTTCCGCCATGTCCGCATACGCAGGATTTGGCGGCGGTGGTGCCTGGATCCGATCCTTGAGCTGTTGGACCGTACCTTCCGCACTCCTGAACCAAACTCTGTCGCGTTCGGCGTTCCCGGATTGAAAATGGTTGAGCTGTATCTCCGGAAGCAGGGTATCAAGGATTCCCAGCGAAGCCATTTTCAGTTGTTTGCCTGTAAGCATAAGCTGATCCCCTACAATCCTGGTGAAGACGTTTTGGCGCAATGCATGTGTGCAATCCTGGCGATCTCGTCGACGAGCGGGCCGATGTTGTCAATCAAGTGTCCGAGCGAGTTTTCCTTTGCCACCTGCTTTTCGGTGCCCGGCGGCTGGAAGAGCAACCTGTTCTTTTGGTTCCGGCACCAGTTTGCCCATTGAGCCGACTGCATCGGATTTCCACCGAACTCGTCCATGAACCACGAATGGAGATTTTCAGGAAGTTCGGTGCCGCGGTGATCCGCCGTGCGGCGCAGGGCAAGGCCAAGGCGATCCAGGCACGCGCGGGATATTTCGGTTTCAGGAAGGTCGAGGAGCGTCCCGTCCGATAGCCCTTCCCTCACACTTTCGGCCAGCATCCTTTCTTCTGTTGACAAGCCCTCGCCGCCCGGAACCAGCAGCCTGAGGTCGCCAGCTCTCCGCAGGATTTCAACGAGGAGCCAGATGTCGAAGAAATCCTTGTGCCGGATAGACGAGATTCCGTCCTCTATCTTGGAAACGATTTTCTCTGCAAGGGTGTTTTCGTGCGGGTAAATCAAAGTTTCAAGGGGTTCAGGAGCATTTTTGGCGTCTCCGAGGATTCCGGCAACCCGCACCTTGGATGGCAAGAAGGTGATCTCGTTGCCGATTCCGATGTCGATCATGAAGGGCGTGCGGCAGGTGTGGACGGAACATGGCATTGTCACCCGCAATCCGCCATCTCCCTGGTGCTCCCGCTGTTCGATTGTGATCGCCGCTGCGTCGTAGGAAACGCCGTCTTCCGTAGAATCATTGCAAGCGGCCAAGACAGCGATCCTGATCCACTCCTCCGGATTGTCGATGCCCTCGAGTGAAATGTTGATGTCGAGATCCTTGGTGGGGCGCATTCTGTTCCCGAAAAGGATTCCCAAGGATTGTCCTCCTTTGACAGTAATGTTCCCGTGCTCGTCGACACGGCTGAGACGGGCCATGAACCGCTCGATGGCGTAAGACGTGGCCAGAGATTGCAGATCGGCACCGATTTCCCTCGCCTTTCTCCTGAGGAGTTCGTATGCCCTGGCTCCGGCATTTCCGCTCATGGCCGCCTCCCCAGCCCCTGTGCCGCCTGCACATAAGGCATTACGGCCCTTTCGGCCTTCAATTCACGTGCGATCTTGAGGAGCGATGACAGCTTCCCCTTGAAATTTCCGAGCGCTTCGAGCGCGAGTTCGGTTTCGCCTGTCCGGTTCATCGTCCGGAGGTAGTCGACGACTGTTCGCTCCGGAGACGTCATTTTTACCTGGACACCACCGATGTCGACGTTTTCGACCCCGATCTTCATGGATCCCGGTTTCCACCTGAAGCCGCGGACGCAAAGGTCAGAGGGTCTCGGAATGCTCCCGTCGTAAGGGAACGCGGCCCATACCTCGTGAGGATTTTCTGCCGTAAGCCCATGATAGGCGGCTGCGCTTGCCATGCAGATCACGGCCGAGGGATATCTGACCGAAACAGCCGCAAGCATGTCCCATGTCGTGTCCCGTTCGGGAAGGGAGTAGAGTCCAAGGGACAGCTTTACGATCTTGCCGTCCTCAACCAGCTCTCGGATCGGGAGATCGGCTTTGGCAACCTGGCGCAGGTCGCGGTATCTGACGGGCACACCGTTGGCAAGGAGATCCAGGACCGCCTTCTTTCGGCTTTCCTTGTCGGTGTTCCGGTTTTCCATGAACTCGTTCCACTCAAAATGATAATCATACTGAGTGTGTCAGGTCTTTCCGAAAGCTTCAAACAAACCCAAGATACTCAATCTGAGAACATATTGAGTGAAGCAGGTTTTCGGATTGCTGTGGTTGGTTTCAGAATTCCGGCAAAGGATTCACCCGAAGGAGAAGGAGATCAAAACATGGCAAAGGTTTCGACGACGATTCAGCACGACTGGATGAGGTTCGGCGTAAAATTCGGCGACGGAAAGAAAATCACCGGATATTTCGGCCGCAATGGGGAAACCTTGAAGGTAGAACCGGGCGACCCTGCCCTGGAAAGAAAGCTCTCCGTCATCGTCCACCAGAACAAGCAAAAAATGCGCAGCGACAGATCGTGGAACCTTGGGGAAACATTCAAGGTGATCGAGTCTGTTGCCCGGAAATCCCAAACGCCCGAACAGTTCCTTGCCCAATTGGCCGCCGGACTCGGAGTGTCGGGAGAGATCACGAGGCCGGCCGATGCTCCCGCTGCCGCACGGGCAGCGATCCGGACTGCGCGTGGAGGGCATGTAATCGATGCAGTGTTTCCCAGCGGGGAAAAGGTCGAGCTTAAGATCAACAAATCGAGTGTCTCCATGGCGATGTCCCCGGAACTGTCGGGTCCCATGGACGCGATGATGAACCTCGTATTCGGCCTCAAGAATTTCATGGGGAGCAACGACGAAATTGCCGACTTCTTGGCCGAAAAGGCAAAGGAGTCTGTTGACGTCTCCGACTGGATCGATCAGGCAAAAGCCGCAATGTCACCCGGCGCGCGGCGCTAGGATAGGCTTTACAACTTGCGCATCGAGGAATGGAATGGGGTTTGTCCCCGTTCCAAGGAATGTCATGTCAGCAGCATCAAAGCCCATCGTCATGGTAGCTGCCATGGATCAAAACCGCGTCATCGGCGACGGGGCGGAAATCCCGTGGCATATTCCGGGCGAACAACGGCTCTTCAGACAACTGACGATGGGCAAACCATTGATCTTGGGAAGGCTGACGTATGAGACGCTTCCCAACCCCTTGCCGGGTCGCCACTGCATCGTTCTGTCCAAGGCTGCGGGGACGTCGAAGGGGGTGGCTGCAGCCAAGACAGTTGAAGAGGCCCTCAGGCTGGCCGAAACCCTGCCTGGCGAGGAAATCATGGTGGGGGGAGGCCAGCAAATTTACGAGCTCTTCCTTCCGTTGGTTCACAGGATTTATCTCACCGAGATTCATGCCACTTTCGGTGGGAACAGGTTTTTCCCAAAAATCGATGGGCGGGATTTCAGGCTCGTCAGTTCGGAAACCGTCCGGGCAAGCGTGCCTTACAGTCGCAATATCTTCGAACGGGCGGTCTCCGTCATTTAAAATCTCACAATCCTGACAGGCTTCCCGAGTCGACGGGCATAGTCGATTGTGTACTTGGTGCCAGTCGAACTCCCGTCCCAGAATGCGATGAGTAATTGGCAGGCTTCGGCGATGAGGCGGTTTCGATGGTGATAAGCGTGCTTGTAGCGCTTGTGGTCGGGATCGAAGACCTTGGTTTCGATATCTCGTTTGCGTGCCCACCTCGCGGCAAGCTTGTCGGCACCGTCCGCTCCGCCGCTGATGATCAGGGTGACTGTTTCGAGGTATTCGTCAAGGATCTGGCTCAGGAACTTGAAATTCTTGAACGATCTGCTTCCGATTACCGCGATGTGTTCGGGAGGTGGTTTGTTGTGCCCGATGCTGGGCGTTGCCGATTTCATGGCTTTTGGGCCGGAACCTGACGTTCCAGCTCGGCGGCATCCGTCACCCAGCGCCGATTGTCGATCGGTATGAAGCCTGCCATTCCGAGCACGGCAAGAGCGTCATAGATGGCGGCCGCATCGGTCCCGAGTCTTTCCAGTGGAAGGTTGGCAACCCAGCGAAGGCGGTTGTGGCTGACCCTGCCGGTTTCGCTCGTCTGGCTCCCGCTACCCAGAAGGCGGTCCAGTGCGGCGACGAAATCGTCTGATGTTTCCGCTACGGATACAGTAATGCCGTCCTCCTCCGGCGGATGAGGCATTGCCGTTTCGCGCAGCCTGGCACCCGAAAGATCGTAATCGTCTGTCGGTCCAGCCCAGAGTGCGGCGGGGCCGTTGGTGAAAACAAACTTGGTCGCGTCGATGACATAGCCTTCCGGCGATTCCAGCCACGCATGGTGGGAGAATGAGCGATGGGAGAAGAGGTTGCCCTTCCCGATCGGCCCAGTGTATTGGCCGTAGGACAGGATCAGGCCACCGTGCTCGGCAGAAACCCGGTCCAGCAAGGAACTTTCGAGAAGCCGGGACGCGATCCCGAAGCAGTTGCCCGGCCAGTCACGCAGCGGAACCCCGATAACGTCCGAAACGACGTCGGCGGTAGGCAGCAGGCGCTTGATGGAATGTGCTTTGCGCTTTGCCGCGGAAACTGTAGCCTCCAGTCTGGCGCAGGCAACGGGATTGTCGGCCTCTGCGGCTGCCTTCAGGTATCCCTTCTCCCATTCGAGAGCTCCAAGGCTGCCTTCCCGGTAAGGATTGCAGCTTTCCGGTACACCTTCTCGATATGCCTGCCTTCCCTGACTTGCATGTCCCCAGGTCGGTCTCATTGTGCCCTTCCCTTGATTTTGGCCCAATATTCGTCGGCTCTCTTTTCGAAGGTCGGGTTGGAGCGGGCGTCGCTCCGATAGAATGTTCCGGGTTCTATTCCGGGCGCGTATTCCTGGTCGACCCAGCCCTCGGCCGTGGAGTGAGGCGACTTGTATCCTCCCCGGCCGAGGGGAGCCGCTCCTTCGTAATGCGTGTCCCGCAGATGCATGGGGACCGGGATGAGAGGCTTCGTCTGTACGTATTCGAGAGCGCGGGCGATCCCGCTGTATGCGGAATTTGATTTCGGGGCGCGACAGACGTGAAGGGCTGCGTGGGCGAGAATGATACGCGCCTCGGGGTATCCGATCTTTTCCACGGCCATGGAGGCAGCTACGGCAGTCTGGAGAGCGGAATTGTCAGCAAGGCCGACGTCTTCGCTGGCATGGATCATGATGCGCCGCGCGATGTACCGCGGGTCCTCGCCGCCGTGGATGAGCCTGGCAAGCCAGTAAAGGGTGGCGTCCTCGTCTCCGCCACGCATCGATTTGACGAACGCGGAAATGGTATCGTAATGGGCGTCGCCGCTGCGATCGTACGGGATCGGCGATGCCTGGTAGACCTCGTCCACCATGTCGGCCGTGATCTCGACGCTTCCGCTGCAGCCGGCCACTAGCGCCTCGAGCGAGTTCAGGGCACGCCGGGCGTCTCCCCCTGCCCTTCCTGCCAGCATTGCAAGCGCTCCTTCCCCGAAGGTCACCGCGACACCCTTGTCCTTGAGCTTCCATGATGCCCTGGTGACGACTTTCTCGACATCCTTCGGGCTGAGTGGTCTCAACTCGAGGATGAGCGCCCTGGAAACCAGCGCCGGGGTGAGATTGTGGTATGGGTTCTCGCTGGTCGCCGCCAGCATGTCGAACAGGCCCTCCTCCGTGAAGTTGAGGAGCATGTCGGATTGTGTTTTGCTGAAGCGGTGGATTTCGTCAACGAAGACAAGCGTTTCCCTTATCTCAGCTTCCTGCGCGAGCTTTTTGATGTCAGCCGCATTGTTGTGGGCAGCGTGAAGGTTCATAAACTGCTTATTCATGCGCTTGCCGACGGCTTTTGCGATCGTGGTCTTCCCGATGCCGGGTGGGCCGTAGAGGACGACGGTGCCCAGTCTCCCTGAATCGATTCGCTTTCTCAGGATCTTGCCTTCGCCGAGGATGTGGTCTTGGCCGACAATATCGTCGAGGGAGGTCGGACGTACATCTTCGGCCAGCGGCTTTTCTCTCATTACCGCGGCGGCGGAAAACAGGTCGCTCATGTTTTGCTCCAAAGTACGAATCCTTTTAGAGGACACGATTTTCCTTGGCAAGACTTGTCCCGGCGACTTGTGTCGGGCCATGGTGGGGTTTAATCCTGGAAGGCGAAGAAGGATTCGGAATGATTTTGCTGGGACCTGCGTCGGACGACGCTCGGATCATTGTGAAGAGCTTGTGTGAAGCGCGGCAAGAGTGGCCGCATTTTGGTGCGGTCATCACCATCGAGGACCCGGACGAACCCGAACCTTTGCGTTTGCGCGGGGGAGACGTACGTCAACTGATATTGAAGTTCCATGACATTGACTTCGAGCATCCGCGTTGGCGTTCCCCTGAACAAAAGCACGTCGTCAAGGCGCTGCAGTTCGCCCGTTCTGCGTCGGGCAAGCGATTGCTGGTCCATTGTCATGCCGGGTTGTCGCGTTCGCCGGCGATCGCCCTTGCTGTCATTGCCGATCGGATGGGGAAAGGGCGCGAGGAGGAGGCCATGGCTGAACTCGCCAGTCTCGTTCCCTCCTGCGTGCCGAACATGGCAATCGTCAGATTGGCTGATGCCGTACTTTGCCGTGGCGGAGCTTTGACGGATGCCGTCAGAAAGCACGAGGAGAAAAGTGGTCCCGCAAAAAGGGTGAGGCTGCTTAAGGTTCTTGCGGCCGGCGCTTAGAACGGGTTTTTTGCCGACACGGGGTTTACGGTCGCCGTAAGGGAGGAAGACATGCTCGACAACCTGAGGAAGGCGCTCGTTGCGCTGAATGCGGCCGCGGAGAAAAAATCGGAGGAAACGCTCGTCAGGAAAGCTGCCGTCATTGCAGCCAAGTTTCTCAGGAACAGGCCGGGGATGGAAGCCAACTGGAAAGGCTTTCTGAAGACGGCCGAACAACACGAAAGGGAAACTTCGAGCTGGATATCGGCTGAGAGCTTGAGGAACGGAGACGGCGGTCCCTTCGACGCTTGCGACCTTCGCCATTGGCTTGCCTTGTCCGAAATGGCAGGGGTGCCGTTTGTGCCGGCGCGGGAAATACTTGCCTTGGACGAGGCTGAGATGAGCCTTCTTTCCGGATCGGTCGAGGTGAAGGATACAGCCGTCACAAGGAATATACGCAAACATAACCGCGATTTCGCGGAGCTTGTCGGTGGGGCTGCCTCGGGTCCGGAGGCCGATATTGATGCGGAGCGCCTGGTAGAACGCCTGCATTCGGCTATGGACGACATTCCGGAAGGTTGGATGGTCCGGTTTGTCAGGTGCGGTTCTTCGGAATTGAAGACATTGGCGGGGGCAGGTGCTGCCGGTCCCGAGGCTCCTGAGGTTCGTTTTGGCCCCGATCTGGAGATCGGACCCGGATGGGTGCGTACGGGCAACCGCCGCAGGGTGCATGTTTCTGACAGGCGTACGGTTGAAGCCGCGGCACAAGGCCTCGGCGGACCTGCGGTGTTTGTAGCCCGTCCGTGGGTAGAAGCGGCTCGATATGCGGTGGGAGACGATCCGCACCGACACGGAACAGTCTTCGCAGGCAAGGGCATGTGGCCAGCCGAATGGAGGGCCTTCGTGGAGGGCGGAGAAGTGGTCGGCGTGTCGTCCTATTATGCGTGGTGCGGCTCTCCGACCCCCGAAAATGCGAAAATCGCGTTGGAGGTCCGCGCCCTTGCGCAGAAGATTGCCGACAAGGCGGCGGAATTGAAGGCTTGGCCGAGGTACATGGATATCGAGTTCGTGCGAGAAGCGGATAATCCAACGATAAGGAACAACGTGCAGATTCAAGAGGTTCTGCAAATCCTGGGCCGTGAAACCGTCTCCTGCACTCTTGATTTCATCGAGACTGCTGAAGGCTTGATGCTTCTCGAAGGCGGACCGCCGAACACTCCTTTCGGTGGCGGCCATCCTTGCGGTTTCGCAGGCTGCGGTGGGCTACCGAAATTCGGCAACAAGACCCAGACCCATGGCGTAGCATTCAGGCTGATGCCTCATGTTCTCCTTGGAGACCCGTCTACCTGGGACGATGGTGACCGGAGCGATTGCATCCTGAGTTGGGAGGAAGTTGCCGATCTTTCTCTCCGGGAGGAAAATATCCCGTCTCCATAAAGACCTGTCGGCACCTTGCCGTTAAGGTGGCTGCCGGTTCAAGGTGGCGGCAAGGCGTTGCTGCCGCGCGGTAGCTGGCCGTCATGCCAGGCCGCCAGCCGGGCTTTTGATTTCGCTGCAAAGCCTCAGGAGCCGACGGCTCAGCCCAAGAAGTATCGTGTCGGAACCGTAGACAGCTTCCTCGAATTCCAGCGCGGTGTTGCGCCATTGGTCGAGAAGGGCAAGAAGCCTCTCGCACGACCCGACCAGTGCTTCGTACTCCGGTTTCAGGCGTGCGCTTTTCCTGATGTCGGTAATTGTATTCCGGCAGGCTCTGGTTTCCTCAAGGCACACCGCAACGACGGCTCGTGCCTGGTCCTTGGTTATCCCGCCGAGTGCTCTCTTCCAGACGGGCGGTGCCAGTACCTTGCATGCCTTGCCGATCGAAACGCTCAAGACCTGCAGTGTCGCCCGAGCGGCAAGGTCGGGACGGGAGTCGACAGGCAGTCTGTTGAGCGCATCGAGCGGCATCGGAAGCGGATCGTCTCCCTGAAGTGGGTCAGGAAAAGATTATCCGATATCCTCGGACGTGCGGTCAACGGACGGAATCTAGGGAGCTGCCGAGGACGCCGGAAATTCCTGTGAAGTACGGACGTCCCGCCCAAGCCTGAAGCTTTCCGCCATGCGGTCCTGGATGGAGTTTTCCTCCAGGTATTCGCGGGCTTCAGCGCTGGCAGCTGCTTCCCGGAGCAGACGGCAGGATGCCCTCACTTCCATAAAATACTGGTCGTTTTCGCCTTCCTCTTCATAGAGGTTTTCCCGTGCCGACAGGAGTTCGGGATTGTCTGAAATTTGTTCCTCGTCCAATCCCGAAGCAGAGCACAGATAGCTGTCGGCCACCCCGTAACCGTAACTATGTGCAAGCTGCTCGAGCTCGGAAACCAGCCGCCCTGCTTCGACTGCGTCAAAGACGGGTTTGGAGACTATTTCGTGCAGGAGGTGAAACCGGGCTCCTTCCAACCTTTCATCGAAGGTCGACCACCCCTTGTGGACACTGGTGCGGACTGCGGCTGCAAGTTGCTCTGATGCTTCTTCGACGTGTCGGCTGCTCATTTCCTGCCTCCTTCGATTATCGGGATTGTCAGGTCTTCTCCTGAAAGGAGCAAGCCTTGGTGCCTTGCGTGTCTGCCCTCGATCCTTGTGGAGAGGAGGCAAAATGCGCAACTACATCGAAGGTCTGCCCCATCATCACTCTCAAGTCCGCGGCCACTTTGAGGGCGTCACTGACAGCGGTTTGAATTTCGATCTCGAGGTCCATACCGAGAAAATGCCCCTGAACACGCATGCCAGGGCTAAGCGTCTGATGGATTTGCGGATTCAGGCTGCCAAGCGGGCGGAAATGGAGGGAAAACCGCTCGGCGTATGGCAACATTACCATGTATGCGAAGCTGCCGCTGAGGAGGTGACCCGCATTCTCCTGAGGATTTCGGCACCTGGAAAAATCTACCGCATACCTGTCACCGTAAACTTGGACGGATCGTATTCCGCCGACGGCGTAAGATGTGGGAGCTTGCGCCAGATTGTCCGCGAGACGGCCCGGACGGTCGAGGCGCGACACGGTATGGGTAGGATGCCCGTCCTGGCTATGTAAGGTGCCTTGATCGAGGCGGTCCCCAGGGATAGTGTCCAACGATGGAGGTTCGGATGCGAGAATTAAAGGATATCCCCCGTAGTCACAGGCAGCTTCGCGGCCGGTTTGCGGGAGCCGCTCCGGACGGGACCGGCTTCGTCCTTGAACTCGTACGTGGAAAGAGGCGCGCGAATTCCGGCGAGTTGGTTCGGGAGCACATCAGGTCTATGACCACCAGAGGTCGGCCGCTTTCGCATCCTGTCTATGTCGAAACCGAGGAACTCGTCCTGAAGGTTCAGGGCAGACGTCCTGAGAAGATCGATATCATGCCTGGAGGCTACCGTTGCGGCCGGAGGTCTCACCGTTACCTTGGGGGTTTGGTGGAAATTCTTGCTTCGGACATGGGGCTTGTGCGGCATGAGCCTTCGGTGCCGGGCGGCCCCTGACTCCTCGCTCAAGCGGCTCCGCTTCTGTCGAGTCGTTCGATTTCCGCCACAAGTAGCGCCGCAGCCACAACGAGTGACTTCCTGATTTGCTTCGGTTTCCAGTCATCACTGGACCAAGGCCAGTGGGACGGAGGTTCATCGTAGCCCCTCCCGGTCGTCCCTCTCAGTATGGCATCGGATGCATATGCCATGGCGGCTTGGGATAATGAGAAATCGTCATGGCTGTCGTCGTGGGCGTCATCATATCCTTCGAGGCGTCGCTGCCTCGCGCGCTCTCCGAGGACGTCCAGCCCTGCGATCGACGCATTAGTGTAGCCGTCCCGCTGCCGTGCGATAGCCTCATGCAGTTTGCCGATTTCTTTCTTGTAGCTCTCGGCGAGTTCCAACGCCTCCTTATGTTCCTCCGCGCTGACCGCGGACTTGCCGACAAGTTCATCGGCAGCTCGTTCTGCAAGTTCTCCCCCGATTTCCGGGAAAGCCTTCTTGAGGAATTCGGCTACGGCGCTCATTGGAGTCTCCTGGTTGCAGCTGCAGTCCCAGTCTGCAATATTTCAATGGTCATCTTAAAAGGATTTGGACTCAAGGGGCATGGCAGTAGATTTCAGAAATCCAGGAATTCAAGGAATCCGCAGGGAAATCCTAGATCTCCGGTTCGTGGATGTCGAAGCGAGCGGATTGCACAAGGGTTCATATCCGATTGAAATTGCTTGGTGCGCTATTGATCTGAAGCCGGTTTCGATTTTGGTGAAGCCGCTTCCGGGGTGGGGTCCGGACAACTGGTCCGTGCAGGCAGAAAAAATCCATGGGATTTCCTTCAAAAAGCTGTGTTCCGAAGGGTCTGACGGCAGGGAGTGCGCCAACGCCATGGCGGTCGCGCTCGACGGGCGGGAGGTCTTCTCTGACAATCCGCATTGGGACGCAGCCTGGCTTTCTAGATTATTCTCCGAGACTGGAACGAAACCGACGTTCGGTCTGCGGGATCTCGTCTCCTACATGTCGGAGCTTTCATTCGAGAACGGTCTTTCCGAGGCGGAAGCTGACGAACTCGCTAATGCTGTGAGGGTATTCTTTCCTCATACACACAGGGCCGGGGAAGACGCATTGGGAATGGCGGCTTTGGTGCGCGGGATAATTGATCCCAGATGGCGAGGTGCTGTTGTCACGGCGGCGGAGAAGGTCAGGCGGCCTGCCTGAGCTTCTCCGAACCGGTCAACGCCACTGCTCTTGCTGCCGTCGCGACAACCTCTGCGAGATTGCACGGCACGGCATTGCCGATTTGGCGGTAAACGGCCGATATGCTTCCGGTGAACCTGAAATTGTCGGGGAACGTCTGCAACGCGGCGCTCTCCTTTATGGTCAACCTCCGCAGGAATTCCGGTGCCCGCCCCACCTGAGGGGAGGAACCCCCGTCCAGACTGTTGCGGTAGAGTTCTGCAAATGATGGACCCCCATCGTAGATCAGACGTTCGTCGACGATATGAGTCTTGTTGCCCCCCGCCGAAGCGGCGATCGTCGGGGCTGGAGAAGCGGGATCGATCGGCCTTCCGGCTCCATTGAACAACATGCCCGCATATGGGCTTGCACGCAGTACGGGTCTTTTGCAGAACGTGACGGCAGCCTTGCAGGTGTGCGGATTTGAGTCCGTTCCCGCCCGTCCGATTTTCAGGAATACCTCCGAGGAGGGAACGGGGCCGCGCCTGAATCGTGCAACGGTTTGTTGCACGATTTCACGCAACGCGTCTTCGCCGAGCTTCCTCGACCCCCACATGAACATGCGCCTCCTCTTTTGGGGTACACCGAATTCAGACGCGTCAAGGATTTCCACGTGGACATTGAAACCGCGGGAGCGGAACCGTTCCTTTATGGCCTGAAGGACGTCTCGCCATTTTGCAAGCCTCGCGAGTGCATCGACGTTCTCCATCACAAAGACTTCAGGTGCAACCTTGGAGACGGCATCGGCAAAAGCGAAGACGAGGGTACTCCGTTCGTCTGTAGGATCCATTTTGCCCGCGACTGAGTAGCCCTGGCAGGGCGGACCCCCGAAAACGACGTCGGCCGCCCCGGGGGCGAGCAACGGGATCAGATTCCTTACGTCACCCCTGTGGATGTCTCCCGAGAAATTGGCCTGCCACGTGTCAGCGGCAGCCTTGTCGGCTTCGCAGGCAATGGCGGAATGGATTCCTGCGCGGGCGAATCCGGCATCCATACCCCCTGCACCGCTAAACAAAGACAATGCTTTCATAATGAATCCTTTCTGATGAAGGCTTGCACCGATTTGAGCTGTCATCAACACTGGGATTCAGTTGTGCGGCAAATGAAGGGGCGGTTAGGTAATGGATTTAAAGGCATCGAAACCATTAGGGCGCAAAGGATACGGAAGCACGCCGCATTTGCCCGGTAGCCGTGTCGGCCCGGGCGATTGGCACATCCATGAAGGCCAAGCAAAAATCCTGACCGAGAAGGCGCGTGACAGGCACGACCGTGTGATCGTGACCGAAAAACTGGACGGTTCCTGCGTCGCCGTTGCCAAGCATGAAGGACGCGTATTGGCCATCACAAGGGCGGGCTATCTTGCCTCCGCCTCCCCCTTCACCATGCATCACCTCTTCGAGGAGTGGGTTTCTGCCAGGGAGAAGCGTTTTGCCGGGCTGCTCGCGGACGGCGAGAGGTGTGTCGGTGAATGGCTTGCTCTAGCCCATGGCACGCGTTACGTCCTGCCTTCCGTTGAGGACCTCTTTGTCGGGTTTGCCATCGTCAGGGGCGGCAACGAGCGCCTGTGCCACGACGAGGTGAGGGAACGTTTCGCTGCCCAAGGCGTAATCGGGGCCCATGTGATTTCCGACGGCCCCCCTGTCAGCCAAGATGAGGCGCTCGAGCTGGCCGGACAGTATGGCCGTCACGGAGCGATCGATCCGATCGAAGGCGCTGTGTGGGTGTGCGAACGCAAGGGGCGTTTCGATTTCATCGCAAAGCATGTGGTGCAGGGAAAGGTTGACGGCCTCTACCTGTCGCAGGTGACGGGCCGTGAGGATGTCTACAATCAATGGCCCGGAGCGCCATCGGCAGGAGCCTTTGCGTGAGGGCGGCCGTCGCTGTCATTGTGGGCCTTCTATGCCTTGCGCCGATAGCAGCAATCGCGTCGCCAACTGCATGTCCGCTGCATTATTCTGGAGGCGAAGCTCCCGAAATACTTTCCGCAGGCCTCGCGGCCAAGGTGAGGGAAATCTGCAAGGAGGCTTTCGGGATTTTCCATTCGGGGGTGGCGGCAGTCCCGCTGTGGTCTGCCCAGCACTTGACCCGCGCGGGAGTCATAGCGGCGAAATCGGTCGACCGCGTGGACCGCTTTTTCGCGGACCCTGCCCTGCCCGAATCGGAACGTTCGGAACTGGATCACTACCGAGGAAGCGGGTACGACCGCGGGCACATGGCACCATCGGCCGACATGCCGACGCAGGAAGCCCAGTCCGAATCCTTTTCCCTTGCCAACATCTCCCCGCAATATCCTGACCTCAACCGCCGTCTATGGGCCCATATAGAAGCGACCGCTCGCGGAATCGCCCTTGCCTACGGCGAAGCCTATGTTGTCACGGGCGTGGCGTTCGAGGGAGGCACGCTGTCCAGGATCGGAAGCCGCGTGCTGGTTCCGACAGCCATATGGAAGGCCATCTACATACCTTCAGCGGAAGCGGCTTCCGCGTGGTGGGCCGCAAATGCTGCACCGGGCGACATCTACGAAGTCATCAGTGTCGACGAGCTTCTCCGGCGTACGGGCATTGACGCTTTTCCGGAGCTTGACCCCATTGTTAAGGGGCAAGTCGTCAAATTGCCTGAACCCTCGCCCGCAAACGACCGGATCCGCTTCGCGTCGCAAGATTAACAATGGGGATGTCAATGGAAACAATCATACCATTTGCGGACGGCGAAACCGTCATGAGTATCGATGGGTTGACGATCGAAAACGGCTCGGGCGAAATCCTTGTTTACGGAGAGCTATGTCTGGCCAAGGACAAGCGCTCGCTCAGGCGTGCGAAGGCACTCGCCACCGTTTTGGCCGATGTCGTAAAAGCACTGGAAAACGCCGGGAACCTGCCTGAGGTCGCCACGCGCGGGGCAAAGGGCGCACCAGATGAGGTTGCAAACCCTTTCCTTTGAGGCTCAGCGAAGCAGTGGTCGGGGTGCGTCGTTTTCGAGGTGTACCCCCCTGCCCCCGGGCCAGCCATAGACGTAGTAGCCGGCGAAATCCTTGACGAGCAAGAAGGAGTAGTCCTTCACGTTCCAGATTTGGACATCTGCGCGGTAACCGGGAATTGTTTGGCCGAAATCCATTTCTGCACGGTCGTCACGAATGCCGTTTGCCTTGATCCAGGCCATCAGCGCTCGAACTTCGATTTCGTCGTTCGTGAGCGTCGTTACCGTCTGTATGTCCTCGATCGGCGTGTCGGTGAACTGTGAGAGAACAAGACGTCCAAACGCCCGCACCTGGTTCCGGAGATATCCCGGAAGCCGTTTGACCATATGCCACTCCGGGACAATCTCGCCGCCAGTCGTAGCTATCTGGCGAGAAATGACTGCCGGCAGGTTTTCAGGAACGGGAACTTCAACACCTTCAGTGAACCCTGCATTTATCGCAGCTTCCTCGTCCGTGAGCACGTCCCGCAAGCCTGCCGACATGATCGAAGCATATTTATGGGCAGCCTCGCCGGACAGGTTCGCTCTCATGGCTGCGCGCCTCGTTGCCGCCGCCGATGCAGATTTTCCCGGCATCCGGGCAGGGGCGGAGTTGTCTCCCGGACGCCTCGCCGGAAGCGCTCCCGCAGGCATGGCAAACCCGTCATAAATAGCACGGCTGGCGGTTTCCTCAGCTGTTTCTATCCCTGTTTCGGTCTTCCTTCTATGACGCGTAGGCATTGGTTCATCCCGTGTGTTTCTACGAATCCATGTTTACGGGAGGGCCGGAAAGTGTCCAAAGAATTCGCGCCGGAAACGAAACTGTTGACCCAGCGAATCCTTCCTGATAAGGATTCGCCCATGATCTGTGGCGTCTGCAAAACGAGCCTGAGAAGGCTCAAGGAAAGCGAAGACTAGCCCGCGTACGCTGCCTGTCGGCCCGTGCGCGGGCCGCTTCTTCATTCATTCCGCAAAAATTCAGAACGACACCGCTCACGGTGTCCACTACATTTGGAAAGGGAAAAACATGCCAGCTCAGAAGCCTCGTATCGTGCTTGGAGAAACGGATGCTGAAAGATTGGCCGGGGTCGCCAAGGCCCTCGAAAACCGTCAGCCTGAGATCGCCGAACGGATCCTTGATGAAATTGACCGGGCTGATGTGGTCGATGACGACAGCTTGCCGGAAAACGTGGTCCGGATCGGTTCCACTGTGACTTTTGAGCAAGAGGGAGGCGTCGGGAAGACGGTCACCTTGGTTTTCCCGGTCGACGCCGATATCGAGGCAGGTAGGATTTCTGTGACCACGCCGATCGGTACCGCACTGTTGGGAATGTCACCCGGTCAGACGGGACACTGGCACGACCGCAACGGCCGGCTCCAGAGGCTCACCGTGAGCGCTGTTTCCAATAACCAGGATGCGGTTCTCGCGGTAGCCCTCACAACGCCACGAGAGCCAACTTGGGGCTGAAGTCAGTCCTGCAATACGGCCATGCAGACACGGAGGTCAACGGTAATGGGTGAGGCGTTCGACAAAATCAGGCTTTGGTTCTTCCGGGACCTGACAGAAAGCCAACGGCTGAAACTGTTCCTTCTGTTCGGCCTGCCCGTAGCGGAGATCGACGGATCGCACGAGCGCCAGCTTCGCGCCCTCGAACACGTAACCGCCCCGCAGCCGAGCGGGCCAGTGGGGGCGCTGGAAGCTGAGATTGAGCGCTTGCGAGAAATTGTGCGCCGCTACGGCGACAAAATGCGCATGTCCTTCGCTCCTGCGCACCTTCAGCAAAGCATAGACACGGCGCTCTCCGTCATCACGGCAGGCAAGTCGGAGCAGGCGGTGCCGGGCGGGTCGGTGAAGGTGAAGCCGTTGGCGTGGCGAGAGCCTGTCGTTCGAGATGGGCGCATTGTCCGGGCCAGTTCGGATTGGTCTTATGAAATCCGGGTCAATCCGCAGGCAAAGCCGCAGATGTTCATGGTGTGGAGGTACGGCCAGCCTCTTTGTGGGTATTCAACTGAAGAAAAGGCAGAGGCCGCCGCGCAAGCCGATCACGAGCAGCGCGTCCTCTCCGCCATTGCGTGAATTGTTCCATCGGCTACCTGCGTGACTGGCAGGCTGGCCTCAGTGCCCCAACCCCCGATGCTGGCCGATGATCGATGTTGTCGGCCATCCGAAACCGAAGCGGCCGACATAGTATCTGTCATGCAGGTACTCCAGGTCGCTTTCCCATTGCCTAATCGCCTCGTCGAGACGATCGTCATCCCTCCTCTTGGCGTTTCTGGCAAAGGCTGCGATCGTCTCGGCCATCTTCCTGAGGCGGGAGGCGGAGTTGGATTCTCCCCAGCTGTCCATGTACTCCTTGGGAAAAACAGGAGGCAGGGCAGATGCGAAAACGCGGTCTAGAATCGCCTGGCGAACCGGCGTGGCTTGGCCGCTTATCCTGCCAACCCGGTATTCGAGGTATGACAGCATGCCCTCCCCCAGGGGATTGTCGATCAGCAGTCCCCCGCTGCCTTTTTTGGCTTCTGTCCCCGGCCATTTGAACCATTGATCGGGCGGAAAAGTCGAGCGCCTTGCCCATTCCTTTTCGACAGCTTCGAGTACCAGACGGGCACTTTTCTCGATCTTTCCCTCGGCCAAGTTCTTTACGGCGTTCTTCCAGATATTTGCCAGCTTGTCGGGTTCCATGTCCGGAAGCTTGTTGATGATCTTTCGGACATTCTGAGAGGGATTGTAGTTGTTGGCCTTGCGGACCTGGGCGAATGCCTCAGCTTTCCAGTCAGCCTTTCGCGGCTTCCGCTTCTTGGTTCGCATTCTGGAAATGGCTTCGGGGAGCTTTGCCAGAGGGTCGATTCCGGCTGCAGCCGCATCAATAAAATTTCGGGTCAGAGAAACCTTCCCCTTCTCCGGGCGGCCAAGGATTTTTTGGCGTACCAAAAGTTCCACTGCGGCAACCACTTCTTCGCTGCCGCATTGTTCCCGGGCAGAGACCTTTCTCGTGACCGATCTCGATCTTGCGGTTCCGACCTGGCGTACATAATCAACGACAGCGGATATGATGGCTTTCCGGATCTCGCTCATCTGACTAAGCTGTTCATCCGGAACCGGGTATGTTCAGAATCCCGGAGTGGCTGCCCGGGCTTGTTTTTGATCCGCAAAAGTCATGGTTGGTTCGTGTCATCGGATTTCACGCCTCCCGGGTCCGTATGCATCGACGACGAGAACTTCGTGATCCTCGAGTTGTGTGAGCCTGTTCCACAGCGACCCGACAGCCTCTTCCGGGGATTTTCCGGATGATGAGGTCCCTTTCAGGATTCTTCTGTTCTTGATCTCTACTCGGGGTTCAAGTCTCGCGGTCCAACCATTCAAGTTCGTGCTGGTGATGATAATTTCGCCGATTTGGTTTAAAAGCTCAATTTTCTGTTGAACTTCCAATTTCAAAACCTTGCGAAACCGACGAGAAACCATGGTAGAGGCGGCAGGATTCGAACCTACGACCAAGCCGTTATGAGCGGCCGGCTCTACCGCTGAGCTACGCCTCCAACATACAGGTTCTACCTCGATGAGTTGAATAATGTCAACAATTAAATCTTTGGGCCGATTCCATCTTCTTCGAAGGAAATCGGTCTGGCATGCCAACGTTCGAGAACCGGGACCAGACGATCCTTGTGAAACTGCTGCGTGTTGGCGACAGCGAGCCATGTTTCGGCGGCGGTGACAGCAGCTGCAATATTGTCGTCGTTGGCGACCTCCTCAAGCTCTGCGACGGCGTCCCTGAGGTCAAGCCAGGCGAGAATCGTCGCCCTGTCCTTCTTTCCGATTCCTTCCTGCTCCCATTCGACAACGTTCTTGAGTCCTTCTTTCAGCGCCGGGAGTTCGGGATCATAGGTAAGGCACTCCGGGATCAGGACTTCGACTTCACAGTCGCGGTCGAGATCGATGTGCCAGGATGACTTGACGAAATGTTCGAGATCATCGATTCGGTCGACCCTGAAAACGTTGTCATTTGACCGGAGGCCGTCTACTTCCTTTATGTCGATGTAAGCATAGACTTCACGTGAAAAGATGCCGGAACGGCTGGCCACATATACAGGTTCCGACGTTCTCTCCCAAACCTGGCCGTCGACGACCAGGATTCTCTCGGCATTATCCAATGCTTCGTTGATGGCTATTTCTCGAGCTTTGGTGTGTATTTCCCTGCATTGCGCCGGGTCAAGCGGACCGATCTCGCCGTCGACCAGTCTCCGTACCTGCCAATCGACACCCAGGACCAACGGGTTTCCGTAGGAATGCCCCTGCTCCGTGCGTTCGATCATTTCGGCGGCAGTTACGGGCCGGTTCGGCTCCCTGGCCAAGCTGTAGACGGACGGCCTCCATAGTTTTCCTTGGAACCAGCGTCGTTCGCAGATGCCGTCAATTTCATTTCCTCTCCAGCGCAGTGCTACTGGTGCGTCCATGCCGTCGGCTTCAGCAATCTCGACGTCGATCCATTCGCCGAACATCTCTGTTCTTGGATTGCGGGACCGACGGGGCACGATCTTCTCATGGTATACGACAGGAATTCTTGTCAGCATGGTCCTTAGCTCACATTGTACAGGAAAAATCATCGTCGATACGGATCGGACGGGCGCGCCACCTGGAGAGGCAGCCTTGCAGGGAATCATGCCAGTATGAGTCGTCCGTCTTCAGGGTTTCGGAAAAACTCTCCGTGGCGGACTCAATCGCGGCGGCAACGTCATCGTTCCAGCAATCCTCGGAGAGGTCTACCGCTTCCTTCAGATCGCACCAAGCCCTGATCAGCGGAACAGGGCTGTTCTTGAGCCGATCGCCATAAGTCTCAAGTGTCTGGTGAATGCGGAAGAGAAAAGCGGCTTTTTCGTCATCGTACTTGATGGACTCCGGAAGGTAGACAGTAACCGCACTGTCCCCTTCGACGGCTATGTCCTTGTCGCCAAACATCGCAACTATGTCATCGTGGCGGTCTGCCCTGTAGACGGAAAGAGGATTGTTGCACTCTCTTGATCCAAGTGGGACCACGGTCGCGACAATTGCGAATGATCTGGTGGCAGTCGCCCTGCCTGTTGATTTGATGACATAGACTGGCTCCGGCGTTTGTACCCAAATCTCTCCGTCTATGACGATCGTATTCTTGACCTTGTGGTCAAGTTCGGTCAGTGCTTCTTCCCGTGCTGAGGATTCGATTCCGCGGTAGTCAGCCGGATCGAACGCTTTCCTCTTCCCCTGCGCGAAGTCACGAAGAATCCACGGAATGCCTACGGCGAGTGGGTTGGTGTACAGCTCGCCGGCTTCAAGACTCCTCGTCAGTGCCTGAACGGTGCCTTCGCCGATGACCACATTGTCATCGTTCCTGATCTGGTACCGGGCCCAGTGACGGCCGTCGTGCCATCGTGTGCGGTGGATTCTGTCCTGTTCGTCTCGCCATTCGAGCGCGACAGGTGCATCTGCGTCCTCTATGGTCGGGATGTCAACGTATGCCCATTCAACGCACTCTTCACGTGTGACGGATCTTTTTCCTTTGCGGATCACTTGGGCTGAATATGATATGGGGACCATGAACTGCATTGAATTCTCCCGGGCGGTATTCCCGCAATTCTAGTACGGCTGAATGAAAGACACCTGGCAGTGGATTTTTTCGCCGCCTTCCGGAATGCTTGGGATGATTTTGGAGGGACAAGTTCATGGGATGTTGGGCCGCGCCGTCGAAGGATTCCGAAATTGCAAAGCTCGAGGAAATTATGGCAAAGCCATTGTCGGCGTCGGCCGCCGAGGACGCCCTCTATCACGTACTGGGCGACGACGATCTGTTCGACAACCTGATTTCGGCAAGGCAGGTTGATCCTGGTTCAGATGTAAGAAGCCTTGTTGCTTTGCGGCTCGGCGAAATGCTGTATCTGATTCCCGAGGACGGATGGAATTTGGTCCCATCCGGTCGCGAACGGCTTGAAAGGATCGTCGATGCTGCAGCACGTCAGATGGCGAGCAACGACATCATTGTTCGCATCGGAAGATGCTTGGATCCGCAGGCTGCGGTCATGAACGTGGCAGCAGTTCTTGGCATTGACGATGCCGTCGGGCTTGAAGCGATGGGTTCCGTAGTCCCCGGTGCGTTCGCTGTGCTCTCCGAAAACGGGGCAGCTTTTCATGTCAACGCCGTCGACGGCAGCGTCACCGAGATTCCTGCAGAATGCAGAGACCGTTACGAAGAAAAGCTCAACGAAAAATTCAGCCTCGACGGAGCAGTTGGGATTAGGGGCTGGTAGAGAAGCCATTGCTCGGGAAATCTGCCCCTTTGATCGGCCTGGCGGTCATCTCCCGGAACCATTTTTCGTCAAAGGGTGCATAGGGCAGATTGCGGATGACTGCAGCGATTCGTGCCATCCCTGCTTCGATTCCGTGTTCATCGAAATCAAAAAACTGATTTAGCGGCTTGGCCTCTTGCTTGTTGATTATGGCATTCGCGGGATCGAAGCCGTATGTTCGGCTTGTCGTTTCGAGGTCGGTCCAACCCGTGACGTCTAGCATGCGGCCATCTCCGGAAATGACGACCGTATGATGGCCAATGCCTTGATCGGGAACTTGCCACTGGATCCTTGCTGCCTGCCACCCGGTCATCAGGGACAACAGCCAGGCAAAATCGTCGCAATCGGACGACATAAAGGCACGCTTCACGACCTCGATGTGATTGTCCGGGTCGAGATCGTCGTCTTCCCACAGTTCGCTTGCCTCATAATACCACTCGGCAGCTTCTTTGAGGGCGGCCCCGTTCATCAAAGGGCTCCGAAAGTATGGATGTCGATCGGACTCATGACATGTCGTTCGAGCGCCTTTTCGGCGATTTTTCGCAGATTGGTGCCGGGAGGGCACTCCTCCATAAAAATTGACAGAAGCGAGGCAACCTCGTCAGTGTGGGCGGGCCCGGGTTCGACCGCATCCCTCAGGCGGAGCCAGGCGGAAACGAATTCGCCGGGCTTGTTCCTGAGATGCTCGGCTCCCTTGTCGACTGCCTCACGGACCGCGAACATAAGCGACTCGGTTTCGCCGTCAAAAGTAACTGCCTCCGGTATCAGGACTTCGAGAATGCAGTCCATCTCGGGGGGAGAGCCGAACCTTTCAATGGAGTATTCGGTCATTTCCCTGTCCGCTCCGGCGGAAAAATACGCGGTGTCGAGGCTGGAGAGATGATTGTTGATGTCGGTAACGACTGAACTGTGTGGCCTGCCGTTCCCCTCAAACAGGCAGTAGAACGGCTCTCCGCCGCGCGTCCAGACACTGCCGTCGACCAAGACAAGGTTACGCTCTGCCAAATCGACAGTTCTGGCCTCCGCTTCGGCTTTGTCGTGATAAAGAATCTCGCGATAGTCAGCCGGATCCATCACGGTGAACCATCTGTTGCGGCTACGTTGGCATTCGATGAAACTCTGCAGGTGGTTCCACGCTTGGAACGTGGCTCTTGCAAAATTGGCAATCCGTCCAACGTTCCGGGACCCCGTAAGCAGCGGGAACAGGTCTCCGTCGCATTTCGGCGCACAATCGGTATCCATGGTCCGCCAGTTGGAACCGTCATGCCACCGGGAGGCCCGTCTGGTTCCCAGACGGCGATACTCCCAAACAATGCTTTCGGGGGCCTCGGATGAGGACAGTTCTGGAATGTCGGCCTCGGCCCATGCTCCGAAGAGTTCGGGATACATTCTCCGGCCGCCCTTGTCGATCACGACCGCATTATGGATGAAAGGAATACGGCAGCGCATCAGGGCCACATGACATTACGGGGCATCGCATGGTCGCCGGCACCGACGACCAGAGCTTCGATTTCGTGGTCTTCGACTTCCCTGCCTTCCAGAACGGATGCCGTTGTCCTGATGAATGCCTGGAAATCTTCCGGTCCGGGGCCGAAGCGGGCGGACAGTCTGGACCTGATGATTTCGGTTTCCTGCATCACACGTCGAAGTTCAGTCTCGGCGGTTGCCTCGTTGTAATCGGTTCCTTCCAAAGGCTCCACGGAAACATCGATGGCCGGGACGGTTCCTTTTCCGCTGAGGCGAACCTCAACCCTGCGCCCCATGCGTGTCCGTCCGGACACGATGGTGTCGTCGTCCATCACTGTCACTGCCTCGACCGACATTTTGCCGCTCCCGATCCTCTCGCAGAATGATGCGGGAGCAAGCTGAAAGCTTCAATGCCCGCTCTCTTCCGCCAATGGAAGCGAGACTGTCTGAACAAGTCCGACCTTCCCGTTCTTCAGGGAAATGGTGCCGTTATGCCGCTCTACGATTTCCTTGACGATAGCCAGCCCGAGGCCTGCCCCGTTCGCGGTCTTCTCGCGTGCCCGGTTAGCCCTGAAGAATGGCTCGAATGCCCGCCCGATCATTTCTTCGGGGATTCCAGGCCCGAAATCCGTGATCACCACAACGGCATGGCGATCGGATCTATCGAGGGAAACTGAAGCTCGGTTCCCATAAGTGGCCGCATTCACGAGCAGGTTGCTCAGTGCTCGACGCAACGAATGATGGCCGCCCCGCACTGTCGCTTTCGCCGTGCGCAAGATTTCGACTTGGTGGCCGATTTCCTTCAACTCGGTGCAGAGGTCACGAAGCAGTTCGCCGAGGTCGATTTTTTCGTACTCGGCAGTGCGCGACTCTTCCCTCACCAGCCGGATTGCACTTTCGGCGATATGGCTGATTTCCTCAATGTCCCGTTCCCACAACCGCTTTTCTTCGCTGTCTTCCATGAATTCAAGTCGGAGGCGCATGCGTGTCATAGGGGTTCGAAGGTCATGTCCCGCGGCTGCCACCAGGCGCATACGGCTTTCCATGGCACGACGGAGCCGTTCAGAGAGCTGGTTCAGCAACCGAGCTGCCGCCAGGTCTTCTCCCAATCCCTTTTCGGGAACCTTCGGTATGAAACCTTCCGCGTTAACCGATGCGACCGCCTCCTCTAGAATTGCCAGCGGACGTGCAACCATATTGGCAACTACGACACCCACGAGCCCTGCTCCGGCCACGATGAGGAAGGAATAGAGCGCCATGGTCCAGTTATAATTGTTGCTGGCGGGACGCGTGGTGGCGTCAGTGACGTCCTCCGCAATGCCGTGCACGTGACGGAAAACGAACTCATGTTCCTGTCCGGACACGCTGTACGCAGCAACGATGGCGATCACCGTCATGGCGATGATCGCGCCCATTACAAGCAAGGCGATCTTGAGCCGCAAAGCCTTCATTTGACCCTGTCCACCTGCACGGCGAATTGATAGCCGCCGTTCCGGACCGTCTTGAAAAGCTCCTCAGTACAACCCTCGTCCCTGAACTTGCGGCGGATACGACTCATGAGCACGTCGATCGACCGATCTGCTGACAACCCTTCCCGATTGGTTGCATCCATGATCTGGTCCCTGGATATGACCCTCCCCGGATGCTCGAGAAAGAAGCGCAATATTTCGAACTCCGCTCCGGTAAGCTGGATGTCTCCGGCATTCGAGGTGACGGTCCTTGCGGTGGTGTCCACTGTGAAGTCCGCAAAGACAAATCTTGTGCCCTGGTCTGCTCCGAATTTGTCTGTACCTGTTGTACGGCGCAGAACTGCCTTGATCCTGGCTGCCAGCTCTCGTGGAACGAAAGGTTTTCCCATGTAGTCATCGGCCCCCATTTCGAGGCCCATGATCCTGTCGACGTCCTCTCTCATGGCGGTCAGAAGGATTACGGGAGTCCTGTTCCCTTGACGCCTGAGATCTATGCAGGCATCGAGGCCCGATCCATCGGGCAACATGATGTCCAGCACGACGAGGTCAACTGTCTCCCGCTCGAGCCGTGCTTGCATCTGCGAGAGCGATGATGCCTGCCTGACGTCGAAACCCTGGCCTTCGAGGTACCGTGAAAGCAGTTTCAGGATCTGGCAATCGTCGTCGACGACAAGGATTCGGCTTTTCTGCATGGCAGCCTGCTCTCCGGACTGATGGGCGTGCTTGATGCTGTTGTCTACAATGGGAACCCGAATCGGTGCCGGCCGAAACCTCGGAAACAAAAAAGCCGCTTCACGAGAATATTGAAACCTGCGAAGGGCCTTCTCTCCTTCAGAAGGAGCGCGTGAAACTGATGAAGCCGCCTGTCTGCTTGTAGTCGTAAATATCGATGTTGCTGTCCCGTTCTTCGTGGAACAGGGTCAAAGCAGGCTTGATACCGTTCCATTCGATGCGGTCATGGGAAAAAGACACCGATGGTCTCAATGTCACGTCTTTCCGCGTCACGCCAAAAAACGGATCATACTCGACGAACCTGGTCGTTTTCGCAGTGACCGCAGGCGTGAGGACCGCTCCGCCAATCTTGAAGGAAATCCCTAGCGTCGCAGCCGGAGTATAGTAGCTGTAATGATCGTTGCTCGAATTCAGGTGCTCTACCGAGATGTTGGCAAAAGCGGTCGCATTGGGTCGGAACGTCCAGTCGCCGAAGGCGTAGGATCGGTAATACGGACCTGATATTTCTTCGTTGTCGAAGGACATGTAGCCGAACTGGGCACCGAAACCGACTCCTGCACGGTCCGAAAGCTTGACGCGTTTCCATGCCTCGACAGAGGGCATTACGTAGTGGGTGTCGTCCCAAATCTCCGTTTCCACCGCGCCCTGAATGAAAACCCCGCCCAGGTTATCAAGCCGCTTCGCGGTCGAGAACTTGAAAAGACCGGACCTGAGTTCCCGTTCTTCGTAAAGCTTCGCCGAGGTGTTGAACCTGGTCAGGTATCCGTTCTCCCAAAGGCGCTCCACCGAAAGCCAAGGTTCGGCCCCGTAGGACGTCCTTTTGGCAGCCGGAGGCTGATATTCCATGGGAATGCCGTTGAAATAAATTGTTCCGCCTTCGCTGACCCGTGAAGGGTTGTTGTCGGACACGGCCCGAATGCCGTATCTGACACGCACAACGCGCAATTCGGCTTCTTCCATGAACGGAAGAATGTTGCGTTTGACAGCCATCGGCGTCGACGAATCCTTGTACACTTCCCTGAAAAGGGAGAGCGATTCCCGGTATCGTCCTTCCTTCAGGAGAACGCGAGCGAGTTCGAGCTTGACGCGTGGCGAAGGCACCCCCCGGAGGAGGTGCCTGAAATTTTCAATGGCCTCGTTGTTGCGGCCCTCCGCCGCGGCGGCCATTCCGGAACGGAACAGGGTGTCGGCTTCCTTCCCGGAAAGACTTCCCGCCAGGGCAGGGAAGCACATCAACACGATGGCCGCCGCAGGGAGAAACTTCATCAGCGCTTGGCTCCGTAACCGCCGACGTAGCTTTCGATGCCAGCTCCTTTGAGATCGAATGTGCCGCCAGCTTCCTTCGCCCCTTCACCGTAGAAGTTGCCGGAGGTCTTTCCCGTCAGTCCGCCGGCGCTTTCAACCGCACCGGAAAAGCCGCCGTTCGAGTACGTGAGGGAACCGGACAGATCGAGGTTTCCGGCGGACGATCCGTCCGCGGTTGTTCCGCTGGTCGAGAAGGCGACGCTGCGGCCGGCGAAATCGACGTCGAGCGTGGCATCGCTTTCGGTGCGGTGAAGGTTGCCGCCCGCATCGACATAGTAGCCTGCCGATTTGCCCTTGAATGTGCCGCTGCCGCTGCCAGGAACGTCTGCCGCTGCGGTGGCCGCGCCCACGCTGAATGCACCGAACTCAGGAGAATCCGTTCCCGCTGCCCAGGTGCCGAAGGTCTGATACTCGAAGCCGTTGCTGTCGGGATCCGCAAGTTTCAGGTCTCCGGCATCCCGTTCGGCGGTGATGAAGCCGTTGCCTTCTCCGATTTCGCTGTTCTCTCCGTTCCAGGTGACGGTACCGGATTCCGTTTTGAGTGTTACTCCGCGGAAGTCGCCGTTTTCCCGGTCAAGGGTGAGGTCGGTGTCACTCTGTGCGAAAGCCGATACGGCGGACACACCCTCGCCGTCCAAGGTAGCGGAAGCGCTTGATGCAGTGCCGGAAATCGTGGTCGATCCCGTCTCGGGCAGGGAGCTGAAACCCACGAACCTGCCGTCAGGTTGCGGATTGTTGGGGACACCGGGACCGTTTCCTCCGGTAGCACTCCCTCCGCCACCGCATGCGGCCAGGAACGCGGACATCGCCGCAACGGCGGCCGCATTGATCAGATAACGCATTTTCATAGATTTCTCCTTGCTGTTGATGACTGGGTGCGGGTGCCCCCGCAACTGTCGGGGTGCGGTCGCCGCGCCGCAGTTTGGCCCGGAGATTACTTTCATGAAATCGCTACCCCCACTTTGGCCACCCCCGTGGCCTGAAAGAATCCGAAATGGATTCGCATGAGCAATACAAACGGAATTTCATGTAAATTCAACCCCTGCGACATAAAAAATGGATTCGCAATCCGATGGTCGCGAATCCATTTGACAGGGTCGTTTTCCAAATCAGGGACGGTGCTCGCTGTTCCGCTCCCCGTCGAGTACTTCTCTGATCATGTCTTCGCGTTCGGCATCCTTTTGCAGGAGGCGGTCGGCGAGGCGTTGCAGAAACGGAAGCATCTCTCCGACTTCTTTGTTGGCGATGCTGTTAAGTTCGTCTTCGTATTCGGCGTCGATTTCAACAAGCTTCCGAGCTGTTTCCATGGAGGCATAGTCCACCAAGACTGCGTCCTTGGAAACGTACTGGTTTGGGCTACGCCCATGAATGAAGGAAGGCAGCGAGTAGTAGGACGTTCCCTCCGGGAGGGCGACGACGTCGGTAATGTAGAGACGTTCTGTGGACTCTTTCACCACCCGGGCGACCGCCCGCGGCCTTTTCGCCCTTCTGGCAGGGATCGGAGGATTGATCCCTTTCGGAAGCCGGGCGGCGAGCTCCGCTCCGATGGAAGGATGGATTCTCTCCTCTACGCCGAGCACGACCAGGCGGCTGACGGCCTCACGTTCCTTTAGGCGACGTTCCTCCAGTTTTGAGAAGATGTCCCTGCCTGTTTCAGCCCAATATTGAGCAAGCACCTTTGTAGGTACGTAGATGGTCTCGTACCATTGCAGTGTCAGGTTCTCGAACTGCGAGAGGAATTTTTTGGTTCTCTCGGCATCGGACCGAGACAACGAGGTCGCGCTATAGGCGTTAAGGAAACCTTCTTTGACAAGGCCGTCGATCCGGATGTTCTCGCGTCCTCCGAGGCGATCAAGCAGCGCTGCATTTTCAACGCTGTTCTCTCTCGGATAGACCCGCCGTTTTTTCCATTTGCCTTCCGGAGTCTCCTCTCTTTCGTATAGATGTGTGGAAGCTGACAGGTTGATTCCGGTGAGCCTCACGAAAAAGCGCCTGCCGGGCTTTTCCATCAGCCAATCCATCAGGGCAAGCTGGGAAAAATTGAATTGTCGAGACGTCATGGCGCAAATCCTTTCTAGGGGCAGTGCATATATGAGCGCAGAGAATTGAGCAACTGTCCTCAAAGGATTTCGTCGCATTCACTCGGGTCAGCAGTGATGCCAATCCCTTCTCGGGCCTACATCCACGTGAACGATGCCGGAGCAGTATGTGCCCACACCGCCGATGCCTTCGATCGAACGGGCAAACTTGGCAATTTCCGTCCCTTTCACCCCGGGAATCCGGATATCGGCTGCCTTGCAAAAAGCGTGTTGCGAATGTCCCGCATGGGGCCGATAGCCTGAAGTGATGATGACTTTTTTCCCGTACTTGTGGTTCAGTTTGGCGAGGATGACCTGAAGCTTTGTAGGAAAGCACCCCATGGCGACCTTGTGAGTCTGTGGGGCATAGGCAAGCATTAGCTCATGCTTTTGCAGCGTCTCGGTCCATTTTGTTGACTTGCCCTCGTTCGATGTGGCCGAACAAGCTGACAGAACTGCTGAAGCAACGGCAACGGTTGTCGAGACTTTCCAAATCTTCATCAAATATCTTCCTGACTGAATTCTCCTTCCATGGCTGGTGGCCGAATCCGGCATGAATGTGTTCCAAGCAGGCCGCGCAATGGAGTCGTCCATCAAAAAACGACAGCCGACCGTAAGGCTTCGTGAACAGATTTGCATTGTGGACACTTTCCTTGTCGGGAGGGAACATGAGCGCATTACGAATGCGGAGGATCGCGCAATGGACGGATACGTCTGCAATGACAGCAACATTGACCTCGATTGGCTGAAGAAGGTTACATTCCCTCCGGGGGCCAAAGTCAGGCCTCATCCGCAGGTCCATTCTGTTTTGGGCGAGATTGCTGAAAGTTTCGGGGGGCAACTCGAGGTTTCTAGGGTCGTCGTCAATGACGAGACAGCCATCGAGTATGAGTTCGTTGGGGTAGACGGCCGTTTCAACGCGGCATGGGTTACCGATCTTCGTGAACTGGAGCATGTATACGGCGCGCTCGTACCGCGTGAAGACAGCTTGTGGGTTGTGGCATTTGAGGGCGATTTGGATGAGCCTGTTGCCGTCAAGGTGTTCAGGATCGAAGACGAACCAGAGCCTTATGTCCGCTGGAATCAGGCAGTGAGTTCAGTAGAGGAGCTTCGCGAATGGGCTGATGGAGGAGCCATCGGAGAATTCGTGATGGCTGACAATGGAGACGGAGGATACTCCTTGGTCGGAATACCTTGGAGCAGTTCCCTGAATTCCTTGGAAAAGGAGATTGCCGTCTCAGCGGTCTTGGAAATGGCAACCCCCTTTTTGAAACATTAAGACATGTTGAGTCCGGTTTCCGTAATTGCTTGCGTCACCATCCGTTCGCCTTCTTCGTGGCCCCACCCCAAAAGGATTGCCGCAACCTGACTCTCGATGCCCCTGTTGTTGATCTCCGCGACCTCTCCTTCGGCCGCGGAGATAGCTTCTTCCCTGCTGGACTGTATCATCCGTTGGCTATCCGTCATTTGAGGTTGATCCGTGACGGTTCCTGCTTCCGCGAGACGTACCTGAAGGCCGCGGATGCGGCCTCCCCGGCAGAGGAATCTCCACAGGCGTCGGCGGGGAGACGGATCTCCCCGACCCGTTCGGGCATGGCCTGCCCTACGTCTTGAAGTCCGAGGGCCGAAAGGCCCA
>Ga0180217_1000393_pt1 | contig 74642 bp, 75 predicted proteins | sample eDN3rd37CBELigOP_FD_128521 | JGI IMG/M metagenome (GOLD analysis project Ga0180217, IMG submission 128521) | Enriched Organic Plus compost microbial communities from Emeryville, California, USA - eDNA 3rd pass 37_C BE-Lig OP (version 2) (version 2) ...
CCGCCTCGATGACGGGCGCGACTCGGTGCATCGTGTTGCTCCCGCAGGCGATGAAGTCCGCTCCCGCCCGCTGCAGGCCCCGGGCTTTGCCTGCCAGATACTGTCCGGCCTCATCCCAGGCTTTCTGGTCCGGTCAGATGCGGATGTAGGCGGCGCCGGCCAGTTGCGCATGGACGATCGCGGTGACCGCGGAGGGGACCGTGCCGACCTCGGGTCGCAACTCGCCGGGGTCGATGCCGCGCCGTCCGAGCCCGACGCTGCACGCGGCCACCTCGGTGTGCTCGGGCACCTGGACGGCATCGGTGCCGGTCAGGCCGGCCAGTGCCGGGCCGTTGACGATCACCCGCACCCGCACTCCCAGGCCGGCGGCGTGGAGTCCGGCGGCGGCGTCCAGCGCCCGTTGCACGTCGGCGGGGTCGTCGGCCACGTGCAGGATCACCTCACGAGTGTTCTCATTCATTGTTTGGTGTTCTCTCTTGGTTTCCGGCAGGGTCAGATGGTGCAGCCGGTGAGGGCGGCCGAGACGTAGGGCAGATGGACGAGGGCAGCAAGGGCGGCCATGCCGACCAGGTATGCGGCGATCGCGACGGCGGGCAGGGCGCCTGCCAGCCCGGCGCTGGGGTGGACGAGGTGGCGGATGCGTTCGGGACCAGCGGCGTGCAAGGCGACAGGGCAGGAGTGCTGCGGCATGGCGGGGTGGGTGCGTTCGCCGAGCTTGACCAGGGCGCTGACCAGCGCCCTGGTTCCTGCGTGACGGCGGGCCTGGTCGTCCGCGGCGATCTCCAGGTAGTGCGGCAGCGCGTCGGCGACAGCGCGGATCAGCGGCACCCACCGTAGGTAGGCGGCGATGCTGTCCACTAGCGCGGTGATGAGGTGGTGGCGTTGGTGCAGGTGGGCGTGCTCGTGGGCCAGCACGGCGGCCAGCTCGCCCGGCCCCAGCGCGCGCACCGCGCCGGTGGAGAGCACGATCCCGCCGTGACGGTCGGGGAAGGTAAGCGCGAACGGGTGCTCGGCGTCGACCAGTGCCACCTCGTGCCCGTGAAGGAGCTGCCGCCGCGCGCCGTGCAGCAGCGTGCGGGCGGCGTCCCGGGAGCGAGAGCTGCGCCGAACCATCTGGCGGGCAAGACCTGCTCCCAGAGCAAGGGCCAGCGCCACCGGCAGGGCGAGCAGCAGCACCGCGGGGATCAGGGTTTCGGTGGTGTCGGCGGAGAACGGGTTCGCGGCGGTCAGGCACCGTTGGCAGACCTCGGCCGCGCGTTCGGGCAGCAGCGCGGGGCCGGCTCCGGCCCAGGCCAGCACCGGGCCGATCGCCAGCAGCGTGACCAGCCAGACCCCGATGCCGCCGGCGACGACCACGATCGCCAAGCGCGGGACGCGCACCAGGGCGGGGGCAGCGTGCCGCAGCAACCACGGCCCGAACACCGCCAATGCCACCAGTCCGGTGCACAGAGCCATCGTGAGGATGCCCGCGGTCATGGCATGTCTCCCCGGTCGCGGCGTTCCAGGTAGTCGCGCAGCAGGTCCAGGTCGTTCTCGGGCATCGAGTCCACGAACTGCAGGATCGAGGCGGCCCGGTCGCGGCTAGCCTCCAGCACCTGCTCCATCAGCCCCGCGGCGTGCTCGTGCCTGGTGATCTTGGCGCCGTACCGGGTGGACCGGTTCTGCCTCGTGATGGTCACCAGGCGCTTGCGATCCAGGTTGGTGAGCACGGTCGCGATGGTGGTGTAGGCGGGGTCGGAGGGCAGGTGCTCGATCACTTCGCGCACGGTAGCCGGGCCGTGGTCCCACAGCACGTCCATCACCTGCGCTTCCAACGCCCCCAGGCGCAGCAGGTCGCCGGAGCGCCCATCGGCGGCCTTCATCGCACAGCCGCCACCGGCTCGGGGCGGACCGGGCAAGCGACCTGCCCGCGTAGTCGCCACACCAGTGCGACGCCGGTCAGGATCAGCGCGCCGAGCGCGAGGAACGGCTGCACGGGGGTGAACCAGGTGATCGCTCCCGAGTACCCCAGCGCCAGCAGCGCCAGCTTGTTGCACACCGGGCACCCCACCGCGAACCACGCCAGGATGCCGCCGGCCATTCCCATCCGGCTGCTGCGCCGAGCCTGCGCCTCATCGGCCGCGTCGGTGGCGGCGCCGTCCTCGCTGACCGCATTCGCCTGCTGCTCGTCCGCGGCGGCGCGGTACGGGCGGATATACGTAGCGACCAGCATGCCCGACAGCACCGAGGTGACCAGCCACACCGGATAGTTCCACCACACCGGCGGGATGTCTCGACCGAACAGCGGGTTGGGGATCAGCACCGTCGCCACCCCGATCACCACCGCGACGACCGCCGAGGCAGCGATCGCGGCCAGCACCTGCCTGCCCGTCCACCCTCGAAGCGCCTGGACCGCCAACCGGAAGCTTTCGCCGATGCCCTGGCGGGATCGAGTCGTGGGAGAGGTCATGGAACCCATTCTGACACGACTCGACTACCACGCATAGTCGACTATCTGAGATAGTAGAGGTCGGTGCCCGCGACAGTGACAGGAGAATCCCTATGCCCACCGAGACCACGAACCGCCCGAAACCGTCGAACCGTTCGAGGTCGTCACAAATCGTGCCGGTCGCCGTGTTGACCCTGGCTGCTGTCCTGATCGCCGTGATCGTGGCGGTGAACTGGAGTGGCACGACGGCCGAGGAGGGGGGCTCGCCGTCGGATAGCGGCGCGCCGACGGAGGTGCAGAACCCCGAGCAACCGGACCTGTCTGCGGCCGAGACCAGGGACGAGGCGGACCTGCTCGCGGCCGGGCCCGTGGATGCGCCGGTGGTGCTGGTGGTGTTCTCGGACTATCAGTGCCCGTTCTGCGCGCGGTGGAGCGAGCAGACACTGCCGTCGATGATGGAGCACGTCGACGCCGGGGATCTGCGGATCGAGTGGCGCGACATCAACGTGTTCGGTCCCGCGTCCGAGCGCGCAGCGCGGGCCTCGTACGCCGCCGCCCTCCAGGGGGCGCTCTGGGAGTACCACGACGCCCTGTTCGAGGACGGGGAGCGCAGGTCCGAGAGCGAGCTGAGCGAGGAAGCCCTCGTCGCCTTGGCGGGCGAACTCGGTTTGGACACCGAGCAGTTCGCCGCCGACCTGGGCTCGGAGGAGACGGCGCAGGTGATCGCCGCCAACCAGCAGTTCGGGTTCGACCTCGGCGCCACCTCCACCCCGATCTTCATCCTGGGCGGACAGCCGATCGTCGGGGCGCAGCCCACCGAGGTGTTCCAGGAAGCGTTCCAGAGCGCGCTCGACGCGGCGGAGTGAGGCGGCGTGGACATCGGACTGCTCGCCGCGTTCGCCGGCGGCACGCTCGCGCTGCTGAGCCCGTGCGCGGCGTTGCTGATGCCGGCGTTCTTCGCCTCCACGATCGGCAGCGGGCCCCGGCTGCTGCTGCACGGAGCCGTGTTCTACGTCGGCCTGCTGACCGTCCTGGTCCCCGTGGGGGTCGGAGCCGGCGCCCTGGGGACGCTGTTCGTGACTCACCGGCAGGCGATCGTGCTCGTCGCCTCGCTGGTCCTGGTCGTCCTCGGCGCGGCGCAGGCGCTCGGGTTCGGGTTCGACCCTGCCCGGCTGCTACCGGCCGGGGCAGACCTGCACGCGCAAGCGGCGTCCAAGACCGGACTCGTCAAGACGGTGCTGCTGGGCGCTGCCAGCGGCATCGCGGGATTCTGCGCCGGCCCGATCCTGGGCGCCGTGCTCACCCTGGCCGCCGCCCGCGGCGACACCCTCGCCGCCGGCGTCATGCTCGCCGTGTACGGCGCGGGCATGGTGCTGCCGCTGCTGCTGATCGCCGCGCTCTGGCAGCGCCTGGGCGCCCGTGGACGCCGGTTCCTGCGCGGGCGATCGTTCACCGTGCTGGGCCGGGAGCTGCACACCACCTCGGTGGTCACCGGGCTGCTGATCGTGGGCGTCGGGGTGCTGTTCTGGACCACCAACGGCCTGGTCGGGGCTCCCGAACTGGTTCCGCTCGACGCCCAGGCCTGGCTCCAGGAGAACACCGCGATCCTGGCGAACCCGATCCTGGACATCCTCGCCGTCGTCCTCATCGCCGGGATCGTGCTCGTGCTCTGGGCCAGACGCCGCCGTACCCACGCTCGCGCTGACGCCCAGGCGGGCGAGCACCGCGCGGAACAGTCATGACGCCGCGCAGGGGACGCTCCAGCCTTGCCCTCGCCGCCGTGGCCGCGCTGCTGGTGACCGGCTGCGGGGCATCCGAGCCCGAGCCCGTAAGAGACCCCTACCCGGTCGATGGGTCGCTACCCGTGGTGGACACCTCGGGCTTGCAGCTGCCGACGCCGTTCGAGGAGCTGGAGGTCGTGGACCCCGGGTGGGACATCACTCCTCAGTACGCGGACGGGGTGTACCTGGCCGCCGGTGAACGCGACGGTGTGCTGGAGTTCACCGCCGTGGACGTCTACGGGGACGTGCTGTGGGCCGCGCAACGTCCAGCGAGCTGCACCGGGTTCGTCGTGACCACCGACGCGCACGGCCGAGCCCTCGCGATCCTGGGCGACCTCCAGATCACGGCCGATGCCCTGGCCGCGACGACTGCCACCGCCTACGACCTGACGACCGGGGAACAGGTCTGGGGTCCGGTCGAGGTGCCCGGCCCCTACCAAGGCCCCGGCCTGGTCTTCGCCGCACCTCCCGATGGCTTCATGGGCGAGACCGGCCCACGCGTCGCGCTCGATCCCACCACCGGAGACGTCGCGGCCGACGAGTCGAGCCCTGAAGGTATCCGCATCATCGGCGAGTACCACGGCATCGTGCTGCTCACCCACGAGGACGCTCTGATCGCGCGCGACACGGCCGACGATCACGAGCTCTGGCGCATCCCCCTCGCCGAGCACGGCTGGACAGCGGCGTCCATCAGCGCGTCCCTGCGCCCTGAACCGGGAGACGGGCTCGCGCTCATCGCCACCTCCGAGACCACCGGCGCGCTCCTCAACCTGGATCAGGGCAGCATCGTGAGCAGCACCGCCCGCGACGCCGCCGTAGACCCCACCACGGGGACCCTCGTCACCCTGGACGACACCGGCCTGCACGGCTACGACGCCGACGACCGACCGCTGTGGTCCCTGCCTGTTGCCGCCGAGACCACCATCGCCGCGATCGGCGGCGTCTTCCTCTACCTGCGAGAGGACGGGGCGATCCGGGTCCACAACGTCCTCACCGGCGATGTCGCCCAAGCCTACGAACCCGACGGCCAAGGACCGATCATCGTGCCCACCCACATCACCATCAACGGCGCTGCACTCCTCCTCCAGGAACGACGGCACCTGGTGGCGACGATCGCTGAGTCCCCTCTGAACGAGTCCTTCCCGACGTCCAGCCACGCGGGCATGTCGATCGTGGGCGCTCGGGTCGCAGACTCGACTTGAAATACCCCAGGGGGTATGAGACGGTAAAAATACCCCCCAGGGTATCGATGACATCGACGGAAGGATGAACAGTGCTCCTCGAACGCATCTACGACGAGGACCTGGCGCAGGCCGGGTACTTCATCGGCTGCCAGGCCAAGGGCGAGGCGGTGGTGATCGACGCGCGCCGTGACATCGCGGACTACCTGGCGCTCGCGGCCAAGCACGGCATGCGGATCGTCGCGGTGACCGAGACCCACATCCACGCTGACTACCTGTCCGGGACCCGCGAGCTGGCTGCGGCGGTCGGCGCCGAGGTCTACGTCTCCGGCGAGGGCGGCGCGGACTGGCAGTACGGGTTCGACGCCCGGCGTCTGTACGACCGCGACACGATCACGATCGGCAACATCACGATCCAGGCCCGGCACACGCCTGGTCACACTCCTGAGCACCTGGTGTTCCTGGTCACCGATGGTGCCTTCGCCAGCGAGCCCGGCTACCTCATCTCCGGCGACTTCGTGTTCGCCGGGGACCTGGGCCGCCCCGACCTGCTGGACGAGGCCGCGGGTGGGGTCGACACGCGCTTCGAGGGCGCGCGGCAACTGTTCAGCAGCTTGCGTGAGGTGTTCCTGACCTTGCCGGATCATGTCCAGGTCCACCCGGGGCACGGCTCCGGCAGTGCGTGCGGCAAGGCGCTCGGAGCGCTGCCCTCGACCACGGTCGGCTACGAGCGCGCCCACGCGTGGTGGAGTCGCCACCTGGCTGCCGAGGACGAGCAGGGGTTCATCGAGGAGCTGCTCGACGGGCAGCCCGACGCGCACGCCTACTTCGCGAGGATGAAGAAGCAGAACCGCGAGGGTCCCGCCGTGCTGGGCGAGCGCGGCCCGGTGCCAGAGCTGGCCGTAGCGGAGGTGGCGCGGCGGCTGGAGGCCGACGAGATCACCTTCGTCGACACCCGCCCGCCGGCGCAGGCCCATCAGGGCACCGTTGCCGGCTCGCTCAACATCCCCGACGGCTCCAAGACCGCCACCTATGCCGCCTGGGCCTACGATCCCGAGGCCGACTCGCGTCCGCTGGTGCTGCTGGCCGAGGACCAGACCGCCGCCCAGGCGATCGCGGATCGGCTGCTGCGGGTCGGCATCGACCAGACCGCCGGCTACGTCACCACCATCGACGGGCTTCCCCGGTTCGTCCCGCCCCTCATCGAGCCGGCCGAGCTGGCAGGTTTCGATGCCGCGCTGCTGCTGGACGTGCGCCAGCGCGGCGAGTACGCCGCCGGGCACATCCCCGGCGCCACACAGCTCAGCGCCGCGCGCGTGCTCTGGCACCAAGACGAGCTGCCATGCTCCGGCACGATCGTGACCTACTGCCAGTCCGGGATGCGGAACACCGTCGCCGCCAGCGCCCTACGACGCGCCGGGCACGACGTCGTAGAACTCGACGGCAGCTACAACGCCTGGCGCGCATGGCAGGAGACCACCAGCGAGACCGCGCTGGCCTGACGCACAGCAGACCGCTCGCATCCTCCGACGTGCGGTCGGCCCCAGCCCCTTCCGTTCGCATCTCCGCTGCCCGCGGCCAGACCTGACGAGGAACCACCCCATGACCAATCCCTCCGCTGAACTCCGAACGATCACCGCCGAGGAGCTCGCCCAGTGGCGTCAGCTTCACGACGACCTCACGATCATCGACGTGCGGTCCCCGGCCGAGTTCGAGACCCTCCATATCCACGGCTCGTACAACGTCCCGCTGCCGCTGCTGACCGAACATGCCTCGGAGCTGGCAGAGCGGCTCGGGCACCGCGCGGTGCTGGTGTGCCAGTCCGGCAACCGCGCCACCCAGGCCCAGCAGCATCTCGCTGCCGCCGGCGTGCGGACGGCCAACGTGCTCACCGGCGGCGTGCCCGCCTTCGAGGCCGCTGGCGGCCAGGTGGTCCGCGGCGCAGCTCGCTGGGACATCGAGCGCCAGGTGCGGTTCACGGCCGGGCTGATCGTCCTGGTGAGCCTGCTCGTGGCCGAGTTCCTGTGGCCGGAGTCCCGATTCATCGCGTTCGCGCTCAGCGCCGGGCTCGTCGTCGCGGCGCTCACCGGCTCCTGCCTGATGGGCCGCATCCTCTCCCGCATGCCCTGGAACAAGGTCACGGCCAGCCCCACCGCACGGAGCGCGATCGCATCCATCCCGGTCGCGACCCAGGAACTGTGATGCCCTGGCGTGCTCCGACGTTCCGACGGCGTTCAACCGCAACGACCCCGCATCTTGGACCGGCATCGGCACGGTCGGCGTCACGACCCGCAGCACCAACCACGATGCCCGGTGAGCACGAGTGAGCGGCACCCTGATCCTCACCCTCGTGCTCGCCGTGAGCGTCGGGCTCGCGCTAGGGACGCTCGGCGGTGGCGGGTCGATCCTGACCGTCCCGCTGCTCACCTACATCGCGGGCATGCCCCCGAAAGAGGCCATCGCGGCCTCGCTGCTGATCGTCGGCGTGACCTCGCTGTCCAGCCTCGTCGTGCACGCCCGGCACCGTCGAGTCCGATGGCGCACCGGGCTCATCTTCGGAGCCGCTGGCATGGTGGGCGCCTTCGCCGGAGGACTCATCGGAGGCCAGCTCCCCGGTGCCGTGCTGATGGTGGCCTTCGCGATCATGATGATCGCCACCGCGATCGCGATGGTCACCAGAAAGCCCAGGCGCGACACCGACCAACCCACGGCCGATGCCGGGACCGAGCGCGCCCACTCGCTGCCGATGCTGCGGACCATGCTCGAAGGCATCGTCGTCGGCCTCATCACCGGGATCGTCGGCGCCGGCGGCGGCTTCCTCGTCGTCCCCGCCCTCGTGCTGCTGGGCGGCCTCAGCATGCCGGTGGCCGTGGGCACCTCACTGCTGGTGATCGCGATGAAGTCCTTCGCCGGACTCGCCGGCTACCTGACCACGGTGACCCTCGACTGGCCCCTGGTGGCCGCGGTCACTGCGATGGCCGTGCTCGGAGCGCTCCTCGGTGCGCGCCTGTCAGGACGCATACCAGCCGACGCCCTCCAGAAGGTCTTCGGCGTCTTCGTCCTGCTCACCGGAACGCTCGTGCTCGTGATCGAGCTGCCGCCGGCCTGGGCGATCGCCGCCGGAGGCCTCGGACTCATCACGGTGGTCCTCGTCCTCGTCTGCCGGCTGACCGCTCTCAATTGTCCCTTCGGCCTAGCCCGGCCGACCCCGGGCTGAACCACTTCACCTCACAACACACCGTCGCCGACCAGACTCCGGAGCCCCACCCTCATGACAACCATCGACCTCACCGAAGACGCATTCTCAGCCGCCATCACCGACCATCCCATCGTGCTGGTCGACTTCTGGGCCGCCTGGTGCGGACCATGCCGCAGCTTCGCCCCCGTCTTCGAGGCCGCGTCCACCGAGCATCCCGACATCCTGTTCGCCAAGGTCGACACCGAGGCCCAGGCATCCCTGGCCGCCGCCGCACAGATCACCTCCATCCCCACGCTGATGGGCTTCAAAGACGGCGTCCTGGTCTACTCCCAGCCCGGAGCGCTCCCGGCCAAAGCGCTCCACGACCTGATCGGCAAAATCCGCGACCTCGACATGGACCACGTGCGCGCGCAAATGCAGGCGTCCGACCCTCGCTAGAACAGGGAGCGCATCATTTCCGGGCTCAGAGTCGAGACATCGGCCGACACGCGGACGCGGGCGTCCGAGACTGCGCCCTTGCCGCTATGGGCCGCGATGCCAGTCGCCGGCGTGGCCGGGCTCGCGATGGATGCGGCGTTCCCCGCACTCGGGTGGTGGCCGCTGGCGTTCGTCTCGGTGACGTTGTCCCTGGTCACTCTCATCGGGCGACGGTCCTGGGGGGCGCTGCTGGTCGGGACAGTCTTCGGCGCAGCGTTCTGGTTTCCTCACGTGTCCTGGTCGGCGCAGTTTCTCGGGGAGCATCCGCTGAGCTGGGTCCCGTGGGTGGCCCTGGCTGGCGCGCTGACGATCTACACGGCTGTGCTGACGGTGCCGATCGCCCTCGCCTACCGATGGCTGCCGCGCCGGCGCAACGCCTTCGCGATGCGGCTGCTGGCGCTGCCGCTGCTGGTAGCGGGAGCCTGGACGATCCGCGAACTCATCATGGGCTCCTGGCCCTAAGGCGGATTCCCGTGGGGACGGGTGGCGATGAGCCAATCGGAAAGCCCGATCGCTCCGGTCGCGTCATGGGTCGGCGTCTCCGGCCTGGGCTTCCTGATGGTCGCCGTGTGCGCCGCCGCGATCGAAGCAGTCCGTTGGATCGTGCGCGCGCAACCGGCACGCGGTAACGCCACCGAGCACCCGAGAACACCTCTCGCCTCGTGGGCGGCGTCGATCCCCGTGCTCGGTCTCGCAGCGGTGATGGTCCTGGTGCCGCAGTTCCCGACCAGTCACGCGGGCACCATCCGGGTGGGCGCTGTGCAGGGCAACGGCCCCGCCGCGTACGTCGATGAGCACGAACCGGGCGCGGTCCTGGAATCTCAGCTCGCCGCTTCCGCCCCTCTCGAAGACGAACAGGTCGACATCGTGCTCTGGCCCGAGGGCGGCGTCGACAGTGATCCCCTCGCCGACGAGGCCACCGCTCACGCGCTCGACGATGCAGCCGCCCGATACGACGCCCCGATCCTGCTCAACGCCGCCGCGGCAGACGGCCACCTCGTCTACAACACTTCCTTCCTCTGGACCTCGAACGGGCCGACGGCCGCGCACGCCAAACGCCATCCCGTCCCCTTCGGCGAGTACGTGCCCGACCGGTGGTTCTACGGCGCGCTCGTGCCCAGCCTGGTAGACCTCCTAGAACGCGAGTACGCCGCCGGCGTCGACACACCCGCCATCGAGGTCGACGGCGTAGAGGTGGGACTGGCGATCTGCTTCGACGTGGCCTTCGATGACGTCATTCACGAAGGCGCGCACAGCGGTGCCCAGGTGCTCATGTTCCAGACGAACAACGCCGACTTTCGCGACACCGATGAAAACCTGCAACAGCTTGCGTTCGCGCGCATGCGCGCCATCGAGACCGGCCGCAGCGTCGTCAACCTCTCCACCACCGGCACCAGCCAGGTACTCGCCCCGAACGGCGCCACGCTGGCCGCACTAGCCGCGGACGAACCCGGACTCATGATCGCCGACCTTGAGCTCCGGGACGGGCTCACCGCCGCCGTCATGTTGGCGCAGTCGATCAACACGCTGATCGTCTCAGGCACTCTCGCCGGCTTTCTCGTCCTCGCCTTCCTCCTCCTGCGAGACCGTGCATCCTCGCGACACCATCGGGTGCTGGACTCCAGCCAACGAAGCAGCATCGGCCTGCACGAGTGCGCCGACGCGCATCGCCGAGAGCGCTTGTAGCGGAAGAACGCCGTTGCCGAGCGCAGCGATCTGCTGATTAGCCGTGAGTTGATGGATCGGATCAGTGATCCAACCACTGGGGAGACCCATCAACCACTCCACGAACTCGGGCGACGGCCGCGGTCCACTAGTCCTGTCTAGCAGCGCTGGCGCGATTCGTCCTGTCACATGCTCCCATCGGGCGATGGCGCGGGCGTAGCGTCCCCAGCGGCGAAGATGTCCTCGATCAGGAACCACAGCATCTCGGGTTCGCTGCTCTTGCTCTGCAAGCCAGTCGGCCCGTTTAGCGCGAGGTCGATGATCTGATGCGAGAGCGCGATCGTCCCCCGCCTCGCCCTCACCTGTTCCAGTGACTCGCCGCCACGAGTCGAGTCCGTGGCGAGCGGCGTCCTGAACAGTGCCCCGGCTGCGGGCGAGGATGAAGACGCGAAGCCTGGGATGAGGAGCGCCGACAAGGGACGCTGGTAGGCCGATCCATTGCGTGTCATACCGCAGGTCGGCCAGATCGCCGAGTACGGCGCCGACTGCCCGGAGAGGTCGAGCTGCGAGGTCTCCCAGACCCCACGGGTCGGGTTCCACTTCGCGAAGGGCTGCATCGCCGGGGGTTGCGTGGTCGGGATTGCTTTGCGCATCGTCGTCTTCTTCTAGGGGTGCGCGGACGGCGGGTGAGGACAGCAGGCCGCGCACGTTCTCGATGACGACGAGCTGGGGTTGCAGCGCGTCGATCGCGGCGGCCATGTACGACCAGAGCCCGGAGCGGGTGCCGGGCGCGAGGCCGGCGCGCTTGCCCACGGTCGAGACGTCCTGGCAGGGGAAGCCTCCACAGAGAACATCGACCGGCTCGACGGTGCGCCAGTCGATGGTGGTGATGTCGCCCAGGTTGGGGGCGTCGGGTCAGTGGTGGGCGAAGATGCGGGAGACGTGTTCGTTGTTCTCGGAGAACCAGATCGTCTCGCCATCCAAGGCATGTTCGACGGCGAGGTCGAGACCGCCGTACCCGGAGAACAGTGATCCGACCCTGAGTGGGCGAGTCCGGTCGTGAGGGTCGTGCATGAGGGCTCCGGTTGACGGGTGATCCCGGTCGGACTTCACGCATGAGGTCACCACCGGGCTGGTCAGCGACCAGGTGCGCGACCACTCGAACCGCCACCGCTTGCCTCGTCGCCGATGCCGTGACCCGCGCGCGGCGCACCACCCCCGCGTACTTCGGAATCCGTGACTCAGGCGGCGCCGCCAGCTCTCGTTCGCCGGCCCACCGAGCCATCACACGTCTTTCAGACGAGGCCGTTTCGGGCTTTGTCGCATCTGATGCGACCGGTCTCGCGGGCTCACCTGCTCTCCGAGCGCGGCCGGAAGGAGCAGCCGAGGTGACGGTTTCGATGCGCGTGATGAGCGCGGGCGATGGATACAAGTACCTGTTGAAGTCCATCGCCGCGGGCGACGGCGACCGGAGCCTGAGCACGCCGCTGACCCGCTACTACGCGGAGGCGGGCACGCCGCCGGGCTTCTGGATGGGCTCGGGGCTGGGTCGTCTCGGGCACGGCGACCTGGTCGAGGGAGGGCAGGTCTCTGAAGCTCAGCTCGCGCTGTTGGTCGGGATGGGCCATGACCCGATCACGGGCGAGCCGCTGGGCCGCGCCTACCAGCAGTTCGCGTCGATCACCGAGCGGATCAAGCAGCGCGTCGACGCCCTCGACCCCGAGTTGGGGCCGGCGACTCGAGCGCAGGAAGTGGCCGCGATCGAGGCGGAGGAAGCCGAGCGCGGCACCCGCCGCGCAGTAGCCGGTTACGACTTCACATTCAGCGTGCCCAAGTCAGTCTCCACGATCTGGGCGGTCGCGGACGCCGGCACCCAAGCCCTGATCGCGGACGCCCATCATGCGGCGGCTGCAGAGCTGGTTGCGTTCCTCGAACGCGAGGTTGCCGCAACCCGCGTCGGTGCAACCGGGCCGGACGGCGCGGTTGCGCACGTCGACGTCGCCGGTGTCGTGGCCGCGGCATTCGATCACTACGACAGCCGTGCGGGCGACCCGCAGTTGCACACCCACGTCGTCGTCAGCAACAAGGTCCTGACCGTGCAGGACGGCCGCTGGCGGACCCTCGCCGGCCGGCCGATGCACTCCGTGGTCGTCGCAGTCTCCGAGCTCTACAACGCCGCGCTGGCCGACCAGCTCACCCGCGTCCTCGGCGTCGAATGGGAAGCACGCGAACGGGGCAGGGACCGGAACCCGGCATGGGAAATCGAGGGCGTGCCCGACGAGCTGGTGACCGAGTTCTCCACCCGGTCCCGACACATCGAGGCCGAGAAAGACCGCCTCATCGCCGGGTACGTCGCCAAGCACGGCAGGCAGCCCTCCGCGCGAACGGTGCTGAAACTTCGGGCGCAGGCGACGCTCGCCACGAGGCCGGAGAAGCAGGTCCGGTCGCTGGCCGACCTCACCGCCGAGTGGCGGCAGCGCGCCGGCCGGGTGCTGCGCCGGGACGCGAACGGCTGGGCGCGCACGTTCACCGCATCCACCGCAGACGCACCGCGGCGGGTGCTGCGCGCCGACGACGTGCCGCTGGATGTGGTGCGCGAGGTCGGGCAGACCGTGATGGAGACGGTGGGCGAGAAGCGTTCGACCTGGACCCGCTGGAACCTGCATGCCGAAGCATCCCGGCAGTTGATGGGGTGGCGGTTCGCCAGCATCCAGGACCGGGAGGCGATCACCGGGCTCGTGGTCGATGCCGCCGAGCACGCTTCGCTGCGGCTGACGCCGCCGGAGCTGGCGTCCAGCCCGTTGCAGTTCCGCCGCGTGGACGGCACCTCTCGGTTCCGGCCGCACGCCTCGACCCTGTTCTCATCCGAAGTCCTGCTGGCCGCCGAAGACCGACTCCTGGCGCGTGCCGCCACAACGGCCGGGCCGGTGGTGCCGTTGGAGACGGTTGAGAGGATCGCCCGCAAGCCCGACGCACGCGGCCGGGTGCTCGGCGAGGATCAGGCCGCGGCCCTTGCCGCGATCGCGGTCTCCGGTCGGGTCGTGGACGTGCTGGTCGGCCCGGCTGGGGCCGGGAAGACGACGGCGATGAACGGGCTCCGCAGGGCGTGGGAGAAGGAGCACGGCACAGGGTCGGTGATCGGGCTCGCCCCCTCGGCGGTCGCCGCGCAGGTCCTCGCCGATGACCTCGGCATCGCCACGGAGAACACGGCGAAGTGGTGGCAGAACCACCTCATGTACGGGACTACGTTCACGGCCGGGCAGCTCGTCATCATCGACGAGGCGAGCCTGGCCGGCACGATGTCGTTGGATCGGCTCACCCACGAAGCCGAGAAGGCCGGCGCGAAAGTCCTCCTGGTCGGCGACTGGGGCCAGCTCCAATCACCCGGCGCCGGCGGCAGTTTCGCCATGCTCGTGCACGCCCGCGATGACGCCCCCGAGCTGACCGATCTGCACCGCTTCACCAACGAATGGGAGAAGACCACCTCGCTCCAGCTACGCCACGGCCGTGCCGAGGCGATCGACGCCCTGATCGAGCACGGCCGGATCACCGGCGGCGACGAGGAAGCGATGATCGACGCCGCCTACACAGAATGGCGGGCCGATCTTGCTGCCGGGCGGGCGTCGATCCTGGTGACCGAGACCCACGCGACCGTCACCGAGCTGAACGCCAGAGCGCGGGCGGATCGGATCATCGACGGCACCGTAAACCCGACCCGCGAACTGCCGCTGCGCGACGGCACCGCGGTCTCCGAGGGCGATCTGGTCATCACCCGCGAGAACGACCGGCGGCTCCGCAACGGCCGAACCTGGGTCCGCAACGGCTCCCGCTGGACCGTCACCGGAGTTCGCGAGGACGGGTCGGTCAGCATCCGCCCGGCCGGGCGCAGGTTCGGCGGCGGGATCGTCCTGCCGGCCGACTATGTGGCCGAGCACCTGGACCTCGGCTACGCGATCACCGCGCACCGCGCCCAGGGCGTCACCACCGACACCGCGCACGCGGTCGTCACCGCCACCACGACGCGGGAGAACTTCTACGTCTCCATGACCCGCGGCGCCCACAGCAACCACGCCTATGTCACCGTCGACCGAGAGGACGCAGAACACGCGGTGCCGCATCCCGGAGACAACCCGAACGTCACCGCTCGCTCGATCCTCTACGGCGTGTTGCAGCACATCGGCGCCGAGCTGTCTGCGCACGAGACGGTCGCTGCCGAGCAGGACCGCTGGGGCTCGATCGCGCAGCTCGCGGCCGAGTACGACACGATCGCGCAAGCCGCCCAGCACGACCGCTGGGCGACCTTGCTCGCCGCGTCCGGGATCACCGCCGAGCAGATCGAAGACGTGCTCGGCTCCGACGCCTACGGCGCGCTGTCGGCCGAGCTGCGTCACGCCGAGGCCAACCACCACGACCTCGACGCGCTGCTCCCGCGGCTGGTCGCCGCGCGGAGTCTGGACGATGCCGATGACATCGCCTCCGTCCTGCACGCCCGCGTGGCACGCGCCACCGCCCGGCCCGCCGGATCAGGCCGCACCCGCAAGGCCCCGAGGCTGATCGTCGGACTGATCCCGCACGCCGGCGGGCAGATGGCAGACGACATGCGGCGAGCCCTGGACGAGCGCCGCGAGCTGATCGAAGGCCGCGCCGACGCCGTGCTCCGCGGCTACCTCACCGATGAGGAGCCGTGGACGGCCGACCTCGGCGCGGCTCCGAGGGGCGACAAGCAGAAGGCGGCGTGGTGGCGTGCCGCTCGCACCGTCGCCGCCTACCGCGACCGCTACGGCATCACCGACGACCGGACCCCGCTCGGCCCGACGCCGGAGAGCACCAGCCAGAAGATCGACGCCATCCGCGCCCGCGCCGCCCTCAACCGCGCCCAGGCGATCGCTCACGAAGGCACGACGGCTGATGCGGTGCGGCCAGCGACCACATCACGCCCCGCACCGAGCTTGTGAACCCGTCCAGCGAGGGCGGCCGTCAGAGAGAGCGCCCCGGCGTGCCCGGCGACGGGTGCCGGTGCCCGAACTCGCGTCCGACCTCGGGCCGCGTCACAGTCCGGTCCGGGGTTCTGTCGGCGTCGAGTAGGTCGATCACGTCGCTGGGCTGGGTGACGAGCGAGGCGAAGCCTTGCTTGATGAGTTCGTTCGGCCCCGCGCTCGCGACGCTGGTCACCGGGCCGGGCACCGCACCGACGCCCCGGCTGAGTTCGCGTGCGGCGATGACAGTGGTCATCGACCCGGACCGAGGACCGGCCTCGGGGATCACGGTCGCACCCGAGAGCGCCGCCAGCAGGCGGTTGCGGGCCAGGAACCTGTGTCTGGTCGGTGCGGCTCCCGGCGGCAGCTCGCTCACCAGCAAGCCGACATCCCCAATGCGATTCAGCAGCTCGCTGTGCCCGGCCGGGTAGGGGCGGTCCAACCCGCCGGCCAGAACGGCGATCGTCTGACCGCTCGCGGCAAGCACGCTCTTGTGCGCGGCCCCTTCGATCCCATAGGCGCCACCGGAGACGACGACCCGTTCCTCATCGGCAAGACCCGCCGCCAGCTCGCCCGCGACCTGCTCTCCATAGGCGGTCGCAGCGCGAGCGCCCGTGATCGTGGCCCGATCGCTCAGCGCCGTCATCAAGAACGAGACCGCACCGCGAGTCCACAGCAGGTACGGCGCACGATCGCTCAGGTCGTTCAGGCCGGCGGGCCATTCCTTGTCGGCGGGGATGAGCGTGCCGAATCCATGCCGCTCCGCCTGAGCCATCTGATCCAGCAGGCCGGGCGTGACCCGCGCCGTCAGTCGTTCGCGCCACATCAGTGTGTCGGCGCGTGCCAGGCCGGGCACTTCGTCGTCGGACTCGATCAGCCGCAGCGTCTCGACCCCGCCGTGACGGGCCAGGACGTACCCCGTGATCGGGTCGTTCGGCTCGGCGATCATCGACAACGCGACCCGCGCCATCCGCTCACCCTGCACCTGCTCCGCCAACGTGGCCATGATCGGTGTCCTCTCGCTCCAAGGTCACCGACGAGGTACACGCCCGCCTGCCGATGGGGTTCCCTCTGCCATAGGACAGTCGTAAACTCGGTAGCGAGGCAGGTTCAGCAAACTATGCGGGTCCTTCGGGACGGCCCTTCGCGGGCACTCGGTTCATAGCCGCCTCCACGACGGAACACCGTCGCGCTATGACGAGGAAAGAGGCCTGCGATGCTCCGCACATCTGTGGCGCTCAGCGCACGAGGCTATGGCGTGCTCCGCTACGCACCCACGAACCTGCTGCTCAACGCGATCCGTACCCGGCGCGGCCTGAAATGGGGCATCCCCGCGATGCTGCTCGCCGGGGTCTACTTCTACGCCGCGGCGATCTGCGCCACGATCATCAACCAGGGTGGCCCAGGCTGGCTCTACCTGCTGGTCCTGCTGTTCATCTGGAATGCCTTCAAGATGCTCTGGATCGGACCCGTCAGCCTCGTCTGGCTCGTGCGGAGCAGGCGCCAGGAGCGCGTCGGAGGCAACCGATACGCTCGGACACGCCGGCAGGCTTCTTTGACCTGACTCCCGCGCCCCTGGGATGATAGGAGTGTGAACGGCCTCTAGGAGCACGCCTGCTCGTGCCGGAACGTACGAGTCGAAGGAGTGCTGATGGGTGCAAGGACGATCCACCCGTTCCCCGCCAGGATGGCGCCGGACATCGCCATCGACCACCTGGACTCCACCGCAGGCGAGGCGGAGTTGGTGGTGCTCGACCCGATGTGCGGATCAGGGACGGTCCTTGCCGCAGCGGCCGACAGAGGTCACGCCGCACGTGGGTTCGATGTCGATCCTCTCGCTGTCCTCATGAGTTCGGTTGCGACCCAGGTCGTAGACACCGAGCAGGTCGTCGCTGAGGCCGAGCGCATCTGCGCCCGCGCGCGAGTATCAAGCGTGGATGAACCGCGATGGGATGACCCAGAGACGCGGAAGTTCGCCGAGTATTGGTTCGCAGCGACGCAACTTAGTCAACTCAACCGCCTCTCGCGGGAACTGGACGTGGTTAGCGATGATGCCGTTCGCCAGGCTCTTCAAGTGGCGCTGAGTCGGATCATAATCACCAAGGCTCCCAAGGCTTCGCTGGCGGCTGACACATCGCATAGCAGACCTCATCGTGTGGCGACCGAATCCAATTACGACGTGTATCGCGGGTTCGAGGGGTCTGTCGCTAGCCTCAAGAAGCTGCTCGATGAACGATCCATTGTTGGGCAGGTGGAAGTCCGTAGGGGAGACGCGAGGGCGCTCGATCTACCTGACTCATCGGTTGATTTAGTTATTACCTCACCGCCATACCTCAACGCGATTGACTATCTGCGCGGGCACAAGATGTCCTTGATCTGGTTCGGGCACACCATCCCGGAACTACGGAAGATTCGCTCGAACAGCATCGGAGCAGAGCGCGCGCTCGACGGCGACGCGCTCAAGCAGGTTGATGACATGGTGTCGTTCATCGAGAATGCCGCGAATGATCCGTCGAAGCTGCCCCTCGCTACCATCGTGCGATACGCGCACGACCTCACTCTGTTCTCTCGTGAGCTGCACCGCGTGTGCAGGGAGGGGGCGGAAGTCGTCACGGTGATCGGAAACTCCACGCTGCGAGGAAACTACATCCAGAACGACGTCCTGGTGCGGCAGGCCTATGAAGGAGCCGGCTTCAGCTTTCGGGGCCGAACAGAGCGCGAGTTGCCCGAGAGCAGGCGGTACTTGCCTGTGCGCACGACAAATGCAGATTCTTCGATGGCCAAGCGTATGCGCACTGAGGTAGTGCTTACTGTGAGGAAGGCACCCTGAGATGAGAAAGGCACGCGAGTCCATTTCTGACGCTCTGGTTCCCGGCATGGCTGACGCCCTGTGTCTCGACGTTCGGCTGTTGACATGACTGAGCAGATTCCGTTCCGTCCACATGCACGCCTTCTCACGATGCTCGGCGAGCAACTGATCAAGAGTGATCAGATTGCTTTGGTCGAGATCGTGAAGAACAGTTACGACGCCGACGCGACTCGCGTATGGGTTGATTTCCGAGGATTCGGCCCTGGCTTCGAGACAACACCAGATTCCACCATTGTTGTCACGGACAACGGTTCGGGGATGACGGAGGCAACGCTGCGTGACGCTTGGATGAGTCCTGCGACCCCTGCGAAGCTCAACCGCAAACGACAGGAACCATCGACAGCGCGTGGGCGCGCGCTACAGGGCGAAAAGGGCATCGGTAGATTCGCTGTCTTCAAGCTCGGCTCAGTGGTCAGTCTCTCAACCCGTTTCGAGAACTCTGAAGTCGAGTCCACCCTGGACCTTGACATCTCCAGTCTCGATGACGATGGCCCACAGGACACGTCAGGCACGCAGAAGCCTGAGCCCTACCTTGAGGACATCAAGGCAGTTCTGGGTTCGCGGGTGCCGAGGACCTTCGTGGCCGATCCACCTGGACTCCATGGAACGCGAGTCGAGATCCACCGAGTTCGATCCTCGTGGAGTCAATCCAAGGTCGAGGCTGCGTTCGCTGATCTGGAGCGACTGCAACCACTCATGTGGCACGGGTCGGAGGCGCCAGACGTCACGAACGACTTTGAGGTTCGGTTCTTTCGCGATGGTATTGATCTAAACCTCCATGACGGGAGAAGCGATCACTTTCAGGCGATCCTCGACCGTGCAGTCCTGCAAGTGACGAATGGGCGTGTAGATGTTTCTAGTAGGTCGATTTCTTTCGATCTAAATGGTCGACGCCTCGATCTTGGCCTTGATGACCCGGAAGTTCGCGGGTTGCGACCGTTTCGAGACAGGTTCCTCAAGGATGGAGCAACCCCTAGGCCGGAGTTCGAGTGCGGCCCGTTCAGCTTCGAGTTCTATATCTTTGACTTTGGCAACAACGCCCCGGCCGAGAATCAGTTGGACCGCACCGACAAGGGGCTGTTGCGTGAGCACCGGATTTATCTGTACCGAGACGGAGTCCGAGTTTACCCTTACGGTGATCCGGATGACGACTGGTTACAGATCGACGTAATTCGCGGAACGCAGTCTGCGCGTTCGATGTTTAGCAATGATCAGACAGTCGGGTATGTCTCGATCTCGCAGAACGAGAACCCGCGCCTTCGTGACAAGACAAACCGTGAGGGCTTGCTGGAGTTCGGGGCGGCGACTGGTGACTTCATCGCGCTCATACAAACGGTACTCGCTTACCTTCGGAGCAAGCCGTATGAGCAATATGCCGCGGCAAATCGTCGGGCGCGGGAGCAGAAGCGTCCCCCCAGCCAGGTGGTCGATGACGAGTTCAAGAAGCTGCGGTCACTTGGCCTGGGGGATCGGGCAGAGAAGTCGGTAGAGAAACTTCAGAGCTCCGTAACTGCGGAGCGCGAAGTTGCGCAGATGCAGATCGCCCGGACGCAAGATCTCGCGGGTGTTGGGCTATCCGTCGAGGCGGCGTCGCACGACCTGATTGCGGCGAGTGCGGAGGCTCTGCGAGTTTCGCGTCTTGTGGCTGCTGAACTGAAACAACTCGGGCTGACCAACGAGTACGTCTTCACGTTGATGACCTCGCTTGTCCAGCGACTAGAGTTCGTTGACAGTAGATTTCAGGATGTACAAGGTCTTTTCGTCTCTACGCGTCAGAAGAAGGGCGTAGTCGATGTCCTTCAGCAGGCCCGCAAAGTCCGCTCGATGTACGCGGCGATGCATAAGGCAAAGGACATCAGATTCGAAATTGATGACTCCGCGCTCTTCAAGGCGAAGACCACGGAAGCCGCGGTTCTTCAGGCTCTAATCAACCTGGTCGATAACGCGACATTCTGGCTCCTTGCGTCTACTCAAGAAACTCGCATCATTCGAGTTTTCGGGGTGGGAGAAGACATGATCGTTGTGTCGGATAATGGCCCAGGCGTCTCGGCGGTCGATGAGCCCTTCATCTTCGAGGCCTTCTACTCCGGTAAGGGTGATGCGGGCAAAGGGCTCGGACTGTACATCGCGCGCGATGTTGCGGCTCGCAACGGATTCTCCGTTGACCTCGAACGGGTCAACGATGAGCGGACTCTCTCCGGCGCAACTTTTGCGCTCCGGTTCTCTGAGACGGTGAACTGATGTCTCTTGTTCAGGGCCCGGTCGTCTTCATTGATGACGAAGTTTCAAACGAAGCGAAGCCCGCCTATGCCCTAGCTCAACAGATTCGTGCGACCGGCCGGCCGATTGCAGAGTATGAAGAGCTTCCGCCGGACGAGCACTCAGAGCACTGGCGTTCGATCGCATTCCTGGTTCTTGATTGGGACCTGGTGCCCGGATCGCCTGGTGCTCTTGGCGGATCGACACTCAGTGACTTCGCTCGATCCAGCTTGTTTGAGTGGCTCGAGCGTTTCATCGAGAAGGTGTTTTGCCCGATCTTCATTATCAGTGCGGAGGACGTCGTAGACATTGAACGACAGCTCAACGACAATGCTTCCCTCCAACGATTGGTGGGGACTGGGCGAATTAAGGTCTTTCCGAAGCAGACGCTCATGGAGAACTTCCTTCAGTACCTCGAAGAGTGGATCGCTTCCACGCCGGCTCTTGCCGCCCTCAACATCTGGGAGAACGAGAACGAGTCGGCGAAGAATCGCCTGTTCCAGGACATGGACCAACTCGCGCCTGACTGGCCCGCCTACGTCTGGAAGAACGCGGGGAAGGACGGTATCGACCCTTCGTACGAACTTGCATCCGTGATCTCAGCGAATCTGTTGCACCGAATGGATACGTTGCGTTTCGACGTGGACGCGATTCGCGAGTTCGACGGCGATCCAACCCGTGAGGCTATGCGTAGGGTGGTTCAGGGCCGAACCACTCTGCCGGGCACGCGTCTCTACCCCACGATGATCCTTCCGGGCGACTTGTTCTCAGATTCGGATGACGGAGTGGTCTGGGTGAACGTCACGCCAGCCTGTCATACGGTCATCAGTCGCACCGAGGGTTCAGGAGACGAGGAGTCCGGCAAGGTACATCTCAATCTAGTACGTGGCCAGCGACTGGAGCGTCCGAAGTCCAAGAGCGCGTTTGGCAAGCAGAAGAATGACTATGACGGGCCGAATGGCATGCTTGTCCATGTACTGCTTGGAGACGAACCCTATGCCTTCAGCTTTAGGTCGCGCCGTATGGCGACCTGGAACGAGGTCTCTGAGCAACGCATTGGGCGACTCCTCCCGCCGTACATCACCCTGCTCCAGCAACGGCACGCGGCTTTCCTGATGAATGAAGGACTCCCGCGTGTTGATCCTGATCTATATCTCGACTGAAGCGGCTGCTCTAGTCAGGAAGACTTCCTGATCAGGTCCGCGCGTGGGGGACCAGAAGGGGACCAGAACCATGAAAACCATGCACGTCGTGACGTGCTCAGCATGAGTTGATCCCCGGAATCACGCGGAGAACGGGCTGGGCGGCACCGTTTGGACGCCTGGGGGTCAAGGGGTCGCAGGTTCAAATCCTGTCAGCCCGACCAAAAAAGTCCCGGAAACTCAAGGGTTTCCTGGACTTTTCCGTAGGTGAGATTTGATCCGGTCATCACAAACCCATCTTTTTGACCTCTCAGCAGCCCCTTCTGGTCGCTCCGCTCTGGCAGCCGCAAGTTGCTTGCGGTCACGCTCGGTTCTCTACGACGCACCTGTCCGTCATGGATACCGAACGCGTCGCAGAGAACCCGTGGGGGCTGGAGCCCCTGCTCTACGTCGGCGAGCTCGCCGCCTACCTGGGTGTGCCCGTCTCGACGGTCTACGACTGGCGAACCCGCGGCCTCGGCCCACGCGCGTTCCGATTCGGCAAGCACCTGAAGTTCGCCGTCTCCGACGTGCGGATCTGGATCGAGCAGCAACGCGACACGCTTCCCTCGGACGGGAGGTGACGCGATGAGCCGGCAGCGCCTCACGATCGGCACCTTCGGTGACATCGGGTTCCTCACGAACTCGAACGGTCGCATCGTTGCCCGTGCCCGATAACGCGACTGGGATGGCAAGAACCGACTCGTACAGGCCACGGGCGATACTCAGCGCGCCGCGGAGCTCGCGCTGAAGGCCAAGCTCGCCGACCGCAGCCTGTTCCAACCCGGTAGCTCGGCACTCACGCCCGACAGTCCGTTCCCCGATCTGGTCGCGTGCTGGCTGGAAGATCTCGAACTCGAAGATCGGCTGTCGAAGTCCACCCTGCAGCTCTACGAGCGGAACATGCGCACGCTCGTACTGCCCGCGTTCGAGCACCTCACCCTGCGCGAGATCGGCGTCGCCCGCTGCGATCATTTCTTGAAGCAGCTCGCGAGGCAGAGCTACAACCGCGCGAAGCAGGCCCGCGTGGCGCTGAGGCTCGCACTCGGGCTGGCGGTGCGACACGAAGTGCTGCCGCGCAACCCGATGGATCACGTCTCGCGCCTGCGACGGCCGGCATCGACGCCGAATGCACTGACACCTGCGGAGATGAATGCGATCCGCGCCGCGATCGCGTTCTGGGAAGCTGCGCTCGCCGTCGGGGCCGAAGCCGGACGGGCAGCTCGGAGCGATCGTTGAGGTGATGCTCGGCACCTCCGCGCGCATCGGCGAGGTGCTCGCGATCAGGCGGCGCGATATTGACGTGACGAGTCCCGTGCCGTCGATCCGCATCAACGGCACCATCGTCGCCCACCGTGGCGAACCCGTGCAACGGCAAGATCATCCGAAAACCGCGAAGTCGCGGCGCACCGTCGCGATTCCGACCTTCACCGCGGAGGCTGTGCAGCGCAGGCTGACGCGACTGGAAGATGCCTCGCTCGACGCGCTGCTGTTCTGCAGCCGCGGGGGCACGCCGCTGACGACGAAAAACGTGCGCCGGCAACTGCGCCACGTGCTCGACCTCGCAGGCATCAGTGGCGTCACGCCGCACCTGTTCCGGCGCACCGTTGCGACTGCGATCAACGAGCAGGCGGGCGTCGACCTCGCTGCGGAGTTGCTCGGGCATACCGACCCGAAGATCACCATTCAGCACTACATCCGCCGCAATGAGATGGTGAACCCGGTGACCGCCGAGATGCTCGATCGCGTGTTCAAGAAGGCGTTATGAGTGCTCTGGGCCTTGGCGTGCTTGGTTATGTGTGCCACAATACTTCCCACGTAGGAAGTTTTCTGACAATGGTAGATCTCACTGCAACCCAACTGGCCGAGCGCCTCGGTGTCACGACACGTCGAGCGCGTGATCTGCTGCGCACGGGGGAGATCACCGGGCACCAGCTCGCGAACGGGACGTGGCTCGCCGACAGCGACGCCGTAGCCCGGTATGAGGTGTCGGCTAGCCGGGGCTCCGGTCGCACGCTTGATGCTGCGACCGCGTGGGGGCTGCTCTGGGAACTGTCCGGCCTCGACGCCGGCTGGCTCAGCGCCAGCACCCGGGCTCGCGTGCGTCGCCGTATCCGAGATTTGGACGCCGAAGCGCTCGCCGCCGCGGTGTCGAAACGAACGAGGGCGCATCGCTTCACCGCGGCGAACGCGGAGCTCGCGTCGGCCGGGCTCATCCGCACCGGCCGCGCGGCGGTGAGCGTGCTCACTACCGACCTGATCGAGGACACGCGCCAGGTTGCCGGCTACGTGCGCTCGGGTACCGTGGAGGACTACGCGAGGAGTCACTTCATGATTCCCGCGGCTGCCGGACACGACGTGATCTTCGAGAACACACTGCCGATCGAATACGCGGGCGAGACCATGCCCGCAGGGGTGGCCGCAGCCGATCTCGCGATGAGCACGGACACGCGGGAGAGAAGCGCGGGGCTCCGCGCACTTGAGGAGATGAGGCAGCGATGGCTGGCCGCACACTGACGGTCGGCATGGCGGATGACGATCTCATCCCAGCCTGGCGCACCGTCATCGAACTCGCCGAGAATGGTGTCTCTGAGAGATGGACGCTCGTCGGCGGGCTCATGGTCGCAGCGCACGCTCGACGCGCTGGCGTTGTCATGCGTCGTCCGACTGACGACGTGGATGTTCTCGTCGACTACGTCGCGAATCGTTCGAGTCTGTCCCAGGCCCGAACCGCGTTGATGCAGATTGGATTCAAACTCGGCAGCGACGAGAAACACGCCTATCGGTTTCGACATGAAGATGGTCGCAAGCTCGACCTCATGGTCGCCGACCATCTGCCCTCGCGTATGGAACCGCGTATGGATCGACGGCCGGCGTTCGCTGCCTCGTCGGGCGAGCAGGCGATCCGGCGACGCGACTCCTACCTGCTGCAGTTCGTCTCGGGAGCATCCGCTCAGGTCGGTGTGCCTGATGAGCTTGGTGCTCTCGTCGCGAAGGGCGCAGCCTGGCTGGTCGATCGACGCGACCGTCGGCGGCACCTCGACGACTCCGCCGTCTTGCTCGCGTGCGTACTCGATGCATCCGAGCTGGACTACGAGTCGATGAGCAAGAATGATCGCAAACGCATCCGCGCGGTGACGGATGAGCTTCTCGACTCGGCGCACGTCTCCTGGGTGAACGTCGACCTTGCGGACCGGGAACGCGGGATGTTCAATCTTCGTCTGATTCGCCAGGTGCTGGGCTTCCCGGATTGAGGTCACGGTTCGCGTTCGCGTAGGCGAGTTCGGCGGACACGATGGCGGCGTGCAGGTCCGGGTGCTCGCTGGCGAGGAACTCCATGAACGCACGCGCGTCGTCGAGCGTCGGATGCCGGGGAATCGCCACGAATTGGCGTGGCGCCGGCGAGGGCGAAATGGTCATTGTGGGGTCCTTTCGAATGGTTGATGAAGTAACGCTCTGATGGGTGCTCGCACTACATAGGTAAGTTCCGATGGTCGTTGGTTCGAATCCCGCTGGGTGCACCTTTGGGTCGTTATACGAAGCCTCGTTTGGCATGCAAGAGGTCATGGGTTCGAGTCCCGTTAGGTCCTCCCAAATCCGGCAAAGGAACGCCTGCCGCGCGGCCTCACTCAGCCAGGGCCTCGGCGATCTCATCCCGCAGTTCGACGCGCGGATCCTCTTCCCCCGGGCCGATGAGGACTCGGCTGAACAGCGCGTTGTTCATCTGCTTTCGTGCATCTGACGTCGCCGCGAGGTATCGCGTGTGCGCGCCATTGAGGAGCTCCAGAACCTCCGATACGCGTCGCACTGCGGAATCCGTATTCTCCCCGAGCCGAGTTCGTTCTTCGTTGACCCGCGACAGCGCCTGCGACAGTTTCTTCTGTTCTTTGATGAGTGTCTCGCGGGCGATGCCGTCCGAGTAGTAAGGATCAAGTAGCTTTTCCTGGCGCGAGGCCAGAAGTGCTGATTGCTCGTCGAGTTCGACACAGCGTTGCCCTCGGGCATGCGCATCTCGCGCAACGCGCTGTTGATGGGCCTGCTCGATCTGCCCTCGTCGACGGTCGTCTATCTCGATCGCCGAATATGCGTCTTCGACGCGGCGTTCAACACTTGCGATCGGCAGCGCACTCTGTGTGCATCGGGGAGTGCCAGACTGCCGACCGGAGCAGACGAAGTAGTCGTAAATGCGACCGCTCTGCGAACGCGCCTTGTGAACGATGAGACGTCGGTGGCAGTTGAAGCAGTATACGGTGCTCTTGAGGTAATGAGTGTGAATGCGGCTGCGCTCGCCGCTGCGTCGAACTTTGAGCAGCCGCTGCACTCTATCCCAGGTTGCCACCGAGACGAGTGGTTCGTGTGTTCCCGCGTGCTGTGCGCCGTTCATGGTGACGATGCCCTTGTAATACGGATTGGTCAGCACCCGATGGAAGCTCGTGACCGTGGGAACCGCAGCCGGTCGAGCAGGGGTAGGGCGTGTTCGTAGGCCCCGCCTACCGAGCTCAGCCACGAGCTGAGCGACGCTCCATTCGCCGGTTGCGTATGCCTCGAACGCCCACGCGACGTGCGGTGCCCGTTCCGAGTCGATCACGACGGTTCGAAATTCCCGGCCGTCGTCAGTCTCGCGCCGAACGTTGAGATATCCGATCGGAGCGCGACTCGGAGTTCCGCCCTGGATGACCTTCTGCCGCAAGCCCTTCATAACCTCTTGCGCGAGGTTGCGCGAATAGAACTCCGCGATCGACGCCATAATCCCGTGTAGCAGTACGCCGTTCGGCGTTGTGTCAATGCCCTCGGTACTCGAGACGAGGCGCGCTCCGGCGTCATGAACGGCCTGGGTGATCGCGATGTCGTCGGCTCGAGACCGAGCGAGGCGATCGAGCTTGTGAACGATGACGTAGTCGACGGAGTGCTCTCAGATGTAGGAGAGCATTCGTTGGAGCTCTGGGCGATTCGAGCTTCGTCCTGATTGACCACGATCAATGAACTCGGCGGAGATGAGAGCGCCCAGTCCGTACGCTTGCCTTCTGTTCGCCTCCCGCTGGGCTGGGATGGAGAAGCCGTCTCGCTCGCTACCGTTGTCTACTTGCCGAGTAGTCGAGACACGGACGCACGAGACGGCTGATAGCGGCGAAAACGAAACAGAGGCGACGGAGTGTTGTGGGGATGTTTGAAGCGCGTGATTCACTTCAGCAAGGATGATGGCTGCGATGCCCTATCACGCATCGGCAAAGGTCAACCGAACCAGGATGGACTCCCGTGTGGACTGAGGAGACGATCCGGGACTTTCTCGATTGACGTTGGCACGGCTTCGCCGCGAGTTGCACCTGAAGACACTCACGGAGCCCCAACATCGGTGCTCGCTTATATCTATCGGGGTGAGCGTGCGTAGATCCGCACCAGGTCACCTGGCGAGAATGATGACCGTCGGGGTGGAGCGCTCGACCAGAACATGCCTCGCCGCCGGTCGCAGCTTGGATGGCTATGCTGCGACCTCAATCAGCCCGCGGGAGTATCCCTATACGTGCAGTGCGCACTAGGGGCTGCATGGCTGGCACCCGCATAAGTGCCTTTCGTCCAGTACGGCTGGCGCGATCCAACTCGAAGCTTGCAGCAGGGACGCCCCGCCAACTGCGAACCGCTGTCAGCCTGAGAGCGAATCGTCCCCGCGCGGTTGCGGCTTCTGATCGTTCTCGGTGAGGCGCTTGAACACCTTCTCGACGTCCGGTCGCGGCGGAGGTGGAGGAGGCGGAGGCGAGTTCTCGTCACTCACGGTTGCCCCTTCATTGCTAGATCACCCGAGGCCAACAGAGTCTCGAACACCATCCCTACGTCGGGTCGCGCTGATGGCGACTCAGGTGCAGAGGCAGGCTCGGGGTTCGGCTTCGATTCGTCGCTCATCGCGTCTCCAGCGGTCTGTCATCGCTGTGCGTCAACGTCTGCATCACTGCCGTCACGTCAGGGCGTGCCGGGGGCTTCGGTGCTGATTGGGGTTTGGGTGGGGTCGGTTTCGTCATGACTACTCCAGGTGGGACTAAATGCGTTGAGGGTTACTACGGCGAGGGTCGTCACGAGTCCGGGGAGTACAAGGCCAAAGCCCCAGTTCGTCAGCTTCGCGCGCTTCTCGTTCTGCTTGTCACGGTTGGTGACTTCCTGCGCCTTGACTTCAAGGACGTTATCTTCGAGCTCGTCGGCGGGCATGTCGGCGTCGACCCACGCGTCGACGACTTCTCGGGCAGACGGCAGGTCGATCTTTCGCGGCCAGAGGGCGGCGGTCGCCACGGCTACGGCGGCGATAGTCAGGCCGAACGGCAGGAGCCCGACCAGCCAGGTGTCCAAGGTCACAAGCGAGAGCCCGGTGACCGACGCGAGCACACCCGCCACCACCACGACGAATGATGCCTTCGTGTCGATGGTCCGTGACCGCTCGGACGACGCGCCGCGTAGAACGTCGAGTTCCGCGTTGAGAATCCGAATGCGTTTCGCGCGCTCCTCAGCAGAGCGGCGGGTCTTCCGCCAGCTCTTCATCCACGGGCGTGGAGCAGACATGCGCTCAGCATAAGCGACACCACCGACACCTCCCCGGAGCCGTGCCGGTGGGCCATTACTCTTGGCGCATGCACCCGACGCCAGCCGCCGACCCGACGTCCTCCGATTCATGGTCGCTCGCCGCCCAGTGGGCCGGATCCAGTGTGGCAGTCGCCGCCGTCCTGGTCGCGGTGCTCTTCTGTTATCTCACACTCGCTAGCAGCCGCCGGTCGAAAGACGTCCAGCAACGCGCCACGATCGTGGCGGCGCTAGACGACCCGTACCAGCCACAGAGCATCCTCGGTGAAGGCGACGCGGGACACGCCGATTCCACGATCCGGCACAAAGCGGGCAAAGCCTGGCTTCTCGTGAACGAGGGTCCTGGCGTGGCTTAAATGGTCGGAGTCGATGGCCTGACGGACCTGGACAAGAGAAGGCTCATCGAGGTAGCGGCGGATCCCGCCTCGCTGGGCGAGGGGCAGGCCAAGGAGTTTGTGCTGGTGTCGCGGCTGACGCTCTCGGGTCCGACCAACGTTGTGGTCTTGTACCAGCTAGAGCCGGGTGGTTCGCAACTGCGCCGGGTCCTCCAGATGCCCGCCGAGTAAACCCGCTCCGGGAGGTGCATCCGAAGCGTTCGCCTAGGCGCGATCCCCGAGTTCCTGAATGAGAGCCTCCGCCGCCGCGACCCCCGGTGGGATCAACTGCACCGTTCCCGCTTCCTGGTCGTACTCGATCAGGCGCTCTTTGTGCATCGGTTTGAGCACCTTATTGCGGTAGTCCGCCGCACGCTTCTGTTCCAGCCACGAAGCCAGGTCCGACTCTCGCGCCTCAGTCACACCTGACAGAAGCAACAGGGTGCCCTTGCGCAGGGTCAAGCCGGTCGCCAGCACGCGCCGCTTGTCACCGTTTCGCCAGACAAGTGCAACTTCCCGCTCCACGAGAGCGTCAACCAGATCGGTGGCTTCGTCGGTCGTTAGGCTGTGGAGCAGCCGGACGAGTTCGGCCACCACCCACTTGCTCATGTACACAACGGCAGTGGCATCCATGTGGTTCGGGTCTACGTCGCCGCCCGCATGGCCGACGCCGCGGTTGTTCCGAATCTCGTAGAGCGCGAGGATCATGCGCGGGATCTGGATCCGTGCCGCTCGCACTCCCTGCTCCTTCTCCAGGTTCCGGCAGGCGCTCACCATGTCCTTGGGCTTGTGTGCGCGCTGCTCGTACGTACCCGAGAAGTAACCGGTCAGGATCGTGTACGCCGCCTCGCAGAGCTTGCCGCCGTTCAGCTCGGACGGCTCCCACCGATGTTCGGCGTAGTTCTTGACGACCTGCTGGAAGGCGTCGAGAAGGTCAGCGACGAGTGTCAGCGGGAGCGCGTTGAACGCGTCCTTGGGATCAAGCGCCATTCGTGATCATCTGCTCGACGGCCTTCTTGCCTGCGTCCGTGAGTTTGTAGGTCTTGCGTGCCTGCTGACTTTTACCGGACTTCTTGAGCTGGAGGATGAGCGCAGGCTTCTTGGCAATGAGCGTAGTCATCACCTTCGCGGTGCCCGTCACCCCGTGGCCAAGGTCCTTGAGCAGCTTGTTCAACTCCAGCGATCCGAACGACTCCTGCTTCTTGAGAACCTGAACCCAGTAGGCCGCAACTAGCATGCCCTCCGGGTGGGTAGACGCGCCCGAGGCGTGGTAGAGCTCAGCGAAGTGGTCCCAGGTGGGCGTCTCATCGATGTCGTGTTCGTCGAGTTCATCCTCGTCGTCGAGTTCGCCACCGCCGAGGCTTCCGCCCCCGCCCCCGCTGCCAGCTGCCTGCTTGCGCGGTGCCGCGCCCAGGGTGACGCTGTACCGCTCAGTAGCCCAACGGATTACGCGCCCACGAGCCTCTTCTTCGAGGCCGCCGAGCGCCTTGGACACCTTCCCCATCGCCTCGATTTCGAGGTCCATCTCGTCTTCCATTACAACCTCCAAGTCACGTTCAAGGTGACATGAGTGTACTAGAAGCATCCCACAACCGTGTTACGGCACTCAGGAGCAACCGATCGCGGCCTTCCGTGCAGCCTTCTTCGAACTCGGAGGCGTTCGCCGGTATCGGAGAGCCCTCCCCGCTCCCAGGTCGCGGGAGAGGCGTGGAGCACGCTGGGCACGACAGAGCCCCTGGACCTGTGAAGGTATCCGGGAGTTCGTCGCTGCGCCAGGGCCCCTGCCGTTACCCAGCGGGCCTGTCACCTGGTCGGTGTCAGACCGATGCCGAACGTTCGGTCGAGCTTCGTCACGGTGTCGGCGGTGTCTGCGTCCCGCACCGGATCAGTGTTCGCCGCCATTAGCGCGTCGAACCCCTCGCGGTCGGCGTTGAATAGCGCCGTGAGCCCCGCCCTGGCAAGATCTGATGCTCGGGGTTGTGACCTTCGCCATTCAGGGCGACGGTGTCGTTCGTTCGAGGAGCACGTCCGATCTTCGCGATGCCTCGCTCGCGCCGGTCGCCGACCTGAACGCGCGGCGTGGGCACTCCTAGTTCCGTTCAGCCCGTGGCAGCGTCATCGGAAACCGACGGCTGTCCGACGACTGATTTCGCGAGTATTCCGAGGCTCTCCGAGTGGGTAGCGTCGGCGCGAAGTCTGGCCAACCCCTACTCCCCTCTGCCTTCCGTGCGTAGGCATGACGGATGACGAGCGTTTGGGAAGGATCGAAGCCCGCGTCGATGAGCAGAGGGCCAAGCGTGAGTGGTGCGGCGTTCAGCCTCCTAAACGGTTAGATTGCAAAGGCGCTACCACAGACGAGGCAGGCCCTTTAAGAAGCAATGGCCGAACAGCGGATAGTACGCATCAAGTACACCGCACGCGACGGCAATGAGACCGTGCGAGACGTCGAGCCGGTCATTTTCGCGTCTACGCAGGGCCGTTGGTACCTCGTCGGCTGGTGCCACCTGCGGAACGCAATGCGATGGTTCCTCCTGCCCCGCATACAGCGAGCGACGGTTACCAAGCGTCTGTGCGCTGGCCACGAAATCGAGGAAATTGGAACCCCGCCCACGCACGCCAGATCAGTACGAGCCGAGGAATAGAGGCGAGCGCGGGCATAGCGAGCCCGTGGCTACGGACACGCAGTCGGCATCACACATCGCCCCAAGTACTCAGCTCACGGATGACGCCAGGGCACGGGCGCGGGTAGGGTACTTCCATGAGCCGAACTGATCGCGCTAGCCTGCTCATCCACGTGGACGCGGCCCGAGTGTACGCTGCACTCACCGACGAAGAAGCGCTGGTTACTTGGCTTCCACCACAGGGCATGACCGGCGAGTTCGAGCGCTTCGATATGCGCCAGGGCGGCTCCTATCGGCTTCTGCTGAGATACGACGACGCGTCCGGGGCACCCGGCAAGACTTCCGCGGACTCCGATGTGTCGGAAGTTCGCATCCCGGTGCTCGTGCCGGGCGAGATGATGGTCTGGGAAGTCGATTTCGATTCCGACAACCCTGCGTTCCACGGCACCATGCGAATGGAATGGCGGCTTGATAGCACTGAGCACGGTACCGAGGTCGCCGTGACGGCATACCAGGTGCCCGAGGGGATCAGCGCCCGTGACCACGCTGCGGGGCTCACGTCGTCGCTGGCGAATCTTGCCGCGTGGCTCGAGCCATAGACCTTCGCGACTTCGATGCGGCGAGCGCGAAAGCGCGGTCAGACAGCGGTGGACGGGATGGCGGGACGTCGGACGGCGAGGGCGATGAGGACAGCCAGGGCGGAGATGGTTATGGCGAGGCTGTAGTCGATGAGGTATCCGAGAGTTCCGGTGAGCGTCAGAGTGGTGCCGGTGATAGCCAAGAATGCCGAAGTACTCAGGGATTCGGCGATCTGGAGTGCAGAACTGTTCGCACCCTGCTGATCGGCCGGCGAGATCGCCAGCACCGCAGAGGTGATCTGTGGGTATGCCAGCCCCATGCCGGCCCCCATCAGGATGCAGCCCGCGACCGTGACAGCGATGGGGACGAGTCCGAGGATGAATAGGACAACTCCGAGCGGACCGCAAATGACAAGGGCCGCGGACCCGCGCAGGATTGTCGGGTCGCCTGCAGTGGATCGGGATCGGCCCTGTATCCACGCGCCAGTGACCCAGCCGATGGCACCGATCGCCACGACAAGCCCGGCGAGCGTTGGGGTGTAGCCGCGTTCGTGTTGCAGGTAGAGCGGGAGGTAGACGTCAGTGACAGCCACGCTGGCACCGAGCAGGCCGCGAAGCACGACCAGCCGGGGGATCCCCGCTGTGACTCGAAACGTCCCCCGCGGAAGGAGCCTCATGGCACCGAGCACGACGAGCGCGATGGCCACGACTGTTCCGGTCGCGAGTTGGAGGGGCAGGCCTTGGCCCGCGAGGTGGAGGCCGAACACTCCGACGGCTGCGACGATCGCCCAGGCTCCCCGGGCCCCGACAATGGGCGCATCTGAGCGGAAATGCGCGGCGGTGCGGGTACTGGACAGCAGGCTCGTGAGGGACGCGGCGCTGAGCACCAGCACAAGGGCGAAGACGACACGCCAATGCACCGACTCGACAAGGGTACCGGTCAGGAGCGGACCGATCATCGCGGGCAGCAGCCATGCAGCGGTCATGATGCCGAATACCCGTGGTCGTAACGGCTCGGGAATGAACTGCGCGATGATGACGTAAATGACGACGGCGTCGATGCCGCCACCGATGCCTTGGAGGAGTCGGCCAACGATGAATGCTCCCATGTTCGGGGCCAGCACGCACAACAGCAGGCCGAGGAGGAACATCGACCCGCCGAACATCAGCGGCGCGCGAATGCCGCGCCCGTCCGTCCAGGTGCCGCCAATGGTCATGCCGATCAGCGTGGTGGTGACAGTCGCGGCGAATGCTAGTGAGTACCATTGCGTGGCGTCCAACTCCGCAGCGATGACTGGCAGCGCCGTGGTCACCGCAAACGACTCGAACGCGACGCATGTCTGCAACCCGAGCAGGCCGATCACGACGGAGCGGGTGCCTCGGTGCCAGAGCGATGAAGATGCCTGTGGCGCTGCGGTCACGACGTCACGTCACCAATCGTGAGGGCGACCTTGCCTCGCCCGTGCCCGGTCTCCACGTCCCGATGTGCGTCGGCGGCGTGCTCGAGGTCGTACGTCGCTCGGACCGTCACTGCGAGGTCGCCGGTCGCGCACAGAGCCAGCAACTCGCCCAGGCGGGCGGCACTTCTTTCACTGGTGATCCACCGGCATCCAAGGCTGGTCGCGAGGCCGTGGTCCACGATCGTGCCAATGCGATCACGATTCGCGAGGAGTTCGACCGCGGTGAGCAGGTTGTCGTGACCGGCCGCGTCGAGCACCAGGTCGATCCCCTCGGTCCCCGCGGCCGCCCTGATTCGTTCGGTCTGCCCCTCACCGTAGGCGATCGGGATCGCTCCCAGGCCACGCAGGTAATCGTGGTTAGCGAGGCTGGCGGTGCCGAGCACCCTCAGCCCGCGAAGGCGGGCGAGCTGGACGAGCATCGTGCCAACACCACCCGCGGCACCGTGCACGAGCAACGTCTCGCCCTGCCGCGCGCCCAGTCGCTCCAGCGCGGTGTGCGCCGTCTGCCCTGACGCGGATAACGCCCCTGCACTCAGCCAGTCCACGCTTGCGGGCTTCCGTGCGAGCTGCGCTGCCGGAACGGCGACGAACTCTGCGTAGCAGCCCAGCATCCGGAACCCCACGACCTCGTCGCCAGCGGCGAACTCCCGCACCTCCGAACCGACCGCCTCGATCACCCCGGCAAACTCATTCCCCAGCACCTGCGGGAACTCGATCGTCGCCCCCGGCGGCACCCAGCCTCCACGGATCGCGGCGTCAGTGAGCTGCACCCCCGCCGCGATCACTCGCACGAGAACCTCTGCCGGCCCGATCCTCGGCACCGGTAACTCGATCGCACGCAGTTCTTTCGCGTCACCGAAGCTCTTGATCGCTGCCGCGTACATCTCCCGGTCGTTTGTCGGCGGCAATTGCTGAACTGTCCCACTCATGCACATCTCCTCGCTTGATGAAGTTCACTTGATATACACTGTGGTTCATCAAGTTGACTTGATGTCAAGATGACAGAAATTGGGAGCAACGGATGCCTCAACTCGACCCCGATATGCTCTGGCTCAAACCCGGCCAGATCGCAGCTCGAGCAGGCGTTGCCGTGTCGACGCTGCACTACTACGAACGTCTCGGCCTGATCCACAGCCGCCGCACACCCGGCGATCGGCGCGAGTACCGCCGAGACACCCTGCGCGTCATCGCTTTCATCCGGGCCGCCCAGCGCGTGGGCGTCTCACTCGAGCGCATCAAGGACGCGCTCGATCAGCTCCCCGAACAAGGAGTGCCAACCAAACGCGACTGGGCGCGCCTATCCCGGCAATGGCACGAGGAACTCACCGAGCGGATCGAAGAGCTCACCGCCCTTCGTGACCGCTTCTCCAACTGCATCGGTTGCGGCTGCCTGTCGCTGAGGTCATGCCCCTACTCCAACCCCGACGACGTCCTCGGACGCGACGGCCCGGGCGCACGCCGATTCCCGTAGATCATGGTCCCATCGACCTTTGTCGCGCAGACTTACTCAGGTCCCCGGGCGGCTGTTCGCGCCCGATGCACCGGTTCCAATCAATCTTGTCTCTGCGTCACACTCCCTGGCCTCAACTATGACGTCGCGTCGCAGTCAAGTTTGTGACGTGGTACTCAGCCCGCCGCAAGAGCGTCGGAAAGCTTCCAGAATTCCGCGTAGTGCCCACCCAGCTGGATGAGCTCGGCGTGCGTGCCTCGTTCGAGGATGCGTCCGTGGTCGAGGAAGACGATCAGGTCCGCCGACTGCGCTGAGCGCATCCGGTGAGTGACCATGACGACGGTTCGTCCCTCGCAGAGTCGGGCGATCCCGGCGTGCACGGCCGCATCGTTCGCTGGGTCGAGGGCGGAGGCCACTTCGTCGAGTAACACGATCGGCGCATTCTTCAGGAGCGCCCGGGCGATCGATACGCGTTGGCGTTCCCCGCCCGAGAGCCGGGTACCGCCCTCCCCTACCCGGGTATCCCAGCCATCGGGAAGGCGAGCGATCACCTCGTCGAGTTGAGCCGCAGAAGCGGCGGCGCGCACCTCGGCTCGTGTGGCGTCAGGCCTGGCGAGGTGAATGTTCTGCTCGATGGTCTCGTCAAAGAGATAGACGTCTTGGAACACGATCGAGATCCGAGACATGAGGGTCGAGGGATCGATGTCTCTGATGTCGATCCCTCCGATCCTCACGGCACCGTCATCAACGTCGGTGAAACGGGCGAGGATCTTCAGGATCGTGCTCTTTCCCGCGCCCGACGGTCCGACCAGCGCGAGCTTGTTTCCTTCGGGAACCTTCAGGGTGAGGCCTTCTAGGAGCGAGCGGCCGCGCGCTTGGAGCGTCACCGCGTCGAGTTCCAGGTCGTAGCGCACGGGCGTGCTGGGCTCGGGAGCAATCGGCAGTGGCGGTGTGTCGAGCACCCGGTCGATGTTGTTGAGCACCGTGTGTGCACTGCGGATGCGTCCGCCGATCTCACTCAGAGACAGCAGCGGGTTCGCAGCAAGCGTGGCCAGGATCAGTGCTGCCAACGCATCGGCAGCGCTGAGTCCACCACCCAAGACGAGGTGAACGGTGAGCATCATGAGGGCGACGAAGGCTGTCTGCACGATTCCGATGAGGCTTATCGCACTGGGGATGGCCGCGAACGTCTCGCGCCGCGAGACCGCCTCAAGGTCGCGCAATGCTCGATCCAGCATCTCGAAGCGCTCGGTGTTCCGGCTGCCGGCTCGAAGTACTGGCTGTGCCCGCAGGAACTCCACCACGCGTGCGGCGGCCTCCTTCTCCCGTTCGATGCGGTCGGCATCGCTCGCAGCGGTGCGCTTCTGAGTCCAGACCTGAACCGCTGCGATCAATGGTGCGGCCGCGCAAGCGGCGAGCCCGATACGCCAATCAACGCATGCCAGCACGACGACGATCGTCGCGGGTGTCACCAACGCGGAGATAAGCGGGCCGATCAGGTGGGCGATGGCCCCCATCGCCTGCAGTACGCCGCGCCCCGCGAGGACCGAGAGCTCCCCGACTCTCGATGCAGAGAACCACGCGATGGGGAGCGTGGCGAGATGATCGCCAAGGCGACGATACGTTCCGCGCAACAGCGATGTACCCACGCGGAACCCCCTCAGGTCCGCCAGGTAGCGCAACACCCCGTACACGGCGAGCGCGGCGGCGAAAGCGACGATCCACGGCCAGGCCGCAGTGGGGTCCGGTCCAAATAGCGCCCGCAGAATCGGGATGAGGAGCGCGACGGCGAGCCCTTCGCAGGCCGCCGTGACGGTCATGATGGCGATGGTACGGCGCAGGGCGGCAGCGTACGGCTCCCCCAGCACGCGCAGGAGCAGTCGAATCATGGGGATCGGAGTTCCTTTCGGTGAGCCGGCCGCTGCCGCACCTGCGTGATGCGCCCCTGATCAAGCGTGAGCACCGTGTCTGCGTGGGCCGCCGACTCGGGCCTGTGCGAGACCATGAGGATCGTTTTGTCCTGCGCTGCGAGCATCTGGCGGATAGCATGATCGGTCTGCGGATCAGCGGACGAGGTGGCTTCATCGAGCACGAGCACAGGGGTGTCGGCCAGGAGCGCGCGTGCCAAGGAGAGCCGCTGCAGCTCGCCGCCCGAAAACTCCACTTCGTCCCCGACAACCGAGTCGTATCCACTCGGCGTCTGCAGGATCCGGTCATGGATGTTCGCCTGGGTCGCCGCGCGAATGATGGCGGGACGGTCGGCGCTCGGCACAGCCAGCGAGATGTTCTCGGCGATCGTCGCGCGCAGCACCCGGGTGTCCTGGAAGACGAATGAGATGTTGCGGTAGAGCTCCGTGGCGGTGAGCTGCCTCAGGTCAGCTCCGCCGAGCAGAATGCTTCCCCGGGTGGGATCCAAGAACCGCGGGAGCATCGAGATGAGTGTGGATTTGCCGCTACCGGACGGCCCCATCAGGACTGTCGTCGTGCCCGGTTCAAGTACCAGATCCACACCTTTGAGCACCTCGTGATCCCCATACCGCGCGTGAACGCCGCGGAACTCCACGCGGTGGCCCTCAGGAGTCGCCGGAGCCTGAGGTTCGTCCACCGATGGAGTTGAGAGCACCTCCTGGATCCGACCCAGCGCCTGACCGGCGGCCACCATGTCGTCGAAGCCGTGGCCGAGCGCAGCGACCGGTGCAGTCAGCCCCATGCCGAGCAGCAGGAACGGGAGTATGTTGACGGGCTCCATTTGCCCGCTGCCGATGAGTACTGCCCCACCGACGACCACCACGAGGAGCACGAAAGCGGGAGAGAGTACGAACTGCATGGCGGCGGCGGGGCGGGAGACCCCGCGCACCCATCGGGTGAAGGCCGTGACGAATGCGTCCGTGGCGGTTCGAAAGCGTTCGTGGGCGCGTCCGGAAGCACCGAAGGTCTTCACGATGGCGATTCCCTCGACGAATTCGATGACGGCGTTGGTGATGTTCCCCATCGCTTGGTCGAACTCTTGCTGCTCACGCAGCCGAGGAGGCGTCATCATCAATGGAACAATCAGCAGCGCCAGCGCCACGGGGATCAAAGTGATCAGCGTCATCCGCCAGTCAACGGTGAACAGGTACACCATGGCGACGACAGGCACCACGAAGGCGGAAGCGAGCTCACCCGGCGTATGCGCGATGAGCGGGTGGACAGCGCTCACGTCGTCACCAATCGTCTTGGTCAGTTCCCCCGTCCGGCGCTTCGAAAACCAGCTGAGGGGCACGCGACTCAACTGTGTTGCGAGCCGTCGGCGCAGATCCAGTTGCGCGACGCCGTCGAGCACGTGGCCCGCTGCTGCGGCGACCGCGGTGAATACCACGCTGAGCACGAGTCCGGCGGCACCGAACAGGACGGCACCCCACAAGTGCTGCTGGTCTGTCGTGCCCGACCCAAGTAGCGCCCGTCCGATCTCGATGACCGCCAGCAGCGGGGCAAGTCCTGTGACCGAGCCGAGAACGTACGATGCCGCAATGAGTGCGAATCGACCCTGATACGGGGCCACGAGCTCCTTGGTGTGCATGATCGTCCTCCTTCCCACTCACGCGTTCGTGCCCGTCATGTGTTCCGGGTGCCGTGTTGCTTCATCGCCGAGCCTCACGTGCCAATAGGACGGTCGCTACGACCCCCAGGATCGTCGGGACGATGGCGATGAGCCCCCAAACCGGTGAGAAGACTCGCTCGCCATACTCGGTCGCGGTCAAGACCAGGATCGCGAGGATGCCGGTGATCAACGTTGCCACGGCGGAGAGCGCGGCCGGCCACCAGCCACGCAGCTTCACGGCCAGAAGCATCACGGCCCAGATCAGCGTGATCGTGATCGCAACGCCATAGAGAATCCCATACACCAGGGATGGGTCCGGAATCACGCCGTGCGCGGCGTATGCGGCGTCGGTGAATCCGTAGAGATCCTGCGTTCCGGTCTGATCGATGACGGTGACGGCGAACATGAGCGCCGATGCAATCAGTGCAATCAGCACGAGGATCAACGCGGCGCGGGGCCCACCGCTTGCGCGGAGCGTGGCCGCTTCGGAGTTTTTAGAAAGTGACTGTCTCATAGAAAGTAACCATACAATCGCACGATCTGCGAGTCAATATCTATCTGACAGTCACTTGCTCCGATGCGGGTGGAGTGATACCGTTCCGACATGGCGGGTCTCCGTGAGAGCTGGCGATTGACCGCGATGCAGACGATTCAGGCGCGCGCACTCGACCTCTTCGATGCACGTGGGTTTGCCACGGTGAAGATCGAGGACATCTCCGAGGCCGCCGGCGTATCCGCATCCTCGATCTATCGATATTTCGGCACCAAAGAAGGTCTCATCGTTGCCGACGAATTCGATAGCTGGGGGCAGGAGACACTCGCAGCCGTGGTCGATCCCCGCGACCCGGTCGGGAGTGTGATCGAAGCGGTGGCTGCTTATGAAGCTCCGGGGCACTTTCGCGACGAAGCGCATAACCCGTCAGCGAGTATCGCGTGGCGACGCGTGCGCTACTTCTTCACTGAACCATCCGTGCGATTGGCGGCGCTGGCATCACTCGATACAGCCACGCGACGGATCGCGCCGCTGCTGGCCGCACATGGGGCACTCAGTTCAACGCAAGCACGGGTGGCCGCGCACGCGCTGGCGTTCGGCTATTTCGCGTGCCTTGAACAATGGTTCCTCGAGGATCGCAGCAAACCCATCGCATCGTATGTCGAAGCGGGCCTCCACCCACTGCGGAGGCTCTGGCAGATGTGAGCGAATCCGCGCTGCCCCAAGCACTGATGCTGAGAGCGCCGACGAATCAGGGAGTGACTTTCAGGCTTGCTAGGGTTGCTGTATGGCTGGGTTACGGGAGCAATGGCGTCGCACGGCGATGCGTGAGATTCAACGGCATGCGCTCGACCTCTTCGAGCAACAGGGTTTCCAGAAAGTAACGATCGAGGCCATCGCTGCCGCTGCCGGCGTCTCCCCATCTTCCGTCTATCGCTATTTCGGCACCAAAGAGGGCATCCTCATCTCGGACGAGTTCGACGAAATGACCGTCGCTGAAATGGCCTCGACGATCGACCCGAAAGATCCGATCACCAGCCTGCTGATGATGGTGCGGAGGTACGAGTCCACGAACCCGGATGAGGACGGCGACGACCCACCACTGGCCTGGCGCAGCGTGCCGTTCTACTTCTCGGTGCCCTCGGTTCACGCCGCACTGCTCGCGTCCGCCGACGAGACAAGTCGACGCATTGCGCCGTTGCTGGCGAAGAGCGAAGACTTCACCGAGTTTCAGGCGCGGGTGCTCGCCAGCACACTTACCTTTGGTTACCTCGCCACGCTAGAACAATGGTTCATCGACGGCCGCGCCCGCCCGATCGCCGAGTACGTGGAAGAGGGAATGCGCCCACTTCGCGGACTGTGGTCGAAGTCGTGACCGGTGATCGACACGCTCGATACACCTCACACTCGATATACCTCGCGAACTATGAGAGTGTGTAATGCGAGGATCAGTGCTCGACAACGGAGTCACGCTGATTCTCCTTACCGCCCGTACCGTCTGAGGTCGCAAGCGGATACGTGATGCTGCCATCTTCATGTAGCACGGCACCTGAACTGAGCTCGGCTTCGGGGCAAGAATGCTCACTCATGATGTGGGCGACCGGGGTGCCCGCTGCAATCGCGTGATCGGCGATGATGCGACGGTGGCACCGCCACCAGACCGCCTCCGCGCACATGATGGCCACTCGCCCGTGGGTCGAACGGGCAAGAAGCGTCGACAGCCCCGCGCGAAACTCGCGACTGAGGGCGTGGTCCGCGTAGTTGTGAAAGCTTCGGTTCTGCCACCAGGCATTCACCTCGAACGGCACCGAGGCGTCGACCGGCCGTCGCCCGCTGAGCGACTCGATGCGGGTGAAGGAGATGCCGTGAGCCTTGAGGGAGGAAGCGAGCGCATCGGCGTTGAAGTGCGGGTATCGCGACGATCCTGGGAGCTTGCGCACATCCACGACGCTCGAGATGCGGTGAGCGCGCAGGAGGTCGATGAACTCGTCGAGGTCGCGGTTGGAGTGACCGACGGTGAACAGACCGGGTGGCGGGGTCGGCTGCTCTGGGCCCTCGGATCGGCTCTGCATGGTCCGAGTCAACGCGTTCGGGCCGCTATCTTCAACCCCTTGCGTCTGCCGAGAAATCTTGCCTCGAAATCTTGCACTTGTCGCATAAGTTACCGCATGATATCCGAGTGAACTCCGATGCGGCGCAAGCACCGAACCCCACCCCCAGCTCAGCGGATCGCGGACGCAAGCGGGTGATGCTCTACGCCGTGCTCTTTGTCGCGGTCGTGGCGGTCAACCTCTGCGTGTTCGGCATCGGTCTGCCACTCGGATGGTGGCAGCCCAACGCGCACAGCCTGCAGATCATGGCCGCTATCTCCCAGTTCAATCTGCTCTTCGCGATCCTGCCGCGGCAGCACTGGGTGGTGAACCTCGTCTCGGAGACTGCCACGCATGCGCCCATCTCGTGGCCGCTCGCTCTGCGCTGGAGGCTCGCACAGTACTACCACGTCGGTGGTCTGCACGTGGGTGGAGCCGTCTCGGGGACCCTCTGGTACATCGCGTACGTCGCGCTGCTCGGACCAGCCTGGATCGACGGGGTCGTCGATTACAACGACGCGTCCGTGTTCGTCGCGCTGCTGGTGGTGTGCGCGCTCGTCGCGATCTGCGTGCTCGCCGTGCCAAGTTTCCGCAGGAAGCATCACGATGCGTTCGAGGCCTCACACAGGTTCGGCACCTGGACCGTGCTCGTGCTGGCCTGGATCAACGCTCTGCTCCTGGCGGCGCTGCAGACCCCGACGCGCAGCTTCGGGGTGGCGCTGCTGACCTCGCCGATCTTCTGGATGCTCGTGGTGTCGACCGGACTCGCGGTCTGGCCATGGCTGCTGCTGCGCAAGGTTCCGATCACGGTGGAGCGCCCGTCGAACCATGCGGCGATCGTGCGACTCGACCACGGGTATGTGCCAGCGGTCGGCACGACGCGGGCGATCAGCCGGCATCCGCTCTTCGGCTGGCACCCCTTCGCCTGCGTGCCCGCCGTGCCGGGCGAGCCCGGGTATCGGATGGTCGTCTCGCGCGCCGGCGGCTGGACCTCCAAGTTCATTGACGATCCACCCGAGCACGTGTGGGTCCGAGGGATTCCGACGGCCGGGGTGGCGAACGCGAAGCGCCTCTTCAAGCGGGTGCTCTATGTGACGACGGGCAGCGGGATCGGGCCAGCCCTCGGGCACCTGCTCACGGACACGCAGGGAGCGCGACTCGTCTGGGTGACCAAGGATCCGCGCACCACCTACGGCGACGAGTTCGTCAGCGAGGTCGAGGCTGCGCAGCCGCACGCAGTGATCTGGAACACCTCCGAGCACGGCAAGCCCGATGTCTTCGAGGTCTCGTACGCAGCGTTCGTCGAGTCGGGTGCCGATGCGGTAATCATCGTGGCGAACAAGGACGTCACAGATCATGTGGTCGAGGAGTTCGGAAGGCGAGGCGTACCCGCATTCGGTCCCATCTGGGACTCCTAACCGCTTCGGTGATTCCGAAGCCAGCCCCGAGCGCACACCTTGCAATCCATTCGAAGATATGTTCGAATACCTGGGTGAGATGGAGTCAGCAGGCGGTTTCCGCCACCGCCGAAGCGCAGCCGCCCCTTCCCGGAATGCAGCGCGCCGAGCTCGCCGCACTGCCGGGCCACCTGCGCTCGGTGCGGGCACCGGAGTTTCGCGGCATGGTGTTCCATGAGGTGCTCGCAAAGAGCGCACTCAACAAGGTCCCGGGTGAATCATCGATGCCCTTCACCTGGACGATCAACCCCTACCGGGGCTGCTCGCATGCCTGCGTCTACTGCTTCGCCCGCGGATCACACCGCTACCTCGACTTCGACACCGGGAAGGACTTCGACTCGCAGATCGTGGTGAAGGTCAACGTCGCCGAGGTGCTCGCGCGGGAGCTCGCCCGGCCGTCCTGGTCGGGCGAGCACGTGGCGCTCGGAACGAACACCGACCCCTACCAGCGGGCCGAGGGCCGGTACCGCCTCATGCCGGGCGTAATTCGTGCGCTCGCGGAGTCGGGCACGCCGATCTCGATCCTCACCAAGGGCACGCTGCTGCGCCGAGATCTACCGCTGCTCGCCGATGCGCGGGATCGGGTGCCGGTGTCGCTCTCGATGTCGATAGCAATCGCGGATCACGACCTGCAGCAGTCGATCGAACCGGGCACGCCCACAACTCAGGCCCGGCTCGACACGATCGCCGCGGCGCGATCGGCCGGGTTCGCGCCGCAGGTGTTCATCATGCCCGTGCTTCCACGGCTCACGGATTCCGTGTCGGCGCTCACCCGGCTCCTCGGTGATGTGCGCGAGGCCGGGGCGGGCTCGGTGATCTACGGGGCGCTGCACCTGAGATCGCACGTCAAGCCGTGGTTCTTCGAGTGGCTCGAGCGCGAGCACCCCGAGCTGGTGCCCGAGTATCGGCGTCTCTACCCGGGAGCGAGTTCCCGCGTTTCGCAGGCGTATCGCATGGAACTTGCCGGCCGCATCAGACCGCTCATTCGCCGCTTCGGCCTCGAGCGGGCTGCAGGTCCCGCGGGCTCGCACCAGGGCCCGACCCGCCGCGCTGCCGCCGCGACCCTCACGCAGGCCGCCCCCGGCCTCCCGACGCAACCGGCCCTGTTCTAATGAGACCGTCAGCTTAGGCGTTCACTCCCGCTTGACTGGCGCGCGTCGACGGGAACGGCACCCCGCGCACCGCGGGAGAGCACGGAGAGGATTCCGAAGAACACGAGCGCCAGGATGCCGCCCACGATCCCGGTGATCGCCATCGCTTGCGCGAGCGCCTGCTCCCCCGGCAGGGATTCGGAGATGAGCGCGACCGCGCTCGGGCCGATCGTCGCGCCGGTGCCGAGGCTGAGCAGGATGAGGGCTCCGCCCGCGAGACCGCGCAGCTCATTCGGCAGGTAGAGCATGAGGAAGGTCGGCACTGCCGTACCCACGAAGGTGCTCGCCGTGAGACCGAGACCGAACATGGCCACGGCGGCGAACCCCGTCGGCATGAGCGCCATCGCGCCCGCGACGCCGACCAGTACCGCGGCAACGCCCATCGCAAGGGCCCCTTTTCGATTCCTCCGACGGAGCAGCTCGATGATCCAGGCCGCAAGCAGCGCCCCGATCACGCCGCCTGCGAGCGTGATCAGCCCGACGAGGTTCCCGACCTCGAGCTCGGTCATCGCGTAGACCCTCATGAGGGACGGCGCGGTCCAGACTTGCAACACGGAGGCCGCGACCAACGCGAAGGCGTACCCGACGAACAGCGGCCAGATCGTGGCGGCATGCTGCCGCAGTTCGCGAAGCAACGTGCCGAATCCACTCAGCGCCTCGCCGGTTTCGGTCCGCTCGGGTTCCTTGATGGCGATGAAGAACGGGATCAGCGCGACGCCGAACGCGCCGAAGATGAGAATCGTGGCTCGCCAGGGCTCGACGTCAATGATCGCGGACATCGCCGTGAAGATGACGCCCCCGAGCGCGAACCCGAGGCCCGCCCCGAGCGACTGCCCGATGACGAGCGCGCCGATCGCGGTGCTGCGGCGGCTGCGCTGCGAAAGGTCGGCGATGAGGCTGAATGGGGCCGTGGTGAGCACCGCCTGCACGGCACCAATGAGCAGTTTTGCAACGGCGAGCAGCCAGAAGCCGGGGGCGATGACGATCAGCACGAGTGCGAGCGTCCACACGATGAGCGCGACGAGGATCATCTTCACGCGATTGAACCGGTCGACAAGGAGGCCGATGGGCAGGGCGCACAGCGCGAACGCGATCGTGGGGAACGCACCCTGCAACAGGCCGAGCTCCGCATCGGAGAACTGCAGGTCCCGGCGCATGGGCTCGATGAGCAAGCTGATGAGGCTCGTGTCCATGAGCAGCATGGTCGAGGTGAGCACGAGCAGGGCAACGGTGCCCGCTCTCGTCTTGCTCGGCGAAGCAGGGCGCACGGCACCCGATTGGTCGATGGCGTTCATGGTCTCAGCGTTGAGCCTTTCTGTGGAACCACGGGTCGTTCCGTGGCGAGGATCACGGTCGGCGAAGATCGCGAGCGAGGATCACCGTAACGCTACATTGCGTAGCTTTAAAGTAGAGGACCGTAGCGCACGACGTCAAGCCTTGCGCCGCACAACCCCTGATATGATTGGACGTTGTTGAACGCGACCCGGTGCGCCGGTATGGTGTAACCACTACACCCTGTAGCCGGAAGGAGATTGGCGTGGGACGCACGCGAGACGCAGCGCTGGAGCAGAGACTGCTCACGGCGGCATGGGAGGTTGTCACCACGACGGGGTACGATTCCCTCTCGCTGGCGCAGGTCGCAGCCAAGGCCGGCGGGCACCGCAGCGATATCTATCGCCGCTGGTCGAGCAAGGCGCAGCTGGTAGCCGAAGCGGTTGCCGCGAACCTGCCTCCCGTGCCACCGTTCGACACCGGTTCGCTTCGCGGGGATCTGCGCGCGTATCTCGGCGCGCTCTGGGAGAGCTGGTCCTCTGATTGGGTGGACGGTCTGCTCGGCATGATCGCCGACATGGATGCCGAGGCCGAACGGACGTTCCTGTCCATGGGCGGTAGGCGCGCACAGCCCATGCGGGACGCGCTTGCGCGGGCGGTGCAGCGCGGCGAGCTCGCCGTGGTGCCCGAGCTTTCGATGCTCGGCGACCTGCTCGAGGGCCCCCTCATGCACCGCCGTCTCATCATGCGTCAGGTGATGCGGCTCGACGAGTTGGACGCGCTGGCCGACCTCGTGCACCGCTTCATGATCGCGTCGGTGGTCGAGGCATGAGCGCCCTCCACGATCTGACGGCCACCCAACAGCGCCGCGCGCTGCGGCGTCGCGAGGTGAGTTCACGCGAGCTGACCGAGCACTACCTCGAACGCATCGACCGCCACTCGAGCGCGCTCGGCGCATTTGTCACGGTCAGACCCGACCTGGCCCTCCACGCCGCGGACACCGCCGACGCGCTGCTCGCCCGCGGCGAGGGCGGTCCCCTCACCGGCCTTCCGCTCGGCATCAAGGACATGCAGCCGGTGGCCGGCATGGCGATGACCGCGGGTTCTGCCGCCCTCCGCGGTCTCGTGCCGACAGAAGAATCGTGGACGGTGCGTCAGTTGCGCGCTTCGGGCGCAGTGTTCGTCGGCAAGACCAGCACCGCCGAGCTCGGCTCGACCTGCTACACCGAGAACTACGTCACGGAACGGCCCGCCGTCACCCCATTCGACACAGCCCGCTACTCAAGCGGTTCCTCCGGTGGCGCTGCGACTGCCGTCTCCGCGGGGCTCATCCCGTTCGCGCACGGCAGCGACAGTGCCGGTTCCGTGCGCACGCCGGCGGCAACCTGCAACCTCGTCGGCCTCAAGCCCAGTCGCGGTCTCGTGAGCACCGCCCCGGGCACGGCCTTCGTCGCCGCAGGCAGCGAGGGCCCGCTCGCTCGCACGGTCGAGGACGCCGCGCTCCTCCTCGACAACATGGCCGCGCCGTGGCCCGGAGATCTCTACGGGTGGGCTTCGACGCAGAGCTTTCTCGAGGCCGCCACTCGACCGGTGTCGCCGATGACGATCGCCGTGTGGGGCGAGTCCGGGCTCGCCGGCTCCCCGACGAATCCGGCCATCCTCGAGGCGGTGCAGAACACGGCCGAGGCTCTCCGCGACGCGGGGCACGACGTGCGAGAGACACGCATCCCCGCGGAGATCGACGCAAAGGTGACGGAAGCCCTGAGGACGTGGCTCACCTACTCGGTTGCCGTGTCCGCGGAGCTGATGATCCCACCCGAGCGGTTCGAACTGCTCTCGGAGCTGACGCGTCACCTCATCGCCGAGGGCCGGAAGCTCAGCGGCGCAGACGTCGTGATCGCGCAGTCGACGCTCGCGCAGTACGCCAGCACCATGCTTGCCGCGTTCGAGCACCTCGATGTGGCGCTCACTCCGGTGACCGCCGCCCCACCGGTGCGGCTCGGACACTTCCTCGAGGAGGGCGTGGAGTCCGTGCTCGATCGGATGCTGGAGTGGTCGTGCCCGACCCCCTGGGCGAACCTCACGGGGCAACCCGCGCTGAGCCTGCCGGCCGGCTTCACTGACGGCGGGCTGCCGGTGGCTGTGCAACTTGTAGGCCGGATTCGAGACGATGCCCGACTGCTGGGGCTCGCATCCCAGGTGGAAGCAGCACACGGCTGGGCGCAGACCCACCCAGGGGTGTGGCACGAGTAGCGAAGCTTCGTCGCCCTGCAGCGCGCCGAAGTCACACGAGTCGATCACGAAAGAAGGAGAGGTCAACGATGACCCAAACAGAGCCTCATCAGGACACCCCGCTCGCACCTGGTGCGGGACTCACCGAGCGGTATGTGCGCCTGCCCGACGGGCGACGCCTCCGAACGGTCATGACCGGCGAACAGGACGGCCCGCTGGTCGTGTTCGAGGCCGGCATGTCGGCACCCGCGGCCGAGTGGATCGCTGTGCAACGGGCAGTAAGCGCCGAGGCTCGCACGCTCGCCTACGACCGCGCCGGCTACTCCGGTAGCGATGACGACCCGGAGCCGCGGACCCCGGAGCGGATGGCGGACGATCTCAACGCGCTCCTCGATGCGCTCGGGGAGTCCGGGCCGGTGATCCTCGTCGCCCACAGCTGGGGCGGCACGATCGTGCGGCTGTTCGCACGTGCTCACCCAGAACGGGTGCGCGGCATCGTGCTCGTCGACGCCACCCCCTCCCTCGCGCTGGAGCGCGGCCAACAGCAGCTCGGTATCCTATCGTTCCGGCTCACCGCCCTGCTGGTTCGCCTCGGGGCGCACTCGATGGTCAAACGCATGACGCTCCCGCACGGGCACTCGAGCCTGCTCAGCGACGACGACATGGCGATCCTCTGGCGCGACTACGCGTCGGTGCGCACCATGCGTACCGCCGTGGAGGAAGCACGACACATCAATAGCTCCCACGAGACACTGGTCGACCTCGAGCGCGAGGGGACGCCGGATGTCCCGACCGTCGCCGTGCAGGGCGGGCGGATCGAGGGAAGCGCGAAAGCGAAGGAGTTCCGCACTGCGTTCAACGCCGCAACCGAGCGGCTGATGAGCGCGCACCCGCGGGGCCGGACCGTGGTCGTGGAGCAGGCCGGCCACATGATTCCTCAGGAGAAACCCGAAGCGGTCATCGACGCGATCGCCGATGTGTTGCGCGCGGCGGAGCGGTAGACGATCACGACCCGACGCGGTAGCGCTCAGGTACCGCAGGTGGTGACGAATCTTCCCGCATTCGGAGGCGCGTCCGCGAAGCGCCGCCACTCGCTCCGCTCCTCGAACGGGTGCGTCACGGCGTCGAGCATCTCATGGAAGGGAGCAAGGTCCCCGTCGGTTGCGGAATCGAGCGCCGCGGCGAGCAGGTGGTTTCTGGGGATCGTGACCGGGTTCGCACGCCGCATCGGTTCAGCGCGAGGATCGAGCCGCTCCCACCGTTCCAGCCATGCGCGTGCGCGCTCTCGTCGAGGCTCGTCGACACCCGATGGGCCACCCGCGCCGGTGAGCAGGTCGCATGCCGCCTCAATCCGCCCGCGGTCCGCGGCCGCATCGGTCAGCCTGCGGAACGCGTTCGTGTAGTCGACGCGACCCTCTGCCAGCAATGCCAATAGCCCCTCGGCGAGATCCCGAATCTCGCCGTCGTCGGCGCGCTCGAGCCCGAGCTTTGCCGACATGCCGTCGGACAATGCCCGGGCGAAGTGACGGTCGAACCCCTCGAGTTCTGCCTTGGCCACCTCGACCGCTCGCTCGGTGGCGCGATCCTCGTCGATGCCGCTCTGCGTGTCGGCAAGCAACGGAAGCAACGCCTCGGCAAACCTCGCCAGGTTCCACTTCGCGACAGATGGCTGCCCGCCGAAGGCGTAACGACCGCCGTGATCGATCGAGCTGAACACGGCGGCCGGGTCGTAGGCGTCGAGGAACGCGCACGGACCGTAGTCGATCGTCTCCCCGGAGATCGTGACGTTGTCGGTGTTCATGACCCCGTGCACGAAGCCGACGAGCATCCATTGCGCGGTCAACGTGGCCTGAGCGCGCACCACCTCCCGGAAGAGTGCACGTGCCGGGTGCTCGCTCGCCTCGTGCCACGGGTAGTGCCTGCGAATCGCGAAGCGGGCGAGGCGCTCGAGCAGCGGGCGATCACCTCGGGCGCGGGCGAGCTGAAACGTTCCCACCCGCAAGTGGCTCGATGCGACCCGCACCAGCACAGCACCCGGTAAACGGTCGTCGTGCAGGAAGTCTTCACGGAACACCTCCCGGCCGGTCGTGACGACCGCGAGCGCCCGGGTGCTCGGTACGCCGAGCGCGTGCATCGCCTCACCGACCAGGTACTCCCGCAGCATCGGTCCGAGGGCCGCGAAGCCGTCGCCTCGAGCGGGAGGCGTGCGCCCCGACCCCTTCAGGTGCAGATCGAAGGTGCGACCGTCGGGTGCGTGCACCTCGCCGAGGAGCAACGCACGGCCGTCACCGAGCATCGGCGAGTAGACGCCGAACTGGTGACCGGAATACAGTTGCGCAACCGGTTCGCTGCCGCGGGCCAGGGACCTGCCGATGAGGAACCGGGCTCCCTCGGGTGTCGCGAGTACCTTCGGGTCGAGTCCCAGCTCCTCGGCGAGACCCGTGTTCAGCACGGCGACACGTGGGTCCGGGGCCGGAGCGGCTTGCCAGGGCAGCGCGAGCTCCGGGAACCGGCGCGCGAAGTCGTGCCCGAGGGACACCTCAGGGAACGTCGGAAGCACCTCGGTGCGCGCTTCGGTTGCGATGCTCATGGTGGCAGGCTACGTCCCGAGGCTGCGAGCCGGGTGAGTTCAGCGGACCTGGATGATGTCAACCGGCAGCGTCGAGTCCGCGCCAAAGTCGAGCGACGAGGGGGCATGGCCCGCGGCCACCAGTTGCGCACCGAGCGAGGCGATCATCGCGCCGTTGTCAGTGCACAGCGACAGCGGCGGCACCCGCAACTGCACTCCCTGAGCCTCGGCCCGTGACGCGGCGAGCGCGCGCACACGAGCATTCGCGGCGACTCCCCCACCGAGCAGCAGGCGTGGCACACCCAGATCCCGGCAGGCCGCGAGCGCCTTGGCGGTGAGCACGTCTGCGACCGCCTCTCGAAAGCTCGCGGCAACATCTGCGACCGGGATCGTCTCGCCCGCGTCCTGCCGCTGCTCGACCCAGCGGGCGACAGATGTCTTCAGGCCTGAGAAGGAGAAGTCATAGCGGTGCCGCTGCAGATCCTTGGCCTTGGTGAGTCCGCGCGGGAAGGCAATCGCGCGAGGATCGCCTTCGGCGGCGACCCGGTCGATGTGCGGTCCCCCCGGATACGGCAGCCCGAGCAGGCGCGCCACCTTATCGAACGCCTCTCCTGCAGCGTCGTCGATCGTCTCGCCGAGCAGTTCGACGTCGCTCACCAGGTCGCGCACCAGCAGCAGCGAGGTGTGCCCGCCTGAGACGAGCAGGGCGACCGTCGGTAGTTCGAGCTCCCCGATCCCGGTCCCGCTGTCGGTCGGGCTGCGCAGCCCCTCCCCTTGCAGCAGGTCCGCGCCGACGTGCCCGACGAGATGGTTCACGGCGTAGAGGGGTGTTCCCAGCGAGATCGCGAGCGCTTTGGCGGCCGCGACGCCGACCATGAGTGCACCGGCGAGCCCCGGCCCGTAGGTGACGGCGACCGCGTCTAGTTCGTCGAAGGTCACGCCGGCCTCGGTGATGGCGCGGTCGAGGGTCGGTTGCAGGGCTTCGAGGTGTGCGCGTGCGGCGACCTCCGGCACGACGCCGCCGAACCTGGCGTGCTCCTCCATCGATGAAGCAACGGTGTTGGCCAGCAGTGTTCTGCCTCGCACGATTCCGACTCCGGTCTCGTCGCAGCTGGTCTCGATCCCCAGCACCAGCGGGTCGGTGGTGCTCATTCGCGGCCCTCCAAGTCGAGTCTCATCACGATCGCATCTACACCGCCGGGTTGGTAATACCGCGGTCTCACGCCGATGCCGACGAATCCGAGGGATTCGTAGAGCGACAGCGCCACGAGGTTGTCGGCGCGCACCTCGAGGAACACCTGGGTGACGCCTCGCGTTGCCGCCTCCTCGATCAGTGCCTGCATGAGCCGCCTGCCCTGTCCCTGGCCCCGCACCGTAGGGTCGACGGCGATCGTCTGAATGTCGCCCTCCTCGCCGACGACGAGCAGGCCACCGTACCCGTGGACAAGGTCGTCCTCGCCGGTCAGCGCAAGGTAGACGCGGTGGTCGCCCGTGAGCTCCTCGCGCATCATCTCGCGACTCCACGCCTCGTCACCGTACACGGCGCGCTCGAGGTTCCAGATCTCATCGAGGTCGGTGGCCGCGGCGGGCCGCAGGGACCACCCGGGGCTCATGACGAGACCCGCTTCACTGCTGCCGCCGGGTACACGTCGGGGTTGCGCAGGTAGATCGCCTGATCGGCCTCGAAGCCGCGGCCCGCCCTCAAGCGCAGCTCGGCGAGCCGCAGCAGGGTCGAAGCCGAGATCTCGGCCGGCCACACGTCTCCGGGTGCCTCGGCGTAGTCGCTACGCGCAAGCAACCTGGGCTCGCTCACTCGCACCGGGAGTCCCGCCTGGTCGAGGCCCGCATACTCGGTCACGAAAAGCTCGCGACGTTTCGCGTCTTGCAGCACCCGCACGCGCTGGGCACCGCGTACATCGCGCATGGCGTCTGCCGCATCGCCCATGATGTCCCGCGCACTGCGCATCGAGTCGGACGCATCGCGCATGGCGTGATAGGCCACGGCGTCGTGGCCGCAGATCGGCAACAGGGGCACGCCTCGTCCCGCCGCGAACGCCTTCGCTGCGGCGATGCCGACGCGCAGGCCCGTGAACGGGCCGGGCCCGATCCCCACCACGACGGCCCCGACCTGCTCGGGCGACACGCCCGACCGTTCGAAGACCCCGGCGATGAGGCCGCCGATGACCTCGGTGTGGCCTCGTTCGTCCTCGCTGGCGAGGGTCACGACGCGTTCACCGAGTGAGAGCGCCACACTGGTTCCGATCGAGGTGTCGATCGCGAGCCTGACTGCGGGTGTCATGACCAGTCCTCGGATGCCCAGCGCCGTCCGTGCGCGGTGATCGACAGGGTCCGTGGTTCGATCGGCGCGTCGTCCGCCTGTTCCGCCGGATCCGCCTGCCCGCCGGTTCCGCCCGGCGGCTCGGGGGACGGATCGGCACCCCCGGTCGGCCGCTCGATCACGATCTCGATCCAGTGGTCGCGCTCATCGATGAGACCCGCGGCCCACTCGGCCACGACGACGGAGCCCGCGAAGTCGAGATCGAGGTCGTCGAGCTCGGCGGCGTCGGCAAGACGGTAAGCGTCAACATGCACGAGCGGTGGGCCGCCGACCGTCGACGGGTGGGTGCGCGCCAGCACGAAGGTCGGGCTCGTGACCGGCCCTCGAACGCCGAGACCTTCCCCGATCCCACGGCTCAGGGTGGTTTTTCCGGCACCGAGCGGGCCGGTGAGGAGCACCAGGTCACCGGCTTGCAACCGACGGCCCAAGCGAACACCGAAGTCGTGCATCTCGTCGGGGTCGGCGATCGTGAGTTGGGTGGTGCGAGCCTCGTGGGTCGCGGCGGACCGGGGTTGCTGATCCTCGACCGGCACCCGCACCACGCGCGGACCGATACCCGCGACGATCTCATAGTTGATGGTGCCCACGGCCCTCGCCCACCCCTCGACCGGTGGCATGCCCTCGGCGGGATCGCCGAACAGCACCACCGGGTCGCCGACATTCACCTCGACGCCGGCATCGACGAGGGCACCCAGGTCCACGACGCACTGGTCCATGGCGACGCGCCCCACGATCGGGCAGCGGTGACCGCCGACCAGCACCGTCGTGCCGGTGCCGCTCAGGCCTCGCGGCAGGCCATCGGCGTAGCCGACCGGGATCAGGCCGAGCAGGGTGTCCCGTTCGGTCACGTGCGTGAACTCGTAAGACACTCCCGTGCCCGCGGGGGCGCGGCGGAGACCGATGATCTCGCTCTTGAGCGTCATCGCCGGCCGCAGACCGAAATCTTCGGAGGTGCGATCGGCGAAAGAGCTCAATCCGTACATCGCCATGCCGACCCGCACCGTGTTGTAGTGGAGCGCGGGCCGGGTGAGAGCTGCCTCCGAGGCAGCGAGGTGAATCAGTTCGGGGTCGCAGCCGAGGCTGCGGAGCAACGAAACCGCCGCGTCGAGCTGCTCCCCCTGGAGCGCGTCCGCCCGCTCGCCCGCGTTGGAGAGGTGACTGAACACGCCCCGCACCCGCACGAGGCCCTCCGCCTCGAGTGCGATGGCGCGCGTGAAGAAGCGTTCCCACTCCTCGGGTCCCGCTCCGTTGCGGCTAAGCCCCGTGTCGATCTTCAGCTGCACGATGGCGGTGCGGCCCCGCTCTCGCGCGGCCCTGGCGAGCGCCTCGAGGTGCTCGACGCGGCTCACCCCTACCTCGATGTCGTGCGCGACGGCGGCACCGAGATCTGAGCGCGCCCCGATCAACCAGCACAGAATCGGCGCGTCGATGCCGTCACGCCGAAGCGCAACAGCCTCATCGATGTCGGCGACACCGAGCATCATCGCGCCGCCCTCGAGCGCCGCCCGTGCAACGTGCTGCACCCCGTGCCCATACGCGTTCGCCTTCATCACGGCGATCACATTGCCGCCGGTGATCTCGCGCACGTGCCGCAGGTTGTGCCGAATCGCAGGCAGTGAGATCTCAGCGACCCGCATCACTCCGGTGCTCGCGTCAGAGCTCGTGTCTGGGCTCATACTCGGTGGCTCATTTCTCCCTGCCCTGCCCACGCGCTCCGTGTTGACACGAAGCAGCGTCGGCCCGGGCGTCGGCGCGGGTGTCCGCTTCTACGATAACGAACGCGGTCGCCACCCCCGCATCGTGCGTCATCGACAGGTGCACGCGGTCGGCCCCGAGCGCCTGCAGCTCGCCCGCGAGGGCGTCGGTGTGCGCGAACGACGGGGCGCGATCCTCGTTCTTGACCACCTCCATGTCTTGCCAGCCGAGGCCGCGGGAGTCGCCGAGCGCCTTGATGAGCGCCTCCTTCGCGGCGAACCGTGCCGCGAGCGACGTCACCGGCAGCACTCGTTCAGCCCGGGTGAACAACCGCGCACGGAGCGCCGGGGTATGCTCGAGCGATCGCTCGAACCTGGCGATGTCGACGGTGTCGACGCCGATCCCGACGATCATTTCGTGCCCTTCGTCGCGGTGCGGCCCGCTACTCGACCGTCACCGACTTCGCGAGGTTTCTCGGCTGGTCGACGTCGAGCCCCTTCGCGGTCGAAAGCTCGAGCGCGAACCACTGCAGCGGCACGACCTGCACGATGGGTTCGAACAGGGCGTCGACGAGCGGCAGGCGGATCACGTCGTCGGCGTAGGGCAGCACCGAGGTGTCCCCCTTCTCGACGATCGCGATCACCCGGGCACCGCGGGCACGGATCTCCTGAATGTTCGAGACCACCTTCGAGTGCATGATCGGTGCCTTGCGCGGGCTCGGCACAAGCACGAACACGGGCTGCCCGTGGTCGATCAGCGCGATCGGGCCGTGCTTGAGCTCCCCGGCCGCGAAACCCTCCGCGTGGATGTAGGCGATCTCCTTGAGCTTGAGCGCCCCCTCGAGCGCGGTCGGGTAGCCGACGTGCCGCCCGAGGAAGAGCACGGAGCGCGAGTCGGCCATCCAGTGGGCGAGCTGCGCGATCTGCTCGTGCGTCTCGACCGCCTCCTTGACCGCTGCCGGCAGTTCTTCGAGGGCGAGGATCGCGGCGGCCTCCTCATCCGCATCGACCGTGCCGCGCACGTGTCCGATGTGCAGGCCGATCAGGTAGAGCGCGGTGATCTGGGCGGTGAATGCCTTCGTGGAGGCGACCGCCACCTCGGGGCCAGCGTGCGTGTACACGGCCGCATCGCTCTCGCGCGGGATGGTCGCGCTTTGCGTGTTGCAGACGGACACGGTAGTGACGCCCTGCTCCTTGGCGTACTTCACCGCCATCATCGTGTCCATGGTCTCGCCCGATTGGCTGACCGAGATGACCATCGTGCGCTCGGTGAGCACCGGGTCCCGGTACCGGAACTCGTGGCTGAGCTGCACCTCGACCGGAATACGCGCCCACTGCTCGATCGCGTAGGCACCGATCTGGCCGGCGTAGGAGGCCGTGCCGCAGGCGATGATGATGATGCGATCAATGTTCTTGAGCTTCTCCGCGCCAAGCAGGGTGAGCTCGGGAATCTCCACGTGACCGTCCACGATGCGTCCGCGCACCGTGTTGGCCACAGCCTCGGGCTGTTCGGTGATCTCCTTCGCCATGAACGACGACCAGCCGCCCTTCTCGGCCGCGTCCGTGTCCCATGCGACCTCGTACTCCTCGAACTCGACAGGATTGCCGTCGAAGTCGGTGATGCGCACCTCGTTCGGGGTGATGATCGCGATGTTGTCCTCGTCGACGGCGACCGCGCGGCGGGTGTGCCCGACGAACGCGGCGACGTCGGAGCCCAGGAAGTTCTCCCCCTCGCCGAGTCCCACCACGAGCGGTGAGTTGTGGCGGGCGGCAACCACCGTGTCGGGGGCGTCGCGGTGCATGGCGAGCAGGGTGAAGGTTCCGTGCAGGCGCTTCACCACGGCACGGAAGGCCGTCTCGAGGTCGCCGGTGCGGGACACCTCGAGACCGACGAGCGCCGCCACTACCTCGGTGTCGGTCTCGCTCAGCAGCTCGATCCCCTCGGCCTCGAGCTCCGCGCGCAACTCGGCGAAGTTCTCGACGATGCCGTTGTGGATCAGGGCGAGCTTGCCCGCGTCACCCAGGTGCGGGTGCGCGTTCACATCCGTCGGGCCGCCGTGGGTCGCCCACCGGGTGTGGCCGATGCCCGTGCCGCTCGCGGCGATGGGGCTCGCCTCGAGCAGGTCGATGAGACGGGAGAGCTTGCCGGAACGCTTGCGCACGGCCACCTCGCCTCCGTCAAGCACGGCGATGCCCGCCGAGTCATACCCTCGATACTCGAGGCGTTTCAGGCCGCTCGTGAGCACCTCGATGGTGTCTCCCCGGCCCACGTATCCGACGATTCCGCACATGGGGGCTAGTTTAGTGGCACGATGAAGTGTGATGACTGAGTACACGAACACCGAGACCCAGGCCCTCACCCGACCCGATGTGACCTCCCCGTTCATCGAGATCAGTCGCGCTGATTGGGCGCGTCTCGCGGGTGAAACGCCGATGCCGCTGACCGAGGCGGAGCTCGACGCGTACCGAGGCCTGGGCGAACCGCTCGACCTCGCCGAGGTGAGCGAGGTGTACCGGCCGCTCAGTCGCCTGATCAACCAGTACGCGATCGCGGAGCGTGAGGTGCATCGGCGCACGAGGGGGTTCCTGCGGCGCAGCGATGACCGGCCATCGCCCTTTGTGATCGGGATCGCCGGCTCGGTCGCGGTCGGCAAGTCGACCGTGGCCCGCATTCTGCGGGATCTACTCGCGAGGTGGCCGGAAACCCCCGACGTGCAGTTGGTGACGACCGACGGCTTTCTCTATCCGAACGCCGAGCTTGAGCGGAGGGGTATTGCCCACCGCAAGGGGTTCCCGGAGTCGTACGACCGGAGGGCGCTGCTGCGTTTTGTCACGCGGGTGAAGTCCGGGGCCGCCGAGACGATGGTGCCGCACTACGACCACCTGACCTACGACATCGTGCCCGATGAGTGCACGATCGTCACGCGGCCGGACATTCTGATCGTGGAGGGACTCAACGTGCTGCAGCCCGCCTCCATGCAGCACCCGCTCGCGGTGAGCGACCTCTTCGACTTCTCGATCTACGTCGACGCGCGCACGCAGGACATCGAGCAGTGGTTCACCACCAGGTTCCTCCGGCTCAAGGATCAGGCCTTCTCCGACCCGGAGTCGTACTTCAAACGCTTCGCCACCCTCGACGACGAGGCGGCGCGCGGGCTCGCGCACGAGTATTGGAAGGGCATCAACGAGCCGAACCTGATCGAGAACATCCGCCCGACTCGCGCCCGCGCCTCGCTCGTGCTGCGCAAGGAGGCCGATCACACGGTGCAGAAGGTGCTGCTGCGGAAGGTGTGATCCTCGCGCCGCGGCTTGCCACATCTGCCCGCCCGATCTCGCTGGTGCTGCGATGCACCTGCGCGCCCGATCTCGCTGGTGCTGCGATGCACCTGCCCCTACGATCTCGCCCCGTCACCACGATCTCGCACCGCAAGACCATAGAGGCCGAGCAGGATCGTAGGGGCGCGGCGCGGCGAGCCTGCCGGGACCGATACCGTCGCGCAGCGATACCACTGCAGCGAGATCCGCCGCCGCGCGGCTACCCTGGAAGCATGAAACTCCGTGCAACGCCTCGCAGCGCCGCCCGTGCGGCCGCTGCGCTGCTGGGCGCGCTGACGGTTTCGGCGCTCGCGCTGACCCCCGCCTTTGCTGCACCCGGCACCCCCGCGCTCGCCGAGGATTACCCGACGTGGGCCGAGGTCGAGGCCGCCCGCAGCTCGGAGGAGGCGACCGCCGCGACCTACGACCGGCTGCGCGCGGCACTCGCGAGCGCGCTGCAGGAGTCGGAAGCTGCCGCCGGCGCGGCGCAGGAGGCGTATGCGGAATCGCAGCGGGCCGAGCAGGCCCTGAACGACGCGAACGAGCGGGAGCAGCAGATCAGGAGCGAGCTCGAAACCGCGCAGAACGCGCTCTCGGCCAACAGCGACGCGTTCGCGCGCACGGTGTCCTGGATGTACCGCGACGGCACCGGCCTCGCTCGGTACAGTGACCTTTCGACGGCCGAGAATGCTGAGGAGTTCATGGCGAAGCTCAGCACGGCTGAGCAGATCGCTGGCACTTGGGGCACCCTGACCGCTCGGGCGACCGAGGCCGTGAACACAGTCAATGGGCTCGAGGATCAGGCCGCCGTCGTGACCGAGCGGCGGCAGACGCTGCTCGCCGAGGCGAAGGTCGCGGCCGAGAAGGCCGAACGGGCGGTCAGCGATGCCGAACGGGCGGTCGCGCTGGCGCAACAGCGTGCGGACACGATCTACGAGCAGTTGGCGGTGCTGCGCGGCACGACAGCGGAGATCGAACGGCAGTACGAGCTCGGGTTGCAGGTTTCCGAGCAGGAGCCGCAGGGGCCGGGCTCGGATTCGGGCGACGACGGAGGCGGCGGAGGCGGCGGGGACGGCGGCAGCGTCCCACCGCCGAGCGGCAGCATCATGACTCCGGCCGAGGCTCAGGCGTACGCACGCGGTGCCATTGGTGCATACGGTTGGGGCAGCGATCAGTTCTCCTGCCTCGTCTCGCTTTGGGACGGCGAATCGAACTGGCGGGTGACGGCCGAGAACCCCTGGAGCGGGGCGTATGGCATCCCGCAGTCGCTCCCAGCCTCGAAGATGGCGGCAGCGGGCCCGGATTGGCGCACCAACGGCGTCACGCAGGTGAACTGGGGGCTGGCCTACATCAGCAGCGTGTACGGCTCGCCGTGCGCGGCGTGGAACCGCTGGCTCGCCCGCGACCCGCACTGGTACTGACCGGCGTAGGTCCAGGACCGGAGCACTGGTAGCGACCGGCGCCCTGGTAGCGACCGTTGCCCTGGTAGCGACCGTTGCCCTGGTAGTGACCGGGGCGGGCCCTGGCGGTGCCGTGCTATTCCCCCGTGAACTCGGGGCGTCGCTTCTGCTGGAACGCGGCGAATCCCTCGCGATAGTCCGAGGTGTCGCACAGCGCTGCCTGCGCGCGGTTCTCGTCGCTCATCGAGTCCCAGAGTCCGAGCCTGCGATCGCGCAGGTCGGCGACGAGGCGCTTCGACGCGAGGAAGGCCTGCGTCGCACCCGTTGATGCTGCGGCCGCGGCCTGTCGTGCGGCATCCAGCACTTCGTCGTCGGGCAGCACGCGGGAGAAGAGACCGGCCTGAACGGCTTCCGTGCCGGTCATGAGGCGTCCGGTGTAGATGAGGTCCAGCGTGCGGTGCGCGCCGAGACGCTCGAAGAACAGTGCGTGCCCACCCGAATCGAGCGTGGCCCCCAGGTTCGCGAACGGACTGCCGATCTTCGCCGACTCTGCCACGAGCACCACGTCGGTCGCGATGAGCAGACCGAGACCGACACCGAGGCAGGCACCGTGAGCGACCGCGAAGGTCGGGGCCTGGAACGCCGACATCTTGCGCATGAGCGGCTCGATCTTGCCCTCGAGGTAACCGATGACGTCATCGTCCTTCGGGTCGACACCCGAAATGTCGCGGCCAGCGCAGAACGCCCGGCCCTCACCTCGCAGCAATAGGGCACGCACCCCGGCCGATGCGGCCTCGTCGTACGCTGCGGACAACGCGTCGACGTCCGCGATGTCAACGGAGTTCAGCTTCTCGGGTGCATCAAGCACGATCTCAGCGACGCCATCTTCGATGATGGTGCGAATCATTGTTCTGCCTTTCGTTCGGATTCCGCGGACCGCAGTGCGGCCGCCGGATGACGGGTGTGCCTACGCATCGAAGCTGAGGCGCTCCAGTCGTTCATGGGTCACCATCAACGCTGACGTCGTTCAGGCGTCGTAGTCAACACTGATGCGGTCAGAGGTGGGGCGAGACTGGCAGGTCAGCACGTATCCCCGCTCGATCTCGTCGGGCTCGAGGGCGTAGTTCTCGTGCATGTTCACGCTGCCGGCGACCACGCGGGCGCGACAGGTGCCGCACACACCCCCGGCGCAGGCGAACGGCACATCCGGGCGTACGCGCAGCGCGGCATTCAGCACGGTTTCGTTCGCACTCACCGGGCTCTCGACCGTGGTCGAGGTGCCGTCGAGGGTGAAGTCAATTGTGAAGGTCTTCTCCCCCTGCTGAATGGTGACGTCGCGTGCGCGCGGCGGCTCGGCTCCCGGTTCCCCAGTGGTGAACAGCTCGAACCGCACGTGCTTTTCGTCGACCCCGAACTCCGTGAGCAGGTCGCGGGTGAGCTGCACCAGCTCGAACGGCCCGCAGAGCACCCACTCGTCGACCCGGTCCGTGGGGATGATCGAGGTGAAAATGGTGCGCAGCTTCTGCTCGTCGAGCCGCCCAGACATGATCGGCGCGGAGCGCTGCTCGCGTGAGAGCACGTGGTGAAGCGCGAGACGGTTCGGGTAACGATCCTTGAGCTCAGCGAGCTCCTCGACGAACATCACGTCGAGCGAAGACTTATTGGTGTAGAGCAGGTCAAAGCGCGCGGTCTCGCTCTGCTCGAGCACTCGGTGCGCCATCGTGTTCACCGGGGTGATGCCGGAGCCCGCGGCGATACCGACGACCTGTTTGCCTTCGAGGTCGTCGAGGTTTGAGGTGAACGTGCCTTGCGGCGTCATCACGTCGAGCTCGGCACCCGCTTTCAGGGTGTCGTTGGCCCAGTTCGAGAAGACTCCGCCGAAGTCGCGCTTGATTGCGACGGAGATGCGTCCGTCGCGCGGCGGACGGCAGATCGAGTAGGAGCGTCGAAGCTCCTCACCGTCGATGGTGGCGCGCAACGCAAGGTATTGGCCCGCAGAGTAGTCGTAGCTGTCGGCAAGCTCCGGGGGCACCTCGAAGGTGACCTCGACGCTCGACTCGGTCAGTGGGCGCACTTCGGCCACGCGGAGCGTATGGAACGTCGCGCGCTTCTTCGCGCCGAGATTGAGGGCGGCCATGTCGTGTTCTCTTTCAGTCCGGCTCGGTGTGGTGTGCTGCGGGTGCTTCCCTGGTCGCTCAGAGCACCGGCAATCAGTGCACCTTGAAGTAGTCGAACGGCTCCTGGCACCGCTGGCACTGGTAGAGCGCCTTGCAGGAAGTGGAGCCGAAGCGCGAGATCTCCCGGGTATGCAGCGAGTGGCAGCGCGGGCACTTCACGCCAAGTTGCAGGGGAATCGGGCCGCGCAGCTCCGAGGATCGCGCCGCAGGCGGGGCGATGCCGTAGTCCTCAAGCTTGCGCTTTCCGGCCTCGGTCATCCAGTCCGTCGACCATGCCGGTGAGAGCGTGTACGTGACTTGCACGTCGTCGTACCCGGCCTCGCGGAGCTTCGCCGTCACGTCGTCTCGCATCTGATCGATGGCGGGACACCCGGAGTAGGTCGGGGTGAGCACGACGTGGGCGCTCGAGCCGTCGGCTCGCGCCTGACGAAGCACGCCCAGATCCTCGATCGTGAGCGCGGGAACCTCGGGATCGAGGATGGTGGCAGCGATATCCCACACCCTGGCCGAAGCGGGGTCGGCCGGGCGCACGCCAGTGGTCTCCATCGCAATCACCAGCTTGCCCCAGGGTGCCGGCGGGTGAGCCACTGCATCTCAGCGATGATGTAGCCGAATCGCGTCGAGTGCCGCCCCTGCCGCCCGCCGGTCATGGCCGGCTTGGCGGTGGGCCGCTCGAGCTCCGCCTCGTTGAACACGGCGTCGAGCGTGTCGTCGAAGCCTGCTCGCAGCGAAGAGGGGCGCACCGCGATCCCGTCGAGCTTCTCGACGAGCGGATCGTCGGTAAACAACTCCTCGACGTACGGCCACATGTCGTTCAACGACACGATGATGCGTTCGCGCGACTCGTCGGTTCCACCCGCGAGGCGCAGCACCCACTGCACGGCGTGATCCTGGTGGTAGCGAACCTCTCGCTCCGCCTTCGCTGCGATCGCGGCGATTGACGGGTCATCGCTCGTCAGCAGCGCCGTGTACAGCTGCACCTGGTAGATCGAGAAGTAGAGCTGACGAGCGATCATGTCGCCGAAGTCGGTGCCAGGTTGTTCCACCAGCCAGCAGTTGAGAAACTCTGGCTCATCGCGCCAATACGCCAGGTCGTCTTCGGAACGGCCGGTCGCAGTTCCCGCAAAGTGCAGGAGCGCGCGGGCGTGTCCGAGCAGGTCGAGTGCGATGTTGCCGAGCGCGAGGTCTTCTTCAAGCTCGGGCGCGCGCGACACCCACCAGGAGAGCTGTTGCGAAAGGATCAGTGCGTCGTCGCCCAGCCGCATCGCGTACTCGGCCACGTCGGGTTCGGCCGTGCGGCCGGTTCCGAGAAGCTCGGCGTCGAGCACGGTCTCGTCGAGCGATACCTCGCCGTGCGCGTCGGTGTCACCGTGCCCGGCGGTGTCGGCGTGCGGGTCGAGCAGGTCGCGGTCTGCGCTCACAGGTGCTTCACCCCCTCAGCCTTCGTGTAGTAGATGGCGTGCCGATAGTTCTTGCCCGCGGGCGACTCGAAGAACACACCCTTCTGGTCGGGGTCGCTCGTCGTGATCGCCGCGGCGGGGGTCACCCAGATCGATACCCCCTCGTTGCGTCGCGTGTAGAGGTCGCGCGCGTTGCGCAGCGCCATGTCGGCGTCGGGGGCGTGCAACGAACCGACGTGCACGTGGCTGAGCCCGCGGTTCGCGCGAATGAAAACCTCCCAGAGCGGCCAGGCTTCGGTTCCCATCTCGCCGGGTGTGGACATCGTCGACTCCTTATACTGTCTGACTGCTGCGTCGTGGTTACGGGTGCGCGGTCTGCCGGTCAGGCGGCGACCTTCACCTTCTCGCGCTGCTTGCGCGCGTACTCGGTCGCGGCCTCGCGCACCCAGGCACCGTTCTCGTGCGCCTGGCGGCGGTGCCTGAGGCGCTCGGCATTCGCGGGTCCGCGGCCGTCGAGCACGGCTTCGAACTCCGACCAGTCGAGCTCGCTCATGATCCACTTGCCGGTCTCCTCATCGAAGCGGAGATTCTTGTCCGGGCACTCGAGGCCGAGCGCCTCGAACTGGGGCACGCACATGCCGACGAAGCGCTGACGCAGGTCGTCGTTCGAGAAGCGCTTGATCTTCCACGCCATGGAACGAGCGGAGTTGGGCGAGGCCTCATCCGGTGGCCCGAACATCATGAGTGCCGGCCAGTACCAGCGGTTCACCGCGTCTTGGGCCATCTGCTTCTGCTCGGGGGTCCCGTTCGACAGCTGCAGCAGAATCTCGAAGCCCTGCCGCTGGTGGAAGGACTCCTCCTTGCAGATGCGCACCATTGCGCGGCCGTACGGCCCGTATGATGCGCGGCACAGCGGCACCTGATTGCAGATCGCGGCACCGTCGACCAGCCAGCCGATCGCACCCATATCCGCCCAGGTGGGTGTGTGGTAGTTAAAGATCGACGAGTATCGGGCGCGCCCCTCAATGAGCTGGTCGGTCATCTCCTCGCGCGAGATGCCAAGGGTCTGCGCCGCAGAGTAGAGGTAGAGACCATGACCGGCCTCGTCCTGCACCTTGGCGATGAGGATCGCCTTGCGCTTGAGGCTCGGTGCGCGCGTGATCCAGTTCGCCTCGGGCTGCATGCCGATGATCTCGGAGTGCGCGTGCTGCGAGATCTGTCGGATCAGGGTCTTGCGGTAGGCCTCGGGCATCCAGTCGCGGGGCTCAATGCGCAGGTCGGCCTCGATGAGCGCGTCGAAGTGCGCCTGTTCCTCGCTCGTATCTGCAGGAGTGGGCTCCACGGCGGTGATCTTGGTAGACATCTGAGGCCTCCTTGTCTCTGGATGCGGACTTACCCGCTGTGAGAGAATGCTGGTCAGGTTCGAATTACTTACCGAACATTCAGTTAGTATACTCAAACCAGCCGAGCGTGCAAGCAAAGCACGCCCGCCAGACCAGGAACACCCCGATTCGCAACGGAGCGGCAATGACCAGTAGCCCAACGACGAGCAAGACCGACCTCACGACCGACTTGAAGCACGAGGGTGACGTCCCAGTTGCCTACGCGAGGCGATCAGATTGGGCCGCCACGCACATGGCACCGGGTGACCGCACCAAGCAGTTTCTCGGCATGACGATCGAGCAGCTCGAGCGAGGGCGCGCCGTGCTCTCGATGGTCGTGCGCGCCGAAATGGCCAATGGCTTCGGCATCACGCACGGTGGCATGGTCTTCGCACTCGCCGACACTGCGTTCGCGTACGCCTGCAACGAGGATGAGCATCCGACGGTCGCCTCGGGAGCCGACATCACGTTCACCCGGGCAAGCCACGAGGGCGACACGCTCACCGCCACCGCGGTGCGGCGCTGGCGTTCGGGTCGCAACGGCCTCTACGACATCACGGTCACGGACCAGCACGGCGAGACGATTGCCGAGTTTCGCGGGCGCTCGTTCGCAACGAACCGCCCTCTCCCCACCACGTCGAAGTAGCGTCGAAGGAGCACACACATGAGCACCTCCAGCCTCCCAGAAGGAGTCGGTCTGCACCCCGAAGAGCGCCTGGATCGCGAGGCCCTCGAAGCCCTCCAACTCGAGCGGCTCCAGTGGACCGTGCGCCACGCCTACGAGAACGTTCCGCTGTACCGGCAGAAGTTCGACGAAGCGGGCGTACACCCCGACGACATTGTGGCGCTGGACGACCTGCGGCGCCTGCCCTTCACCACCAAGGAGGATCTGAGGCAGAGCTACCCCTTCGGCATGTTCGCCGTGCCCAAGAGCGAGGTGCGCCGCATCCACGCGTCCTCCGGCACCACCGGGCGTCCGACCGTGGTGGGCTACACGCAGCGCGACCTCGATAACTGGGCCGACCTGATCGCCCGTTCGCTCTACGCGTCCGGCGTGCGCCCTGGTTGGCGGGTGCACAATGCCTACGGCTATGGGCTCTTCACTGGCGGGCTCGGTGCCCACGCCGGCATCGAGCGCCTCGGTTGCACCGTCATCCCAATGTCGGGCGGGCAGACCGAGCGTCAAGTGCAGCTCATCGTCGATTTCGAGCCCGACGCGATCATGTGCACCCCGAGCTACCTGCTCACGATCGCGGATGCGTTCGAGGCTGCGGGCATCGATCCTCGCGCCACCAGTCTCAAAGTGGCCATCTGCGGGGCAGAACCGTGGACGGACGCCATGCGGCACGAACTCGAGGAGCGGCTCGACATCAAGGCGGTGGACATCTACGGGCTCAGCGAAGTCATGGGTCCGGGCGTGGGTAACGAATGCGTGGAAACGCAGGACGGTCCCCACATTTGGGAGGATCACTTCTTGCCCGAGATCATCGACGAGCAGCTGCAGCGCGTGCCCGATGGCACCGAGGGCGAGCTCGTGTTCACGACGCTCACCAAAGAGGCGTTCCCAGTCATCAGGTATCGCACCCGCGACCTGACGAAGCTGCTTCCGGGCAGCTCCAGGACGGCGATGCGTCGCATCGCGAAGATCACCGGGCGGAACGACGACATGATCATTCTGCGGGGCGTGAATCTCTTTCCGACCCAGATCGAGGAGATCGCGCTCGAGGATCATCGGCTCAGCACGCACTTCATTCTCGAGCTCACCCGAAACGGCAACCTGGACTCGCTGACCGTGAAGATCGAACCGCGCGAGGATGTCACCGAGGCCGACGCGCAAGAGGCGCTCGCGAACCTGCAACGGTGCATCAAGACCCGGATCGGCGTCACCGTCGAGGTCGAGCTCGTCGCGCCCGGCACCCTGGCGCGCTCGCAGGGAAAGCTCAAGCGGCTCTACGATCTGCGAGAGTCCACCGATCCCAGCGCGGCAGGCTGACTCCGGGGCCGCACTTCGATACCGTAATCAGATGCCTGCTGCACCCAGTCCCGCGCGTCGAGGGCGTCCCGGCTACGACCAGGACCGAATGCTCGAGGTCATCGTTGAAGTGTTCATGGATCACGGCTACGAGGCGGCGACCCTCGAGCTTATTGCCAAGCGGCTCGGCCTGTCGAAATCGGCGGTCTACCACCACTTCGACTCGAAATCCGCGATGCTTGAGATCGCGCTCGAGCGGGCGCTCGGCAACCTCGAGGCGGTCTTCGACGCGCCCGAGGCCTCCGAAGGGTCAGCGCTCGACCGCACGAGGTTCGTCGTGCGCGGTGCCGTTCGGGTGGCGTGCGAGCAGCGCCCCTACCTCACCCTGTTGCTCCGCCTGCGCGGCAACTCGAAGGTCGAGCGGCAGGCAATGGAGCGCCGGCGAGCGTTCGACGCGAAACTTCGCCGCCTGTTCGAGCTGTCGCTCGAGGAGGGCACGCTGCGGGGCGACCTTGACCCGGGCCTCGCCGAGCGGTTCACCTTCGGCCTGATCAACTCGATCGTCGAGTGGTACCGCCCGGGGGGACGTTTCACCCCGGATGAGCTCGCCGATGCCGTGCTGCGGTTTCTGCGGGACGGACTGCGTCCCAGCGGCTCACCCGCCTAGTGTGGCCCGAGCCTGGCGCGGCTGCCCACGCGCCGTCGGCTGCGCACGCGCCGCCGAGCTCCCCACGCGCCACCGAGCTCCCCACGCGCCGTCCCACGCACGGATGACCACTCGGGGTGCCGGTGACCACTGGGGGTGCCCCTCCCAGCGTGGTCATCCGCACCCCGAGTGGGAATCCGCGGGTTGCATCGCGTCTTACGCGGCCGCCCCGGCCACCGGCGCCTTCGAGACGAGCGTCAGCACATCGTAGGTGGCGACGATCTCGTCCTTCTGGTTCGTGAGCACCGCATCCCAGTGCACCTCGCCGTACTCGTCGGTCTCGCGAGGGATGATCTGCTTCGCAGTGAGCGCCACGCGCACCCGGTCGCCGGGAGATGCCGGCGTGATGAAGCGGAGGTTCTCGAGACCGTAGTTGGCGAGCACTGGGCCGACGTCGGGCCACACGAAGAGTCCCGCGGCGAACGAGAGCAGCAGGTACCCGTGCGCCACACGACCCGGGAAGAACGGGTTGGCCGCGGCTGCCTCCTCGTTCGTGTGCGCGTAGAAGGTGTCTCCCGTGAACTCGGCGAAGTGCTCGATGTCTTCGAGCGTGATCTCCCGCTCGTCCGAGACGACCCGGTCGCCGATGCGCAGCTCCTGCAGGGACTTCTTGAAGGGGTGCACGTCGTCGCGAGTAGACGCACCCGTGTGCCACACCCCGGTGACCGCCGTGAGCATCTCGGGGCTGCCCTGGATCGCGGTGCGCTGCATGTAGTGGAACACGCTGCGCACACCGCCGAGCTCCTCGCCTCCGCCCGCGCGGCCCGGGCCGCCGTGCACCAGCATCGGCAGTGGCGAGCCGTGCCCGGTCGAGGATCGGGCATCGTCCCGGTCGAGCAGCAGCATGCGCCCGTTTGCTGATGCAACGCGACGGGTCAGCGTCGACACGAAGTCCGGATCGGCCGATGCGACGCTCGTCACGAGCGAGCCGCCGCCTCGAATCACCAGCTCAGCTGCCTGCTCGGGGGTGTCGTACGTGATCACGGAGCTGACGGGACCGAACGCCTCGGTGTCGTGCACCCGCTCCGCGTTCGGATCGGTGAAACGCAGCAGCATCGGCTCGAGGAGTGCGCCGCCTGCGGCGCGATCCTGGCCCGCCCCGATCACGATCTCACCGCCGTCGGCCACCAGCTTGTCGACCTGACGCAGCACCTCTTCGCGCTGCTCCGCCGAGGCGAGCGCGCCCATGGTCACGCCCTCGGTGCGAGGATCACCGACCACCACCTTCGCGGCGATGCGCTTGCGCACCGCCTCGACAAGATCGTCGGCTACCGGTGCGGGTACGATCGCGCGTCGAATCGCGGTGCACTTCTGCCCCGCCTTCGTGGTCATCTCAGTGACGAGCTGCCGCACGTAGGCGTCGAACTCGGGGGTGCCCGCCACCGCGTCGGGGCCGAGCACCGAGGCGTTGATCGAGTCGGTCTCAGCATTGAAGATCACGCCGCCCGTCTGCACGGCGTCGTGACGACGCAGCGCATCGGCGGTCGACGCTGAACCAGTGAACGACACCACGTCGCCGAGCTTCGTGTGGTCGAAGACATCACGCATCGATCCGGTCACGAGCTGTACGGAGCCGGCCGGCAGCAACCCCGACTCGACCATGATGCGCACCATGTGCTCGGCAAGGTAGGCGCCCGGGGTGGCGGGCTTGATCACCGATGGCATGCCCGCGAGAAATGCGGGTGCGAACTTCTCGAGCGACCCCCACACCGGAAAGTTGAAGGCGTTGATCTGCACCGCGGCACCTGGCAGGGTCGTGCGAATGTGACGGCCGAGGAAGGAGCCGTCCTTCGCGAGCACCTCGAGTGGACCATCGAGCTGCACATTCGCATTCGGCAACTCGCGGCGGCCCTTACCGGAGTAGGTGAAGAGCACGCCGATGCCGCCGTCGATATCGACCCAGGAATCGCTCTTGGTCGCCCCGGTCTGGTAGGAGAGTTCGTAGAGCTCCTGCTTGCGCTCGGTCAGCGCCAGTGCGAGCTGCTTCAGCAGCACGGCGCGCTGATGGAAGGTGAGGGCGCTCAGGCTCTGCTGCCCGACGGTGCGCGCGTGCTCGAGCACCTCACCAAGGCCGAGTCCTTCGGTCGATACCTGGGCTACGACCTCGCCCGTCGAGGCGTCGAACACCTCGGTGCCGGTGACGTCGGGGGCGGGTGCCCACCATGCGTCCCGCACATAGCTCTCCAGCATTCGTGTCATGGTCTGATCCCTACTTCTCGTTCTTCCAGTCGTAAAACCCCTGGCCGCTCTTGCGCCCCAGCTTGCCCTCGGTCACCATGTCCCGCAGCAACTGTGGCGGGGCGAAACGCTCGCCGAGGTCGCGCTCGAGTTGCTCCGCGATGCCGAGTCGCACATCGAGTCCGACGATGTCGGTGGTCTTGAGCGGACCCGTCGGGTGGCGGTACCCGAGCTCCATGGCGAGGTCGATGTCTTCGGCGCTCGCAACCCCCGACTCGACCATGCGGATTGCCTCGAGGGCGATCGCGACGCCGAGACGGCTCGAGGCGAACCCCGGGGAATCCGACACCGTGACCGGCGTTTTCTGCAGGGCGCGCACCCAGGCACGGGCTCGCTCGGGAAGCTCTGCGGCGACCCCGTCGTGCACCACGACCTCGATGAGCTTCGATGCCGGCACCGGGTTGAAGAAGTGCAGGCCGATGAACTGGCTCGGCCGTTCGAGGGCTTCGGCGAGCTGCGTCAGCGGGATCGACGAGGTATTCGAGGCGAGCACGGCGTCGCCGGGCACCTGCCGCTCGATCTCGGTGAGCGTCTCGAGCTTAAGGTCCAGCATCTCGGGCACGGCCTCGATCACCAGACGGCAGGCGCCGAAGGCCCCGGTGTCGGTGGCGACCGTCAAAGCCTGTTTCAGCAGTGCCGGATCGGCGTCGAACCCGCGGGCGACCGAGGCGTCGATGCTGGCCTCGATGCGTTCGCGCGCCGCCTCGGCCGAGGCGACATCGCGTTCGACCACGACCACATACGCGCCGGCGAGCAGGAACGCGTGGGCGATGCCGCCGCCCATGCGCCCGCCGCCCATGACACCGACCCGCGAGGGCACGGTCTCGGCGCTCGAATTACCAGTCGGGGGGTTCACTTCGGTCACTTCAGTCACTTCTGCTTCTTCCGCTCGAGGAACTCGGTCATTCGTCGCATCTTCTCAGGGCTCTCGAACAGCACCGACTGCTCCTGCAGGTCGATCTCGGGGTGTGCGGCGCGGGGTGCCTGGAGTACGCGCTTGGACGCCTGCGTGGCTGCCGGGTCGAGCGAGGCGATGCGCGAGGCGATCTTGAGCGCGCGGTCAAGCGCCGCCTCGGCGTCGGCCTCGAGGTGCGTGATCAGCCCGGCGCGCAGCGCTTCTTCGGCCTCAAGCACGCGGCCCGAAAGCAGAATCTCCGCCGCGAGCGGTTCGCCGACAAGCTCCCGGAGTCGCCAGGTCGCCCCGGCGGCAGCGATGATGCCGAGCCCGGTCTCGGGGTTGCCGATCCTGAGGGTCGGCGTGCCGACGCGGATGTCTGCGGCGTACGCGAGTTCTGCTCCGCCGCCGAGCGCATACCCGTCGAGCACGGCGATCACCGGCATGGGCAGTGCATTGATGCGCTGGAACGCCCGGGTGTTGATCCCCTCGAGCGCATCGGCGGCACGCCGCTCGCGAAGCTGCGCGATGTCGGCCCCGGCAGCGAAGGTGCCCCCCTCGCCGCGGAGCACGAGGGTGCGCGGCCGCTGCTCCAGTGATGCGCACAGCTCATGCAGGGCATCGATCAGCTGCTGGTCGATCGCGTTGCGCTTCTCGGGCCGATTGAGGGTGGCGAGCACGTGGGTGTTGTGATCCTCGATCAGCAGTGGTGAGGTCGCATCCATGGTTATACCCGCTCGATGATGGTCGCTGTGCCCTGGCCGACCCCGACGCACATCGTCGCGAGACCGTAACGTGAGTTCTCGCGTTCCATCCGGTTCAGGAGGGTGACGAGCAGACGGGAACCCGACGACCCGAGCGGGTGGCCGAGCGCGATGGCACCGCCGTCGGCGTTCACGCGCGCCGGGTCCAGGCCGAGACGCCTGATGGAGGCGAGCGATTGCGAGGCGAAGGCCTCGTTCAGCTCGATCGAGCCGAGGTCGTCCACGGAAAGCCCTGATCGCTGCAGCGCTTTCTCCGTTGCGGGCACCGGACCGAGCCCCATGACCTCGGGAGCGAGCGCGGCGGACACGCTCGTGACGATGCGTGCGCGAGGCGTCAGCCCGTACCGCTCCACCGCGTCAGCGCTCGCCACCAGCAACGCGCTCGCGCCGTCGTTCAGGGACGAGGAGTTACCCGCGGTCACCACGGTGCCGCCGGCGACGACGGGCCTGAGACCCGCGAGCACCTCGAGGGTGGTGCCGGGACGCGGCCCCTCATCAACGGCGACGACAGATTGCTTGCCCCGCCCGAGTTCGACCGTGACCGGCACGATTTCCCGCTCGAAGTGGCCGGCCTCGATCGCGGCAATGGCTCGCGCGTGGCTCTCAACCGCGAACGCGTCGGCGTCCTCCCTGCTGATGGCATCGACGCGGGCAACCTCCTCCGCGGTCTCGGGCATGGAAAACGTGGCTTTATCTCGGGCGGCGAGCTTCGGGTTTGTGAAGCGCCAGCCGATCGACGTGTCGAATTGTGCGCCGGGCTTTGCCCAGGCCTTGCCCGGCTTCTCCTGCACCCAGGGGGCGCGGGTCATCGACTCGACGCCGCCGGCGACGACCAGGTCGGCGTCGCCCGCTCGGATTGCCTGAGCTGCGTTCGCCACCGCGGTCATGCCGGAGGCGCAGAGTCGGTTCACCGTGTAGCCGGGGATGCTGTCTGGCAGGCCCGCGAGCAGCACGGCCATGCGTGCCACGTTGCGGTTGTCCTCGCCGGCCTGATTGGCCGCGCCGAGGATCACCTCGTCGAGCGCCTCGGCGGGGACCCCCGCTCGATCGACCACGCTCCTCACCACGGTCGCCGCGAGGTCGTCGGGCCGAGCCGCCGCGAGCGCCCCACCGTATCGTCCGACCGCGGTGCGAGCACCTTCGACGAGATAAGCATCTGGCATGTCCGGGCGACCTCCTTGTCGAACAGTCGCGATTTAGTGACTGAACGTTCAGTTATTGGGTTATCAGAATAGAACGAAGTGTCGACGCAGCGCAAACGGACGGCGACGGCTCCGCGTCGCATTCACGCCCGCATCGCGAGGCAGAGCGGGCCTCAGAGCCGCCCGTAGACCCGAAGCGGATGCTCGATCATCTCGACGAGACGACCGATGAACCCGGAAGCGTATCCCCCGTCGCACACGCGATGATCGAACACGAGCGACATCTGTGCAATGCGGCGCGCGACGATCTCACCGTCCACGACCCAGGGCCTCTCGATCACGCGCCCCATGCCGAGGATCGCGATCTCGGGGTGGTTGATGATCGCCGCGGACCCATCCACGCCGAAGCCGCCGTAGTTGTTGAACGTGAAGGTGGAACCTGTCAGCCGCGCCGGCGCGATTCGCCCGGTGCGCGCCTCCGCGCTCAACTCGCGCAGAGCCGCATCGAGCTCGTTGATGCTCAGCCGCTCGGCCTGCGGCAGCACGGGCACCGACAGGCCCCGCTCGCTGTCCACCGCGATGCCGAGGTTCACACCGTCGAACACGCTGAGCTCGGACCCGTCTTCGCTCAGACGTCCGGCCAGCATCGGATACTCGCCGAGCGCGAGCAGCACGAAACGCGCAACGAGCGTCGTGATCGACGGTGGACGGTTCCCGTCGGCGACCATCTGCGAGCGCAGCTGCCACAGCTCGGTGAAGTCCACGTCGACCCAGACCGTGGCCTCGGGAATCTCCGACCGGCTGCGGCTCAGCTTCGCCGAAACCGCCTTGCGGAGCGGGGAGAGCCGTTCAACCGACACGGCGCGTAGACCGTGCAGACCGGCCACGGCGTCTGCCGCGGCGGAGCCCTCCGAAGTCCGGTGCGCGCCCGCGACGCTCGTGTTCGTCGCTTGCATCACCTGCGCCGCGCGCAGCACGTCGGCCCTGGTCACCGCGCCGTCGCTCCCGGTCGCAGGTATGGTGCGAGGATCAATACCCAGCTCCTTGGCGAGCCGACGCACGATCGGGGATCGCACCGCGACGGTGCGGGCCTTCGGGGTTCCGCCGTTCACGGACGCGGGCTCGGTCCGCGGCGCGCCGGGGTTCGCACCGGCCGCCTGCAGCGAGGCAGGCTCGGCCGCGCTGTTTCGCCGCCTCCGGCGACCCTTGGTGGCGACGCTTTCGGTGCCGTAGCCGATGAGCACATTGCCCGAGCCAGCTCGCTCCTCGGCGCGATACGCCTCGGCTTCGACGCGGTCCCCGGCCGCGGGGACATCGGCGGCGGGGGCGTCGGTGGCGACGGACGTGGGGGCCTGATCCTCGCCCGAAGCGCCTGAACCGCCCGAACCGACGGAACCGCCCGAACCGACGGAACCGCTCGACTCGACCGAATCACCCGGATCACCGACGACCAGCACGGGCGAACCGGTTGCGACGGTCTCCCCCTCCTTACCGTGCAGTTCCAACACGGTGCCCGAGAACGGGCTCGGTAGCTCGACGATGCTCTTGGCGGTCTCGACCTCGGCGATCGCCTGATCCGTCGTGATCGTGTCGCCCACGGCGACGAGCCACTTCACAATGACCGCCTCGGTGAGCCCTTCACCGAGGTCGGGCAGCAAGAACGTCTGCGCGGTCATGCTCAGTCCTCCCAGTGCAGCGAATCGATGGCGTCGATCACGCGGTCGACGTCGGGCAGGTACCAGTGCTCGAGCTTCGGCGACGCGAACGGCACGTCGAATCCGGCGACGCGGCGCACGGGCGCCTCGAGGTACTCGAAGCACTGCTCGGAAATGCGCGCCTGAATCTCGGAGGCCACGCTCGCAAATCCCGGAGCCTCAGCGATCACCACAGCACGGCCGGTCGAGCGCACCGCACTCATCACGGTCTCGTCGTCGAACGGGGCGAGCGTGCGCACATCAACCACCTGCGCACTGCGGCCGTCCGCGGCGATGGCATCGGCGGCCTCCAGCGCTACCTGGATCGACGGCCCGTAGGAGACCAGCGTCAGGTCGGTACCCTCGCGGACCACGGCGGCCCGCCCGAGGTCGGCGACGATGGAGGTGTCGACGGGGCCCTTGGACCAGTAGAGCTTCTTCGGCTCCATGAAGACCACGGGATCGGGCGAAGCGATCGCCGCACGCAGCAGCGAGTAGGCCTCCTGCGGAGTGGACGGCGTCACCACGGTGAGGCCGGGCGTGTGGGCGTAGTACGCCTCGGAGGAGTCGCAGTGGTGCTCGACGCCGCCGATGCCACCTCCGAAGGGAATGCGGATCACCATTGGCAGGCGGAGGGCACCCTTCGTGCGGTTGCCCATCTTCGCAACGTGGCTCGCGACCTGCTCGAACGCCGGGTAGGCGAACGCGTCGAACTGCATCTCGACCACCGGGCGCATCTCGTTCATGGCCATACCGATCGCGGTCCCGATGATGCCGGACTCGGCCAGCGGGGTATCGAAACAGCGTTCCTCGCCGTACTTCGCGGTGAGCCCGTCGGTGATGCGGAACACCCCGCCGAGTGCTCCGACGTCTTCGCCGAACACGAGCACGCTCGGGTCGCTCTCGATCGCGTCGGCGAGGGCGAGGTTCAAGGCCGCCGCCATGCTCATCGTCTGGACGCCGCGCTCCGCGTGGGCCGGTGACGCGTTGCTGCGGTCGGTGTGCGTCAGTGCTTCGGTGCTCATGCCACGGCCTCCGTTCGCGCGATCTCGTCTTGCAGCAGCTCCCACTGCTTCGCCAGTATCGGGGGTCGCTGCTCGTAGACGTGGGCGAACAGCTCGGCCGGGTCGACCCGGACATCGCGGTTCATCGCGTCGCGCAGGTCGGCGGCGATGCGTTCGGCGTCGGCCGCGAACTTGGCCTCGGTCGCCTCGTCGAGGGCACCGCTGCTCCTCAGGTGTTCGCGGATCCGGGTCAGCGGGTCGCGTTCGATCCACCGCTGCACTTCCTCGCGTTCGCGGTACCGGGTGTCGTCGTCGGCGTTGGTGTGGGCCTGCATGCGGTAGGTGTGCGCCTCGATGAGGCTCGGCCCGTCGCCGGCTCGGGCCCGATCCACGGCACCGCCGAGCACCGAGAGCACCGCCGCGACGTCATTGCCGTCGACGCGCTCGCCAGGCATGCCGTATCCCACGGCCTTGTGCGCGAGTGACGGAGCGGCCGTCTGACGTGACAGCGGCACCGAGATGGCGAACTCATTGTTCTGCACGAGGAAGACGACCGGCAGATGGAACACCGCCGCGAAGTTCATCGCCTCGTGGAAGTCGCCCTCGCTCGTGGC
>Ga0180217_1000396_pt1 | contig 73536 bp, 49 predicted proteins | sample eDN3rd37CBELigOP_FD_128521 | JGI IMG/M metagenome (GOLD analysis project Ga0180217, IMG submission 128521) | Enriched Organic Plus compost microbial communities from Emeryville, California, USA - eDNA 3rd pass 37_C BE-Lig OP (version 2) (version 2) ...
GTGGAAGCGTCGGTCGTCGGGGCGACCTGCTGCCGCAGTCGCAGCGTCACCTCACCGAGCATGAAGAGCAGGATGACGACGGCAAACAGCGGCCGGAACAGCAGGCCGGCCAGCCCGCACAGGAGCGTCATCAGCGAGAGGGCCGAGAGGCCCAAACCCATCGCGAGGACCGTGCGTTCGAGCGACCCGAGAGGCAGGGGGAAGCGGAACGCACGCCACAGCAGATGCCCGGCTCCCCACGCGCCGCCAAGGATGATCAGCGAGACGAGCAGCAGCGGCACGCGCTGCGGCAGCCTGCTCCAGCCCGAGTTTTGCCAGAGGCGCTGCCCTTCCGCATCCCCCGGTTCCGGCGGCGGGGGATCGAGCACATCGAGCAGCAGCCAGGGGACGTTCTCGAGAATCGCGGCCCGGTTCAGTCGCGGCTGGCTGTTCGGCAGGTCGAGACTGAAGAAGAAGAGGCAAAACAGCAGCAGCCACAGCCCGGCAACGGCAATCCGCACGGGAGACAGTGGCGATGTCGTCCCGACGCGCACGCTTTCCGCCGAGCGGGAAGCCTGCCTGTCGGGACGTTTCCGTTCCAGCCGATTCACGGGGCGCTCACGCCGGGAGCAATGCGGCGAGTTCCGGATGCGGGCGGGCGATCACATCGGCGAGGATCAGCTTGCCTCCGAGTCGCGCCACGGTCGCCTTGCCGGTCTCGATGGCGGTCTGGACGGCAGCCACGTCGCCGCGGACCATGATCGTCACATACGCCGCGCCGATCTTTTCTTTCCCCACCAGGGTGACGTTGCTCGACTTGAGCATGTCATCGGTGGCGTGCAGGGCGGCGACGAGCCCCTGCGTTTCGAGAAGTCCCAAGGCGTCGGTCGTGCTCATATGTGGTTCCCGTGGAATGCGGTAATCGTAAAGGCCGAGAAGCGGGCTATAGACCGGCCGCGCGTTGGCGAGGGCGCGGGTGACTTCCAGCGGGGCCGGCAGAATGCTGGAAAACGCCGTCGTCCCCATCCGCTGCGCCAGGGCCACCCCGGCCTCGGCGGCATGCGTCACCTCGGCGACGGCACCGACCAGCTTGATGCACTGTTCGGCTCCGTCGGTGCTTTCGATGCCGAGCAGATGGACCCCCGCCGTCTTGCTGCACAAGTCGGCGACCATCAGCGCGGGGGAAAGATTCCCGATTTCCAGAAGCGCGAGGCTGATTGAATTGCCGTCAGGCATGACGCGGCCAAACCCGGGAGGATGCGAACGCCGCGCTGAAACCCGAGTTCCGGCCCGCGCAGCAGGAAAAATTCACCGAAAGCCGCCCCGACCCACGGGACCGGCTCTGTCGAAAGACACGCTATTCTGATCGCGGCTGCGCAGGTTGGCAAGTCGCGCGGCTTGATGTGGATGACGGCATCCCGGTTTCGCCCTGGTGGTGCACCCGTCTCGGGATCAGGCTTCTTGCGGAAGACTTCGGGCATTGCGTGTCACCACCTCTGCCTGTGTCCTCGGCACTTTTTTGTTGCGACTCGAACATTCCCGCTTCATCATTCCCGGAAGGTGTTGTTCTCGTTATCGCCAACCGCTGACATGTTTCGCATCGGTGATCGCCAACCATCTCTGGATGCGGGAGAGAATTTCTCTTCCGCGCACATTTCCGGGAGAAGCGAAGGAAGCGGGGAGACCGACATGTCAACGACGGCGTCACTGACGACTTCGGTATCGGGCGAAGAGCACTCCCCCGGGGAGAGCGTTGTCACGGAGACACTCATCGTCTTCGTGCGCGGACTGCACCCGTGGAATCCGCGGCCCTCGGCGTATGCCGCGATCGAGCAGCTTCTCAGGGAACAGCTTCCGGGCTCGGAGTTCCATTCCTTCAACTATCGTGGCACCTATTACTCCACGGAGGATCCGGGGCACCTTGCCGATCGCCTCGAACGGGAGATTGGCGAGCTGATCGCGAAGAAGACGCCGCAAAGGGTGTACCTCGTCGGACACAGCTTCGGGGCGCTGTTGCTCCGGCAGGCCGTCGTGAACAATGCGCAGCAACCCGAGGGGGGGCGGTGGTTGGACAAGGTGGAAAAGCTCATCCTCCTCGCGGGAGCGAATCGCGGCTTTCATCCTTACCACGGCGGGCTGGAGTTCCTCGCGATGGTGGCCAGAGCATTCCAGCGGTTGCCGTCCTGGTTCCGCATCGGCCGACTCTCGGTCATGGGCCTTCGGGGTTCGGTCTGGGTGACACAGTTGCGGATGGCGTGGGTCAAACACTCGGTGGATCCCGACTCCGTCCTGCCGTTCACCGTCCAGATTCGCGGGGCCAGAGACAGCCTTGTCGGCCCCCATGACAGCCGCGACATTTCCACGTCCCGGAGGTCGGTGGAACTGGTGATCGACGGCGTCGGGCATAAGGATATTGCGCTGCTGCGCCCCGAGAATTCCGATAAGGTCCGCACCCAACTCGCCTGCAAGTTGAAGGAGGCGCTGGCGGCAACGCCGCAGACTGCGGATTTTCCACCCGGGGCCGATCATGTCATTTTCCTGATCCACGGAATCCGTGATTTTGCGGAATGGCACGAGGATCTGGGAGAGACCATCGTGCAGATCGCCGGGCCGGGACAGCGTGTGGAAATTGTACCGATCAGCTACGGGTACTTCTCGGCCCTGCAGTTCCTGTTTCCCACGGCCCGGCGTCGCTGTGCGCGAACTTTTCTCGATCGTTACGTGCAGTACTTTGCCCGGTTTCCGGGGGCCCGATTCTCGGCTGTTGCCCATAGCAACGGGACGTATGCTCTCGCGTGGGCGTTGAGGCAGAACCCCTTCATCCGGCTGGAGAACATTTTCCTGGCGGGAAGTGTTCTGCCCCGCTCGTTTCGATGGGAGCACCTGGAAGCTCAAGTGAACTACGTCAGCAATGATTGCGGGAACAGAGACTGGCCCGTGGGCGTGCTCTGCTGGCTGCTGAGCTGGTTTCCGCCTTACTGGAGGGAGCTGGGAACCGCAGGCGTCTTTGGTTTCAAAGGAGATGCCGTTCGGGGAAGCTCCCGAGGAACGAGGAAGTTTGTCAGCAATAATCAGTATCGGGAAGGGGGACACAGCGTCGCCCTCGAATCGAAGCGGCACGACGAGATCGCGCGCTTCCTGCTGACGGGAGCGGGCTGGACCGCCCAGGGGCTCAGCCACCGCTCGCGACCGCTCCGCCGCTGGTTCCTGCGGGGGATTGGGGTGTCGCTGGTCATCGGGTTTGGATTTCTGTTCTGCTGGATCGCGATTGCGAACCTGGCTCCGCCGTTCACGATGGGACTGACCCTTGGCCTGACGCTGCTCCTGATCTGCTTCCTGCTCTTGATCTAGGCACATGTGCGTACGGGTACGGCGAGCCCGGTCAGGGTGGCCGGGGCGTCAGCCGGCAAGGCTTTGCGGAGGATCGCCGCCTCGGAGAAGAGGAAGGCCATCTTTCCGGTCCACCTGCCAGACGCCGGACTTCAGGAAGGTTTCGTAGACCTGAAGGTCTTTCTCGTTATCCGCCTCTCCCCAGGGGCCCGTGCGCGCGACGGTCTGGATGGTGAAATGCCGATCCAGCAGCTTTCGCAATAGTGCCGTCATGCTTAGCTGTTGGCGCTCGGGAGCGGGCAATTCTTCCAGGATGTCTTTCACCTGTAACCAGGCGCGCGGGGTGAACTTGAGCAGCCCCATGTATTGTCCCTGGACCTCGCGGAGCGTATCGCGGGTGACCGGGCCGCCGATCTCCAGCAGCGCTCCGTCCGCCGCCCGGCGGAATGTTTCGGCGTCCTCCCACGGCGACTCGGAGCGGGAACTCCACAAGTGCTCCCACTCGGGGTCATAACTGATGGCGAGGTCTCCTGACGCATCGCGGAGCGCGGCAACCGTTTCGCGCGTGTAGACGATGTCGGCATAACTGACTACGCAGTCCCCCTCGGCCAGCCAGCGCTCGGCAGTGGCGAGCGACATGACCATGTTGGTTTGCGACCATTGAGGGTTGTGGAAGGCGGTCAACCGCCAGGTGGTGCTTACGTCGGCGAGCACTTCGGCACGGTATCCGCTGACGACGCCGATCTCTTCGATACCGGCCTCTCTCAGGGCCGCGATCTGCCAGTGGATCAACGGGGCACCCGCGAGCGGTGCCATGCATTTGGGAAGCTCATTCGTCAGGGCTCCCATTCGACTGCCACGTCCGGCGGCCAGGATCAGAGCGCGCATTGCAGTTATCTTTCATTCCGGGAAGATGGAGCGCACCAGGGCGATGTCCGCCGGGCGAAAAGTGGTGCAGCGTTCAGGGTGCCACATGATTCCCTGCATCGGGCGCGTGCGATGACGAATGGCTTTGACAACGCCGTCGGAAGCGCGGGCCCATACCTCCCATTCGTCGACCGATTCGGTTGTCCCCCAATCGTGGTAGCTGTTGACGGTCTCGGGCCGTCCGTCGATTTCGAGGACCTGCTCGGCAGTAACATGTCCGGAGACCCGGACGAGCGGCACGCCGGACCGGTGTTGCAAGAGTTGCATTCCTCGGCACACACCCAGCACGGGCCGTTGCTGCTGACACGCCCAGTCGATCGACAGACTCTCGGTCTCATCGCGTTCCGGGGCATCTCCACCATAGGCAGCGAGCGTGTTGCCGCCGGTCAGCAGGAGGCCACAGGGGGCCAGGGCTTCGAGAAGGCTCCGTGCGGTCGGCGGATGGTTGGGAATCAGCAGCGGTGCGAGACCACACGCGGCGAGGAAATGATGCCAGCGCTGATCCAGTGCGTCACGCCGCTCGCCAGTGGGAGAGACTTCCTGCACCCTCTGCGTGATGGCCACCAAATTCATCGAGTATCTGGACCTTTCGATTGGCGCAATTGACTTCGAGGACTTTCGCCTGTCGCCACTGTTCGTAGAGCGTCTCGCCCGCGCCGATCACAGCGGGAATTCCCAGTTCGCCGGCCCGGATGGCCATGTGGGAATTGAGGCCGCCGAACTTGGTGATCAGGCTGCCGATTCCTTTCGAGAAAATCCAGTCGTAGCCGGGATCGGCGCTGGGGATCATGACCACGGCCCCGGTCAGGTCGGCATCGACTTTCGGATCGACCACGCGCCCGGTGAAGGTTCCCTGCGTGACAAAATTCGGTTCGCAGCCGGGCAGGTAGAAACTCCAAACGTCTGCCTCGCTGCTGATGACCGGCGGCAGGCTCAACTGCCGGGTGATCGCGTATCGCTCGCGGCCGACCGAGATGCTCCGCTGCAACAGTTCCGCGGGAGGACGGCTGGAGACGTAGAGCTCGCGGAAGAGGGTGATGTCGGCGAACGAGCAATCTTCGGCAGAGAAGCCGTGCTCCTTGCCCAGCTGGGCCACTCGCTGGATCGCTCCACTCAGGCTGCGGGAGAACACGAATTTTGCGTACTCGCGGCCTTCGATACCGGCCTTGATGAAGTCGAAGAGCCCCAGGACATCCAGATCCAGGCGGTGCTTGCGAATCAGGGTTTCAATCTGCTTGATCTGCGGCAACGACAGCCGGAAAGAGCCGTGCTTGCGACGCGCGGCATTCTCCGGCAGTCGCCGGCTCCAGTCGAAGTAGCGGTCGGGAGCTTCATCATATCGCGGAGAAAGTATGTCGTAAGTTCCCGGACGCAGATGTCCGTAGCGTGTCAGAAACTCCTCCCGGTTCAGCCGCGAAAAATCGACGGAAAGCTGCGAGCTGACCGTGTCGAGACTATTCATATAGTCCTCATAGTCGCTCTGGGAGAGGACGTCTGCCGCCACCAGTGATTGAAGCAGTTGCACGGCAATGAAGCCTGCCCGGGCAAGTCCGGCGAATGGAAGTGTGCCGTACCGCTTGCAATCCTCAATCAGCCAGTAGATTTGGGACACCAGATCGAGATCGGTCTCTCCGATGGTCGCCTGCCGTTGTTGAAGCTTGGCGATTTTCTCCAGGTCGGTCCGCCACAGACCGGTTTCGGGATTGATGATTGTTTTCGTCAGCTGCCGGAGTGAATCGGCGAATTCCTCGCATTCGTCGTCTGTGAAACCTGCTCCCTTGAGTCGCTGCAGACGCTGGGGCAAGTCAAATGTATAGCAGGAAAAGACTATATGAAATTCGACCTTGTCATGCAGGCTCGGGCGTTCGAGCAGCTGATCGACGTAGTAGTTGACCAGACGCTCGGCCATCTCGGGACGCAGGTCGCGCGGGATGAATGAGTTGAAGCTGACCCGCACGTCGATATACGGCAATCCGTGAAAGTCGAGCATCAGCGGAAAGCTGCGCAGGTTGCGATAACCGTAGTTATCCCGCTGATAGGCCCAGATGGCGTCGGTGACCAGTTCCCGGTACAGGGAGAAGGCCAGCGGACGCGGGCGAATGCCGATGATCTCTGCCGGATTCCAGTCGGGCATGACCCCGTAGACGGTGCGTTTGCCGAACAGATACGGATGCGGCCGGTTCAGTTGACGGATCTTCCGGCTGATCTCGGAGAGGACGGTTCGATGCTCGGCATCGGTGAGTTCACCGGGGGCAGTCATCACCAGCGGGCGGACCTGAAACAGGTAACATTGTCCGTGGGGATCGACGGCAAACTCGACGTCGAGGCAGGTTTCCTGGAGGATTTCCTGGAGCTCGCCGATGAGGGCGACGACCGGCCGGAGCACTTCCGGGGGATCGACCGGCCCTCCCGGTACATAGAGGCAGGTCTGCAGGTCATTGACCGCTCCGGAGGTCACGGTGTCCGTGCTGCCGGAACGGTCGTCGTAATTGATCACGAAATAGGGGCCGCCCGTGTTCGGGTCGCGGCTGAAGGCCACGCCGCTGAGGGCGACATCAGCGAGATGCGGCTGGACGAAGACCTGATCGCAGTCTTGCTGAAGCGAGGCGACAACCTGCTGGATGGCCTGCCAGAGCGCCGCCGAGCCGCGCACGTTCAATACGGAATCGAAGTGTCCCGCCATCGAAGAGGCGTGAGTATCTTCCGAGACGGCACTGCTCCGCACGACCAGGGGGGAGCCGTTCCAGCCCCGGTCGGCGATCTTCTGGAGGATGGAGCCCGGGTTCTGATTCCACTGCTGGACTGTAAACCGGATCTGCGGCAGCACCGCGGCCGTTTGCAGCCGCGGTGCCAGTTGCTCGAGGACTTCTGCTTTCGTTCCGGAGATCATGGATGCCGATTCCTCAAACCAGAAGTTGTTCCACAGAACAATTCATTCCGCCGCTCACTGTTCCGGCTGCTTCCATGGCGAACAGTATCGCCGGAGTGGCCTCACTTCAGGACCGGGGCGGCCCAGAGACGCGTCTCGTAGGGGATCTCCAGCTCGGAGACACCCAGGTCTTGAAGATAGGCCTCGATCGCATCGACAATTCCCGTGAACTTGTCACCGGCCTGTCGTTCGAGAGTGGCGTGCGAGCGCCAGGCTTCAACAACGTCGTGCACGAACTGGTGATGGATCACCCGGCCTTCGCAGTATTCGACTTTCCCGAAGAGGCCGCTTTCCTCGATCACCGCTGTCTGATCCTGGCGGCGAGTGCCGTAGTCATAGCCGGGAATCTCCCGACGGATGATCGCTTCAATCTCCGCCTGGACCGGATCCTGAAGATCCCGATGGTTCCACATGCAGGCGAACCAGCCGCCCGGCTGCAGGAGGCGATGCGATTCCTTCAGGGCCTGCTGCCGGTCGGTGACGTTGAAGGATGACCCGAAAGTGACCAGGCGGAATGTATTGGCAGGCTGTCCCGTCTGCTCGCCGGTTCCTTCGAACCACTGGACATTGGAATCCGTGTGGTCGATCCCGAGGGCGCGCATCGCGTCGTTCGGCTCGACGGCGGTTACGCACAGGCCCTGCTTGCACAGCATCCGCGTCAAGTGGCCGACTCCCGCGCCGACGTCACAAACCGCATCTCCGGGGCGGACCCCCGCGGTGGCGATCAGCCATTGAATGGCAGACTCGGCATAGTCCGGCCGTTTCAGGTACGCAGTCGCCAGTTCCGTGTAGTCCCATGTGGTTTTCATAGATCTTCTTTCACTGAGGAGCAAAACAGGCTTTGCCAGATCGAATCAATGATGGCCTCAGGAGGCTGAGTGCCATCGTTGAGGACCTCCACATCCGGGGAGATCGGAAACTCTGCCGGGAGATCAACGCCGACCAGTTGCGACTGTCCTGATTGCCGTCGATGGCTATACAGGCCCTTCTGATCTCTCGCAAAAAGGACGTCGGCGGGAACTCGAATGTAGATTTCTCGGTAATGTGCGATATTCTGCCGGTTCCAGGCATGCACGTCGTGAAACATCGAAATCGTCGCGCAGATGACGTCGAAGCCCTGGGCGGACAGCATCTGACAGAGACGGGAGTAGCGAAATGCCATTTCCCGACGCTCCTGCAAACTGTGTCCCGCCGTGGCACCGAAGACTTCGCGGATTGCGTCGCCGTCGAGGAAGATCGCCCGCACGTCGCACCGTTCCCTCAGGCGCCGATGCAAGAGCCGCCCCAGCGTCGTCTTTCCGGCTCCTGCCAGGCCCGTGACCCAGTACACGGTTCCCGCGCCGCTCTGCGATCGAACTGGATCCGCGAAATCCACGGTCAAAGAACTCATGCGGCCTTCTTCCCTGCTGTGCCGGAATGACTGTTTCCACCGGCTGGGAGCGAGGCAGACAAGCCGAGCAAACGGCAGATCTCCTCGTAATAGCGCTCAGCCGCATGACCGTCGAGAGTATCGCCGAAGGCACGCTCGCGGGCGGCAGCCAGGAGGGCACCGTAACGCGCTTGATGAGATGCCGGATCGCAGAGTACTTCGGTCAATGCGGCGAGGAGACTCTCCGCGGTGTCCACATTTGGGCCGGGCAGATCAGTCGCCGACAGGAATGTTGCGTTGCGATCATTGGGGAGTTCGGCATTCCAGAACACAATCGGCCGCCCCAGCCCCAGGAAGTACACCGCGATGCCCGAGGCATCACTGACCAGGATGTCCGTGGCCAGCAGCTGTTCGATGGCTTTCGGGTACTTCAGTGCGGGACGATGCAGGAGATGGCTCTGGTCCGGAAGATCCGTCACGCTTGGCCGCTCGTGAGGATGGGCACGGATCACGATCTGCACATCGTGGGATGCGGCCCAGCCGTTCAGCCGTTGCAGAAATTCCGGGTTTGTGATCGGCACATGGCCGGCGGCCATCTCCGCCGTCGAAAGCGTCGGCGCGATGAGAATCACCTTCCGATCAGGATCGAGGCCAAGTTGTCGGCAAATCTCGTCCCGCGTTTTAGGCGGTGCAGCCAGCTCATCCAGGCAGGCAAATCCGGTCGGCCGAATCCGCCCGGTTTCGATATTCCGCGTGGCAAACACTTCACGCCCCATCCATTCGGACGAGCAGAACAGGGCGTCGAATCGCCCCATGTGTTCAAACCAGACCGGAGGATCGGCAGTTAATGAGATCGAATGGAAGACCTGGACGAACTTGACGTGTGGATTGAATGCCTGAACCAGGCGGCGGAACCGGTTCGCACGAATGCTGGTCAGGAAGACGTCGGCCTGAATCGCCCAGCACATGTCGCGGAGACGGAAACCGTCGAGAGGCCGGACCCATTTCGGGAGCCGTTTATGGTCGATCTGTTCCCGATCCAGGTCGAGGGAAAGAAATCCGAACTCGATCGGGGCACCCATCTGTTGCATTCGCTCAACGAACGCCCGCAGGTTGCCCGTCAGTCGACGATCGAAGATCGCGATGCGAATCGGAGAGTTCGCATCCTTGCGGCGCCGGCGACTGACGAAACTGGCCAGCCCCATCGTGAGGGTGCAAATCAGCCCGTACGTGCGTCGCCGGAGATTGTCCGGTACCAACAGCAACAGTGAGACGGCCAGTTTTCGCAATACTCTCATCAAGAGAAATCCCTCCCTGGATTTGCTCATTCTGCTTGAAGTGTGCCGCTTGTAATGGATTCTTGAATGTTGTGTCAATATTGGATCCGATGGCGGTGATGAACCCGGCGAGCGGTAGAGCAGCCGCAGCCCCCGGAGACCCACTGTGGCTCCCCCGATCCGAAGGCGGACGCACCGGAATCCCCAACTCATGGATGACACCGCCCTGTTCCCGCGAAGAGGCTCCGGCGCTCAGGCAGGTTCCACCATCCACTCCGGCAGTTCTTGCCGTTTTTCCGGAGAGAGACATTTCCCGCAGGACTTCTCACTGCTGGTCGGGCGAGGAGAGTTGCTATACCATAGTTCTCGGGTTGCCTCGCCTTGGACGGTGCGTTGAGCCTGGCGGAAACTGGTGTCGCGCGGGACGTTGGGGACTGACTGACGCACACGCGGAGTCCTGCGTATGGCGATGCTCCCCCTCGCGGAGCGGATTCGTGTCAGCTGGAATAGCAGATTGATCGCCCGTTATGAAAAACTCTGCCGTGTTGGCACTGGGTCTGGTCGTTTGCCTCGTTCTCACTGCCGGGAGGCCCGTGCAGGGGAAGGAGCCGGCGGTTTCTTTCAGCCGCGATGTACTGCCGATCCTCTCGGAGAACTGCTTCGCGTGTCACGGTCCTGATGAATCGACGCGGAAAGCGGGGTTGCGGCTGGATCTGCGGGAGGCGGCGCTTGAGGTGCTTTCGCTCGAAGCGCCGGAAGAGAGTGAACTGCTGATCCGCGTGGGAGAGACCGACGACAGTCTCGTCATGCCGCCTCCTTCTTCTCACAAGAAGCGTCTCTCGCCCGGGCAGATTGCAACGCTGCATCGCTGGATTGCCGCCGGCGCGCCGTGGGGCAGGCATTGGGCGTTCGAGCCGCCGGTGAAAGTCGAGCCGCCGAATGCTTCGCTGCATCCGGTGGATGCCTTCATCCGTGCGCGGCTCGCTGCGGAGGGACTCAAACCCGCGCCTCCCGCGTCGCCGCGAACGCTGGCGCGACGCCTCTCTTTCGACCTGACTGGTCTTCCCCCCACTCCCGCCGAACTCGAAGCGTTCCTGCGCGATTCCGAAGCCGAATCACAAACGAACCGTAAGCCCGGAAGCAGCGCGGCCGGCGAGGCCGCGTATGAACGGCTCGTCGATCGTCTGCTCGCCTCCAGGCATTTCGGCGAACGGATGGCGATGTGGTGGCTCGATGCCGCACGCTATGCCGACACCGACGGATTCCAGGGGGACGCGACCCGCACCAACTGGCCGTGGCGCGACTGGGTGATCGATGCGTTCAACCGCAACCTGCCGTTTGATCAGTTCACGATCGAACAGTTCGCGGGGGACCTCCTGCCCGACGCGACACCGGAACAGAAGCTCGCCACCTGTTTCCATCGCAACCACATGACGAACGGGGAAGGGGGGCGTGATCCCGAGGAATCGCGGATCGACTACGTCATCGACCGCGTAAACACGACTGGCACCGTCTGGCTGGGACTGACGCTCGGCTGCTGCCAGTGTCATTCCCACAAGTACGATCCGATCACGCAGCGCGACTACTATTCGCTCTCGGCGTTCTTCAACTCGATCGATGAGGACGGCAAGGCCGGCCGGGCGGCGAAGCCCTATCTCGCCTATCAGTCGCCGCACGTCGAGCAGTCGATTCGCGAGGCACAGCAACTGGTCGATGCCCGCAAGCCCCGCGAGGCCGCCGCGCGGCGGCAGGCCGAGAGTCCGTTTCAGGAATGGCTCTCCGCACGGGCTGCCGAGGTGCGCAACGGCTACGCCGCCTGGACTCCGCTCCTCAAGGCCGAATTGACCTCGGCGGAAGGGACGGAGTTCACGCAGGAGGCCGACGGCACGGTTCAGGCGAGCGGGCCGAATCCGCGGCAGGACGATTACCGGCTCGCCGCCGGAGTCACCCTGCCGCGCGTGAGCGGTCTGAAGCTGGAAGTCTTTCCGCACGCCTCGCATACCGGCGGCGGACTCTCGCGCGGGGAATCGGGAGAGTTCATCCTGACTGACATCAAGGTGCAGGTGCGACGGCGGGGTGAGTCGCAGGTCCGCGACGTCGCCGTCGCAAGTGCCGTCGCCGACGTCTTCACCGAACCGAAGTCGTCCCGAGCCTACGGCGATATCAAGGGGGTGCTCGATGACGATCCGCGGAACGGCTGGACGACAGAGGGACACGATCCGCGTTCGCCGCATGTCGCGGTGTTTGCCCTCGCGGAGCCTCTCATTCTCGAAGCGGATGAAGAGCTCGTTTTCGTGATGCTGCATCGCTCGACGCTGGGGGACGCGAACATCAGCCGCTTTCGCGTGTCGGTGACCGACCAGGCGGGCGCTACCGTGCGGAGCGTCGAAACGCCTCCCCTGGAACAACTGGCGGCGGCCGCTCCGGAGGATCTGACAACGCTGGATTCGCGGCTGCGGGAACTGCTGTTCGAGCAGTTCCTCGCCGATCACGAGCCGTACCAGGTCGAAAAGCGGGCGCTCGATCGCGCCGTTGAGCAGCTCAGGGAAGTACAGAATGCGGCGAAGCCGCTGGATGTGATGGTGCTCGCCGAGCGGGCCGAACCGCGGGAAACGCACGTTCTCATTCGCGGTGTCTGGGATCAGAAAGGTGAAGTCGTTCCGCCAGATGTGCCCGCGGCGATTGCTCCATGGAAAGGGGACGGCCCACGCACCCGGCTGGAGCTGGCGAAGTGGATCGTCTCCCGCGACAATCCGCTGACCGCCCGCGTGATCGTCAATCACTGCTGGCAATTGCTCTTCGGCACTGGACTGGTGAAGACCGTCGAGGACTTCGGACTGCAGGGAGAGCCGCCCAGTCACCCGGAACTGCTCGACTGGCTGGCGGTCGAGTTCATGGAGCACGACTGGGATGTGAAGTACCTGCTGAAGCTCATCGTGACGAGCGAGACCTATCGGCAGAGTTCCGCCGTCTCGGACGAGCTGCTGGCCCGCGATCCGGAAAATCGACTGCTGGCCCGCGGAGCCCGTTTCCGGCTGCCGAGCTGGATGCTGCGTGATGCGGCGCTGCGGGCCTCGGGACTGTTGAACCCGGCCATCGGGGGACCGCCGGTCCGGCCTTATCAGCCCGACGGAGTCTGGGAGGAGATGTTCATGGGGCGGTACCGCTACGAGCCGAGTGACGGGCCGGCGCAGTACCGCCGCACCGTCTATGCGTTCTGGCGGCGGGCGATTGCTCCCACCTTCCTCTTCGATTCGGCACAGCGGCGCGTCTGCGAAGTGCGGCAGGCCCGCACGAACACACCGTTGCAGGCGCTCACGCTGCTGAACGATGCGAACTATCTGGCCGCCTCCCGCGCGCTGGCGGAACACGCCTTGAACGAGGGAGACGATCCCTCCGCCCGGATCGCGGGGATCGTCGAACGCGTGCTCTCCCGTCCACCGGAAGCCGATGAACTTTCCATTCTGGAGCGCGAGCTCGAGCGGGCGCTGACGCATTATCGAACGCATCCCGCCGATGCACAGCGTTTCGTGCGGCAGACCGATTTCGCGGAGGCCGGAACCACCAGCCCGGCAGCGGAGCTTGCTGCCTATACGCTCCTCTCCAGCCTGGTTCTGAACCTGGATGAAGCCCTGAATCACGAGTGATGTCCTGATGTTCGACCTGTTGAGCCGTTCTCCTGCGGAAGCTGCACTCGAAATGACGCGCCGCTACTTCCTCGGCCATGGTGCCGGGGTGAGTCTGGGGGCGGCCGCGCTGGCCTGTCTGCTGTCGCGCACCGCCGCGGGCGAAAGCACACCCGCGAATGCGGGGATGCCCGGGCTGGCGGGGTTGCCGCATTTCACGCCGCGGGCGAAGCGGGTGATCTTTCTCACGCAGTCGGGAGGCCCGTCGCAGCTGGAGCTGTTCGACGCGAAGCCGGGGCTGGAGCAATGGGCCGGGAAGGAACTCCCCGACTCAGTGCGACAGGGGCAGCGTCTCACGACGATGACGGCCAATCAGAAGCAGTTGATCATGCCGCCGCGTGTGAAGTTCGCGCGGTGCGGGGAGAGTGGTGCGACGATCAGCGAGTGGCTGCCGCACCTCCAGAAAGTCGCCGACGAGCTGTGCTTCATCAAGTCGATGCACACCGACCAGATCAACCACGCGCCGGCGATGACGCAGTTCCTCACGGGCAATCAACTGGCGGGGCGGCCGAGTTTCGGCGCGTGGATCAGCTACGGGCTGGGAAGCGAAAACCGCAACCTGCCGGACTATCTTGTGTTGATCTCGAAGATGCAGCGGCCGAGCGATCAGCCGCTGTACGATCATTACTGGGGAAGCGGATTTCTGCCGTCCCGCTACCAGGGAGTCAAACTGCGAAACGCGAAAGATCCGGTGCTCAACCTGCGCGATCCCGAGGGATTGCCGCGCGAGTTGAGGCGGAGCATGCTCGACAGTCTTGCCGAGCTGAACGGGCAGCGTCTGGCCGCAACGGGAGATCCTGAGATCGCGACCCGCATCCGCCAGTACGAGATGGCTTACCGGATGCAGGCGAGTGTGCCGGACCTGATCGACCTGCGCGATGAGACCGAAGCGACGTTTCGGCTGTATGGGCCGGATTCACGGCGGCCGGGGAGTTACGCGGCGAACTGCATTCTCGCCCGCCGGCTCATTGAACGGGGAGTCCGCTTCGTCCAGTTGTTCCATCCCGACTGGGATCATCACAGCCGGCTCCCCTCGTGGTGCACGGCCCGCTGCCGCGACACCGATCAGCCCACCGCCGCCTTGATTGCCGACCTGAAACAGCGCGGCCTCCTGGATGAGACGCTGGTGATCTGGGGAGGCGAGTTCGGCCGCGGTGTCGCCGGGCAGGGGGAGTGGGACAGCCCCGAGGCGGGCCGCGATCACCACCCGCGGTGCTTTACGATGTGGCTGGCCGGGGGCGGCGTGAAACCCGGAATCACCTACGGGGCGACCGACGACTTCAGCTACAACATCGCCGAGAATCCCGTCCACGTTCGCGACCTGCACGCCACGCTGCTGCACCTGCTGGGGATCGATCACGAGCGGTTGACGTACCGCTTTCAGGGGCTGGATTTCAAGCTGACGGGGGTGGAGCCGGCGCGCGTCGTCGAGGGGCTGATGGCGTGACGCCGGAGAGGCTTGAGACTTCAGGCTGTAGACTTCAGGACGAGGCGCGATCGGCCGGATTTTGCATCTCGGCGAGAGATCTGGACGTGATTGGCACGCGTCGTTAAGATCCGCCGCACACTTCCTCTTCTCAAGGAATCCTCCGGACATCTCCTGGTGAGTCGGCGCGGCCGCAGGCCCGGCGTCGGTCTTGCCCACGCCTGCTGCGGCATCGGGCTGCAGGCGGCGCGAACCGAATTCCAGCACTCTCAGAATGGAGTCTGTCGTGCGGAACCGATCTGCAATACTGTGGGCATTGTTCAGCAGCGTGATCGCTCTTCACGCGAGTGCCGTTCCCGTCGCGGCGGCGAAAATCGAAGCCGTGAAGGGCAAGACCTACACCCTCTCCAAGCGTCACGGGCCGTGGATGATCATGGTCGCGAGCTTTTCGGCCGGGCTCCGCGGAGAGACCGAGCAGCAGCTCCGCAACGCCGAGAACGCCGCCCACGATCTCGTCTACGAACTCCGGCAGAAGGGGATTCCGGCGTACGTCTACAAGCAGAAAGGGAAGCTCGCCGAGGTCGATTCGTTCGATCGCACCGGGACGCCCGCCCAGCGGTATGTCGCACAGCAGCGTAACCAGATCTGCGTGATCGCGGGAAACTACCCGTCGGTCGACGATGAGACCGCGCAGAAGACGCTGAAGTACATCAAGCAGCTTTATCCCAAGTCGCTGGAGAACGGCGTCTACAAGTCGACCCCGGGCCGTCCCGGTCCGCTGAGCCGCGCGTTCCTGACGATGAACCCGCTGCTGACTCCGCAGGAGATTGCCGAGCAGACGCGGCACTCGGATCCGCTGCTTCTGCACCTGAACTCGAACAGCGAATACAACCTGACCGACAACCCCGGCCGGTACACGCTGATCATCGCCTCGTTTCAAGGCAAGCAGAAGATGTCGCTGGGGGGGACGGAGAACTCCCGGTCGCAATCCAAGCTGCTCGATTTCGATCTCAAGATTCAGAAGGAATCCCAGCTCGACGAGGCCGGCTTCGACAGCTGGGCACTCGTGAAGGCGCTCCGCGCCCAGGGAGTCGAAGCCTACGTCTTCCATGAGCGGTTCCGTTCGGTCGTGACGGTCGGCGCGTTCGATTCGCCGGAAGATCCGCGGATCGTTCAAACCGCCCAGACCTTCGGGGCGAAGGTCAAACAGGATCCCCGCACCGGACAGGAAGCTCTCGTCTGCGAATCGGTCAAGCTGGACGATGGACAGCTGTGGGTGCTCGATCCGCAGCCGCAGTTGATGTCGGTCCCGCGTCTGCGACGGCGCTGATTCTGCCGGGCTGATCTGCCGAGGAATTCCGTCGCCGCCTGTTCCGGGCGGCGACTGTCGTTTCGGTGGACTGTTTTCGGGAAACCCGCGAAGGCACGATTCAAACGGAGCCGCAGACCCCGTCATCGGGTCTCATCCGGAAGGGAAACTTGACAGTCGACGCGACGCGCAGCACACTCGCGACATGAACGCACCAACTGCACCCTGGGCGACTGTTGTCCTCGCCAGCCGCAACCGCAAGAAGAGCGAGGAGATGGCGGAACTTCTCCGGCCCCACGGCATTGCCGTCGAGAGCGTGGCCGACTTTCCCGACGTTCCCGAAGTCGTCGAGGATGGGCAGACCTTTGCCGAGAATGCCGCGAAAAAGGCAAGCCAGACCGCGAAACACCTCGGACGCTGGGTGATCGGCGAGGACAGCGGACTGATGGTCGATGCCCTCGACGGGGCCCCCGGCATCTACTCGGCCCGCTACAGCGGCGAAGGGGCGACCGACGAGAAGAACAACCAGAAGCTGCAGGAAGTGCTGGCCGGCGTCCCGGAGGAAAAACGCGGCGCCAGCTATGTCTGCAGCGTGGCTCTCGCCGATCCCGAAGGGAACATCCGCGCCCAGGCCGAAGCGCACTGTCGCGGCCGGATCACCACCGAACCGCGGGGAACGAACGGGTTCGGTTACGATCCCTACTTCGAGATCCTCGAATATCACCGCACGTTCGGCGAGTTGAGCAGCCTGGTCAAACAGCAGATCAGCCACCGCGCCCGGGCGTTCTCACGCTTCGCCCCGCAGGTCGTGCGCGTGCTCCGGGAAGCTCAGGGGCAGGGTTCCTGAATCCGCGTCCCCGGCAATGCCTGTGCACCGTCCAGGATTGGGAGCACAGACATTCCTGTTGGCGCGGAGCCTGGCTGAAAACCTCTCCGCTCAGTTTGACGCCATCGCGAGTGCCTGTTCGATCCCGTCTTCAAGGGTGCCGGGCGAATCCTGCGACCAGACGATGGTTCCATCCGGCCCGACGACCCACGCCGCCGGAATGTAGGTCACGTCGAGCGCCCGCAGGGTGTCGAACGCACCATAGCCGTTCGGCCAGGTGATGCCGGTCGCCTGCAGGAACCGCTGCATGGCCGGCAGGCTCTCTTCGTCTTCTGAGGAGAGGCCGATGAACACCACACCTTTATCGCGGTACTTGTTGTAGGTCGCGACGAGCTCCGGAGCGTGGGCGCGGCAGGGGCCGCACCAGCTTGCCCAGGCGTCGATCACCACGACTTTCCCTTTCAGTTCGGCGGGGGAAGGCGGTTCGCCATTGAGCCAGCCGGCGGCCTGAATCGCGGGGGCCGGCTTCCCCGCACCGAGACCGCCGCGGTTCATTCCCTGCTGTCGCACCAGCAGCGCGAGCAGGATCGCCGCTGCGCCGGCAATGACAAGCAGGAAGGTCAAACCGCGGGATCGCCCTGAACTCATCGTCAATGCTCCAAAAACCTGTCGCCTGCCTGTGTCGTGGGAAGACCAGGCGAGGTCGCTCTTCCGTGGGAAGTGAATGACTCTTGGCTGGAATTATACGCCGTACAGCTCGCCGAACTTGCTCTTCAGATGCGCGACGAGCGGTTCGTGCGACAGGGGTCTGCCCGTCACGACTTCGACGAGACGCTGTGCCCGGTACTGTTTGCCGCGACGGTGGATCTTCTCGTTGAGCCACTCCTTCAACGGCATGAACTCGCCGCGCGAGATCTGCTCGTCGAGGTTGCCGAGATCCTTCCGGGCCGTCTCGAAGAACTGCGCGGCGTACATGTTTCCGAGGCAATACGTGGGGAAGTAGCCGATTCCGCCGCCGCTCCAGTGAATGTCCTGCAGACAGCCCTGCGCATCGTTGGGCGGTGTGATTCCGAAGTAGCGGGTGAAGGTCTCGTTCCACACTCCCGGCACATCGGCGGGTTTCAGGTCTCCCGCAATCAGCGGCTGTTCGAGCTCAAACCGCAGCATGATGTGCAGGTTATACGTCACCTCATCCGCTTCGACGCGAATGAAGGAGGGACGGACATCGTTGATCGCCCAGTAAAACGCCCGCTGCGGGACATTCGCGAGAGCCTCGGGGAAGACGGCCTGCGCCTGGGGATAGAAGTAGTTCCAGAAGGCCTGGCTGCGTCCGACGAAGTTTTCCCAGAGGCGCGACTGCGACTCGTGAATTCCCAGCGACGTCGCCTGCCCCATGCCGAGCCCGAAGGCCTCTTTCAGCAGGCCCTGGTCGTAGATTCCGTGCCCCGACTCGTGCAGCGTGCCGAAGAACGCGCCGGGGAAATGATGGGGATCGTAGCGCGTGGTGAGCCGTGTGTCGCCGGGGCCGACTCCGGCGCAGAACGGATGCGCCGCTTCGTCGAGACGCCCTTCGAGATAGTCGAAGCCAATCAGCCGCGATGCGTGCCGGCTGAATGAACGCTGCGCCTCGACCGGGTACAGCCGTTGGAGAATCTCAAGCTCGGGGTGCTTGCCGGAGTCGGCAATCGCGGCGACGAGCTTGACCAGCTCGTCACGCAGCGGAGTGAAGAGGCGTTGAATGTCGGCAGCGGTCGCCCCGGGTTCATAATCATCGAGGAGCGCATCGTAAGGGATGCCGTCGCCGTAGCCGATCGCTGCGGCCTCTTCGCGCTTCAGGGGGACGATCTTCTCCAGCCACGGGAGAAAGTGCGAGAAGTTCGACTGCTTGCGTGCTTCGACCCACGCCTGCTGGGCGAGCGTGCTGACGCGGGAGAGGTCTTCGACCAGCCGTCGCGGGAGCTTGGTCGCGCGGTCGTAGTCGCGTCGTGCCTCGCGGATGTTCACCGCTTCGGGGCTGTCGGGATCGCGGGTCAGTTCACTCTGTTCCAGCGCATCGAGCAGTTCGCCGATCCGCGGCGAGGTCGCCCGGTCGTGCGTCAGGCCGGCGAGCAGTCCAAGCTGGTTGGACCGGTGCTCGGCTCCACCGGGCGGCATGTATGTCTGCTCGTCCCAGCCCAGGACGCTCGCGCACGATCCTAACAGCGCGGTCTGCTGCAGTTCACGAACCAGTTCGTCATACATCTCGCGAGCGGATTGGGCCATGGCAAGTCAGCTCCCTGTTTCGGACCAGCAACGAGAATGGCCGCGGGCCGTAAGGCAGGACCATACGCGGCACGCGGGCTGACGGCGAACGTAGCAGTCCTCTGACGATTTGTCGAGCGAGCGAATACCGTCCGATTTCCGGCACATCATTCTCCGTCGGTCGTGCGGCCGGGGCGGGACGAAGGAAGCCCCGGGGGTGAAGACGTGGTAACCACCAACAAACCCCATCCCCCAGGGCCAAACTCATTGAAGACCTGCTGAAGGAAAAAAATCCCCCTCCGAATTCGCCTCGCTTTGGACAAGAGCACCACACGTGCGAATGAGCAGCATCCACCCCACTGGGGTTTCGGGAGTACCCTCCCACCCAGGCCACGCGACCTTTCGCGCTCTCGGCAAAGTGAGTGGAATACCGCCTCTCAGCGAAATCACTCGTGCGGTTCCGTCATGCGGAACGGGTCGAGGGCTTCGTTCAGTGTCTCTTCGGGGAGAATGTTTTTTTCGAGGCAGAGCTCGCGAATGGTCTTGCCGGTCTGAAACGCCTCTTTCGCCAGTTTCGCCGCCGCTTCGTAGCCGATGAGCGGATTCAGGCTCGTGACCATCGACAGGCTCTTCTCGACGCCCGCCTTGCAGTTTTCGACGTTGGCCTCCATCCCGGCGACGCAGCGATCGGCGAAGACTTTCGTCGCCCCGGCCAGCAGCGTGATGCTCTCGAGTGTCGCCTGCCCCATCAGCGGCATCATGATGTTCAACTGGAACTGGCCGCCCGAGGCACCGCAGAACGCGACGGTCTGGTCGTTGCCGATCACGCGGGCCGCGGCCTGCATCAGGCTCTCGCAGAGCACCGGGTTCACCTTGCCGGGCATGATCGAACTGCCCGGTTGCAGATCGGGAAGCGAAATCTCGTAGAAGCTGCAGCGCGGCCCCGAGCCGAGCCAGCGGATGTTGTTGGCCACCGTGAACAGGCTGACCGCGATGTTCCGCAGGTTGCCGTGACACTCGACCAGTCCATCCCGCTGGGCGTTCGCTTCGAAGTGGTTTACCGCCTCGACGAAGTCGATGCCGGTTTCCTTCAGCAGCACCGCGGCGACCCGGCTGCCAAACTGGGGATGCGTGTTGATGCCCGTGCCCACGGCAGTCCCGCCGATCGGCAGTTCGAGCACGGCTTCGAGGGCCCGTTCCGCCCGCTGGATGCTCAGCTCCACCTGGCGGGCCATGCCGCTGAGCTCCTGCCCGAGACGGATAGGAGTCGCATCAGCGAGATGTGTGCGGCCGATCTTGATGATCTTGTCCCACGCCACCGCTTTTTCCGAGAGGGCGTCCGCCAGGCGGGCGAGGGCGGGATGCAGTCGCTCGCGAATCGCCACCGCGGCCGCGACGTGGATTGCCGTCGGGAACGTGTCGTTCGTGCTCTGCCCCATGTTGACGTGGTCGTTCGGGTGGATGGGCTTCTCATCGCGGAAGCGATCCCCGCCCGCAAGTTCGATCGCGCGATTGCTGATGACCTCGTTCACGTTCATGTTGCTCGAGGTTCCCGAGCCGGTCTGATAGACGTCGATCGGGAATTCCGCGTCGTGCTTCCCCTCGGCGACTTCGCGGGCGGCCTCCAACAGCGCGACTACCTGCTCATCGGTGAGCGGATTCTTTCCCGACTTCGTGAGCTTGCCCAGATCGCGATTGGCGACCGCGGCGGCATACTTCACAAGCCCGAGGGCACGAATCAGCTCCGGCCGTAACGGCGTCCCGGAGATCGGAAAATTCTCGACGGCCCGTTGCGTCTGCGCGCCGTAGTACGCTTGTGCCGGGACGCGGACATCTCCCATCGAGTCATGTTCAAGGCGATAGTCGGCCATTGCGTTCTCGCGAATGCTGGATTCACCACACGTTCAAAACGGCAATCTCGACGCGGCAGGGAAGTGCTCCCCCCGGCTCGCGAAAAACACCTGCACTGCAACCGACGGACCACTCCACGGGGAATTTGCTCATTCCTCGTATGACACAACCTTTACCGATTCCCACCGTATAATAGAAGGTTGAACACCTTCTTTCCCACCGGTTCTCCCCTGATGACTGCTGCGACGACCGTCTCCATTCGCACTCCCATTCCCGCCGCCCGCTCCGCGTACATCCACGTGCCGTTCTGTCTGCACCGCTGCGGCTACTGCGATTTCACACTCGTCGCGGGGAAAGACCACCTGATCGGGAGCTATCTCGACGGGCTCGCGCGCGAACTGGAAATGCTCGGCGAACCGCGCGAGGTCGAGACGCTGTTTTTCGGCGGCGGCACGCCGACCCACCTGCCCGCCGCCGATCTCGCGCAGCTGCTCGATCAGGTCCGCCGCTGGTTCCCGCTCGCCGAGGGTTACGAGTGGAGCGTCGAAGCCAATCCTCACGGCTTCGATGCCGACAAGATGCAGGTGCTCGCCGATCGCGGCGTCAACCGGATCAGTCTCGGCGTGCAGTCCTTCGATCCCCACGTCCTGCGGTTTCTCGAACGGGATCATCAACCGGAAGAGATCGACACGACCCGGGCGCTTCTGCGTTCGCAATTCGACAACATCTCGTTCGACCTGATCTTCGGCGTGCCCGGCCAGACGCTCGAAAGCTGGCGGGAGACCTTGCGGCGGGCGCTCGCTCTCGAACCGCAGCACCTCTCCACCTACGGCCTCACCTTCGAAAAGGGGACCAGCTTCTGGAGCCGGCGGAGCAAAGGCGAGATCCGCCAGCTTCCCGAAGAGCTCGAGCGGGAGATGTATGCGCTTGCGATGGAGGAGCTCGAAGCGGCGGGGTTCGTGCAGTACGAAATCTCGAGTTTCGCCTGCCCCGGTTTCGAGTGCCGGCACAACCAGGTCTACTGGACGGGGCTTCCTTACTACGGCTTCGGCCCCGGTGCCGCGAGCTATCTCGCCGGCTGCCGTGCCGTCAACCACCGCAGCGTCACCACCTGGCTCAAACGCATCCGCGCCGGCGAATCGCCCGTGGGGGAAAGTGAAGAACTCTCCCCGGAAGACCGAGCCCGCGAACGCATCGTCCTCGTCCTCCGCCGCTGCGCAGGTCTCCACCGCGACGACTTTCGCAAGCAGACCGGCTACGATCTCGACGATCTCGCCGGCGAAGTCATCACCCGCCACCGCGACGCCGGCCTGCTGGAAGAGTCTGAAGGCCACCTCCGCCTCACCCGCGAAGGCCGCTTCGTGGCGGACAGTGTGATTGTGGATTTTCTGTGAGGAGGAGAGTCGATCTACAGACACTTCGCGTCGATCTACAGACACTTCGCATGGGAGAGTTGCGCCCAGTTCAACTCGCTGGCCGGACCAGACGGTGGGGGTAAGGCGAGTCACATCAGATTGCATAGGAGTGGCGAAGTTGTCCCCCGGGCGACAGAATGGCGGGAGTTCTTCCTGTTCCTCCGCCTCTGTTTCGCATCCGGGTGCTCATGAAGGCTGACTCTCGCGTTTGTTGCCGTTTGGTCGCCTCGGTCACGCTGGCTCTTCTCGCTTTTGCCGTGTTTCCCGCGGGGCTATTTGCCCAGGGACTCGAACGGCTGAAGTACAACCATCCGGGGCTGGTGGTTGATCTCGGCGTGGGATTGTGGGCGTGGCCGTTGCCGATGGATTTCGACGGCGACGGCGATCTCGACCTCGTTGTGAACTGCCCGGACAAGCCGTTTAACGGCGTCTATGTTTTCGAGAATCCCGGGGGCGGCACCTTTCCGGTTTTTCTCCCGCCGCGGCGGATCAGTCGCGGTCTGCAGAACGTGCAGGTGAGCTACGTCGACGGCAAGCCACGCGTGCTCTCGCCGGGAACCGAATACCCCGACTTTCTGCGAACGGGCCTCGAAGAGGGCGTTTCGCTTTCGCTCCCGGCGAATGTGCATCCCCACAAGGTTCGCGCGAACATGTGGCGGTATGTCGACTACGACGGCGACGAGCGGCTCGACCTGATCGTCGGCGTCGGTGACTGGACCGATTACGGCTGGGACGACGGCTACGACGAGAACGGCACCTGGATTCGCGGCCCGCTCCGCGGCTTCGTCTATCTGCTGCGAAACGTCGGCACGACCAGCGAACCGAAGTATGCCGAGGCGGTGAGGATTCAGGCGGAGGGAGCGGCTGTCGAAACGTTCGGCTGGCCTTCACCGAACGTCGCCGACTTCGACGGCGACGGCGATCTCGACCTGCTGTGCGGCGAGTTTCTCGACGGGTTCACATACTTCGAGAACGTCGGCACCCGCAAGGAGCCTCGCTACCGTTCGGGGCGACGCCTGCGAACTCCGGCGGGTGAACCGCTCGTCATGGATCTGCAGATGATCACGCCGACCGCGATCGACTGGGACGGCGACGGCGATGTGGATCTCATCGTCGGCGACGAGGACGGCCGCGTCGCCCTGGTCGAGCATACCGGCCGGGTTGTCGATGGCGTTCCGCAGTTCCTGCCGCCTCGTTACTTTCAGCAGCAGGCCGATCTCGTCAAGTGCGGAGCGCTGGCGACTCCGGTCGGGACCGACTGGGATGGCGACGGCGATATCGACATCATCTGCGGGAACACGGCCGGGTATATCAGTTTCTTCGAGAACCTCAGCGGCCCCGGCGTGGAACAACCGCGCTGGGCCGCTCCGCGGAAGCTCGAAGCGGGCGGAAAGGTACTGCGGATCCAGGCGGGGCCGAATGGCTCCATCCAGGGGCCGTGCGAAGCGAAATGGGGCTATACGACGCAGAGCGTTGCCGACTGGGACGGAGACGGTCTGCCCGACCTGATCGTGAATTCCATCTGGGGAAAGGTGCACTGGTACCGCAACATCGGCACCCGCCAGAAACCGGAACTCGCCGCGGCCGAACCGATCGAAGTCGAATGGAACGGTCCGCAGCCAACACTCGACTGGGGCTGGCTCCGCCCGGCTGGGAAGGAACTCCTCACCCAATGGCGGACGACACCGGTCGCGGTCGACTGGAACGGCGACAAGCTGATCGACCTCGTGATGCTCGACCACGAAGGGTACCTGGCGTTCTTCGAACGTGCCCGACGCGACCGGAAACTCGTCCTGCTTCCGCCGCGGCGCGTCCTGTGCAACGAAAAGGGAGAGTCGTTGCGATTGAATGCCCGCCGCGCCGGCGGCAGCGGCCGCCGCAAGCTGTGCATCTTCGACTGGGACGGCGACGGCCTGCTCGACGTCCTCGTCAACAGCGCCAACGCCCAATGGCTGCGGCAGGTTGGCAAGAAGGACGGGCGCTGGCTGTTCGAGAACAAGGGAAACATCGACCAGCGGAACATCGAAGGTCACGACACGCATCCCACCCCGGTCGACTGGAACAACGACGGCATTCCCGACCTGCTGATCGGTGCCGAGGACGGGCATTTGTATTACCTGCGGAATCCGCGGAGCAAGTGATTCGGTCGCGGGGCTGCAGCACGGGTAGGCTCTAGACTTTAGGCTTTAGGAAGGAGAGGTGCGGGAGCTGTTGTGCGTCGGCGGGAGTTGATGAAATTGCAGAAGAAGCGTTTCCCCTTCAGTCACAGCCGGAGCGATCGTCCTTTCCGATCAAGCCGGGGGGGCTGAGTTCATCACTTTTTCCGGGACAATTGCTGTCTGGTCGAATCCGTGTTGAACTTACTTCCGTTCTCCCCGGGACGACAGAACGAACTCTTTCCATCCCATGACCATGACAGAGGCCATCATGAAGCGACGCGTGAAATTGATCGTTTGTTGTTTCGCAGTTGCCGCGGGAATGCTCAGCGTGTCGCCGTCGGCTTGGGCGCAGGGAGACGCGGACTCCGAAGCGAAGTTTATCGCCATGCTGAAAAACGCCACGCTCAAGGGGACGTGGGCGCCGGTTCAGAAAGGTCTGCTCGGCGGCGAGAAGGGGGACGACAGCTATCGCATCGCCCGGGTCGAGAAGGTCAAAGGAAGCCAATGGTCCATCGTCTCGGTCTTCTCGGTGCAGGGGCAGCAGGTGGAGTTTCCGATTCCGGCGACGGTGAAGTTTGCCGGCGACACGGCCGTCCTCATTCTGGACGACGTGCGCGCGGGCACCGGCAGCACTAACTGGTCTGCGCGGATCATGTTCCATGACGACGTTTACACGGGCCGCTGGTGGGCCACCGCAGACCGCGAGCACGGCGGGACTATCGCGGGCACGATTACCCGGGGCGGGGGTAGGCAGTAGATAATAGGCTTCAGGCTCTAGACGCAGGCTTTAGGGAGGATAATTGCGGGGCTGTTGTGTAGCGGCGCGAGTGTCGGCAGATCGTGATAGAGATCTGCGGAAGCTCATTCATCCGGCACGATAACCTGTCAAGTATTCCCGTGGTTAACAAGCAAGGATAACTCCAGCCTGCAGTCTCCAGCCTATTCTCAGCTGCTTTCCAGCGGTTGCAGCGGAGGCAGGTCACGCCGGGAGGGGGGTGTTTCCTCTCCGCTCGAACGGGGGCGGAGGGGAGCTTTGAGCTTTGTTTTCTCGTTCGCGACGGTGACGGTGTACTTTCCCGGGAAAACAATCTCGCCGTTGATGTCGCGGCCCTGGAGCTGGAAAGCCTGCGTACCCGGGGGGAGCAGGAAGTAGAGATTGCCGTCGGTGTCTTCGTAGACGCAGAGATACCTGCGGTTGCCGGCGATCGCTTCGACATGATGTCCCAGCCCCGAAACGAGTGCCGGCAGGGCGACCGATTCGGTGTAGCTCGCGAAGTCGACGAACAGGTCACTCTGGTCGATGTACTCGCTCCAGGTGCGGAAGAATTTCTTGAGGCCTTCCGCCAGCGCAGCACGGCGGCGCTCGTCGAGACTGGCCGCGTGCTGTTGATGATATTGCAGCAGTGCCGCATCGCGGAGCGGGCTGATGCGGACGAACTGCGCCGCCTTGCCTTCGGCGACTTCGACCTCGAGTCCTTCGGGCGAGCCGCGGAGCGTCAGCTCCATCAGCGGGCCGACCGGCCGGGCGGGATGATCCTTCAGATCATCGAGAACCTTCTTGCGGGTAGCCGGATCGACTTCGATTCCCTTTGCGGGCAGATAGGCGGGATACAAGTCGGGGCTGTCGAGCACGGTGCCGACGAGCGTTCCTTCGAGCCGCGGCGTCGATTCCCAATAGAACCACGCCACGACGCCGACGAACGCAGCGCCGCACAGGAGCGGCAGCCACAGTCCCCCCTTCCTGCGGGCCCGCCGCCGCTTCTTCAGTTGCAGGGCGATCGACGGCGTTGTGGTTCCGCCGAACGGGTTCGCTTCGAGGTTCGCAAACTCAGGCGGCGGGGCCACGGGGACGTCATCGACCGGAGGCGAGTCGACTGGTACCGGAAAGGGGGCGGGATCCGCAGGAATCGGCGGAGCGGAAGGCTCGGCGGAGTGCGGAGTCATCTCCGGGAGCGTGGGGACGAGCAGCTTCACTCCGCATTGCGGACAGGTTCCCTTCTTGCCGGCGGCGGCATCGGGAACGCGGATCTGGGCTGCACAACTCGGACACTGAAACAGAATCGCCATCAGACCAAATTGATTCCTGTGACGCGCAACAGGGCGGCCGTCGTTCGCTTTCAGGAGAATGGGACGTCAGTGCGCGCGGTTCTCCGCGCGGGAACGCGTGCGAGGATGCGGTCTCGCGGGGGAAGGATCACTGGTCGGAGAAGACCGGCAGCAGCAGGTTCTCGACCGGAGCATAATCGTCGGTGAGTGTGATCCCCCGGGCCAATTGTAAGACGGCGGCCATCTGACCGGAATAGTGCCGGGTTCCGCTCCCGTCGGTTTCCATCGCCGCGAAAGGATCGCTGTCCCAGTAGCCGCCGCTCGTGCCGAGGTTCGTCAGGTCGAGCTTTCGCAGTGAGCAGGCGACCACGAAGGTGTCCCGCTGATCGGCAGGGCGGCCGATGTTGCTCGAATAGACGTAGACGTAGGGAAACTCTTCGCACACCGTGGCGACGAAGGCGCCGAGGAAGCCCCCCGCGCGGGACCGCCGCGATTCCGCCGCCAGTGCCCGGATCGCCCGGGCGAGATCGGCATCTTCGCCCGCCAGTTCGAGCAACTGCTGTTCGTCCCGTTCGGACATCACCCCGCGATAACCGAGCCGATAGCCGTACGCGGGCCGCAGGTCGTTCTCGCCGCGGCTGAGCGGATGCGGTTCGAGCTCGAGACTCGCATAGGGGGCGGGAGCGGTTGTCCACTCGTAGTCGACGAATTCGGACGGGGTGAGCGCATCGGGAAGCGTTCCCAGGTAAAGCGCCGGTTCGCGGGTGAGGTGATACAGATCGTGGATCGCCGTCTCCACCGCTCGCCGCACCTCCTGATCGTTCGCGGCGGTCGCAGCCTTGTTTTCCAGCGCTGCCGTGAGCTGATCGCGGACCTCTTCGCTCATCACGCCGGTATAGCGGATGTCGAATGCCTCTCCGGATGTGGTCGTGCGGATTTCGAGGGCGGAGCAGGGGGCCGGGGCCCGCGTCCATTCACCCGGCGTCAGGCTCGCGGGTGTCAGGAAACGCGGCAGTGCCGCCGGCACGCGGACTTCACCCCGTCCCGCCTCGCCGGTGGGAAAGACGGGACGGGCGTAGATGTCGATGATGTTCATCAGGTACGCGCCGCTGCCGGGAGTGAGCAGCGATTTCACCTTCGCGGTGAACTCGCGGGTCGTCAGATGCGCGGGGACGCTGAAGTCGTTGAACGCATCGCCGTAGGCGAAGTCGTAATAAATCGGCGACTTGCCCGCCGCGACGAGCCGCGCGTTCTCACGCACCCGGTCATCGACGAAGTTGCGTGCATCGCCGATGACGGTCCGGATGGCGGTCTGATCATCGGGGGGCAATCCCATTGCCTGCTGCACGGCTTTCTTGACCGCCGGATCGAGTTCGGCGACATCGATCCGGGGGCGATAGGGAAACTTCGCCTCGATCCAGCGCGGAAAGACGAATCCCCCGCCGCCGATGAAGAGCGTGCTGACCTGCCGCGACTCTTCGTAGAGACGTTCGACCGCGGTGCGGTATTCCTGGTCGGGGCCGAGCGCCAGGAGCGTTGCGGCGTCTTCATCGCTGAGGAGCTCGTAGCGCATCAGCGCGCCGAACGGCTTGTCGTAACGAATCTTTCCCGCGAGCTTCTCGGGAAGCTGAATCCCTTCCGGCAGAGTTTCCAGCATTGCCGAGCTCATGCTGCTGAACAGGTTCTCATTCTCGGTCGAGGTCAGCTCGCGCACCGCCAGCCAGTAGGGGGCGGCGGGACTGACTTTCAATAGCATGTCCCGCTGTGTTTCGCTGAGCGCACCGCGAACCGTCAGCGTTCGCTGCGCGGGATCGTACTTCGCCCATGCGGGAAGGGCTGTTTCGGGGTCGGCACCCGCGGGAAACTCCGGCAGCGTGACGGAAGTCGTGCGGTCCCACGTTCCCGCCGCCCGCTCGGTGATCCCGGCATACACCTTCTCGTAATCGTAATAGAGCTTCGTCGGCTGCTGCGGATTCCAGTAGCTGTGCACCAGATGATCGAGGTGCAAAGCCCGGACAATGTCTCCTCCTTCGCGGCGGTTGGCGACATTGATGTAGAAGTAGTCGCTCTCGTCGTTGTATTCGTCGGGAGCGTCGCTCCGCAGTTTCATCGCGAGCCCCACGCCGTGAAAGGCGCCGGGAAGCGAAACGCCTTCCTCGGCTGTGTCCCCTGCTGCGGCGGCCGAGTCGCCCCGCTCGCGGATCGATGCGAACAGGCCGATCCACACGACCAGCTGAAGCCAGCCGAAGAGCATCACGCCGCGATAGAACCACTGTCCCGAAGCAATCAGGACGCCCATCACCGCGAGCGTGGCGGCGGTCATCCAGATGATGTGCTGCGTTCCGAACGAACTGATCAGGAAGAATCCGGTCAGAAAGGTGCCGACGATCGAGCCGAGCGCTCCCCAGGCGTACACATTGCCGACCGTCATGCCGGTCCGCGTGCTGCGGGCCAGGGCCATGCTGGCGACGACGGGGGAGATCGTCCCGAGTGCGACCGACGGGAGCAGAAAGACGGCGGTCACGACACAGAGAACCCACATCGGGAGACTCATCCCTTCGGGACGGCCCCCGGAACCGACGAGTGTGTGCAGCGGATACACGGCGAGACAGAGCGCGCTGGCGGTCCAGAAGAGCCAGCCGAGCGTCTTGCGCGGCGTGTAACGGTCGGCCAGCCAGCCGCCGAGGAAGTTGCCCGCGCTGATCCCCGCGAGCACCACGCCGATCACCGAGGTCCACGTGTACAGGGAGGAGCCGACCGATTTCGAGATCAGCCGCGATGCGGTGAGTTCGAGCACCATGATGCAGACGCTGGTGACGAACACGATCGCATTGCAACCGAGCAGCGCCCATACGTCGCGGGTATTGCCGCGGCGAACGCGGGATTCGCTCGCGGCACTTCGGCCGGCAGTATCGAAGACCAGCGGGAAATCGGACGAGGTCGATTCGTCGACATCCGTCGTATCCGCCGCCGGGGAGAGAGGAACCTTTTCCGCAGAGTCCATATCGCGCTCCTGCAAGATCATCGGCGCATGGTCCGACCGAGGACAATCGCCGGAATGTGCAGTGTATCAGTCCGTGTTTCCGCAGGCACGGATTGTTTGCCGGTTGGCGGGGGGCGATCGGCGGGGGTGTATTCGGGAGCGCCGCGGTTTCGCCCACGCGCGTCCCGTTGGGACGTGGCGAAACGTTTTCGGGGGCGGGGGGCGGGGGATTGCCGGCGAGACACTGCGGGAAGCGTCGCGTGGCGGGGGGGAGTTGTCTATGATCGCTGGTGGGGTTGAATGTTCCGATTGTCTCTGTCTGCTTTCGCGTGAATTCTGATGTCGGCTGTACCGCGGGCGACCGCTGTAACCATTCCGGTTTCCGTTGTCCTGGCCGTGCTGGCCGCGCTGGGGCTGAGCGTTCTCTTCTGGGGCGAACTGTGGCTCGGCGGGGGACTGGTGGGGGGCGACATCTACACGTACTACTTTCCGCAGAAGCTCTTTCTCGTGGAGCGGCTGGCCGCCGGAGAGTTCCCCCTGTGGAACAGTTGGGTCGGGCACGGCTACCCGCTGATCGCCGAGAGCCAGACGGCGGCACTCTCTCCCTTCACCCAGCTCGCGTATCGACTGTGGAACCTGAACGCGGCGTATAACGCCGTGCAGTTGACGCATTACGTGCTGGCGTTTCTGTTCGCGTGGATGTACGCGCGGGCATTGTCGCTCGGAGCGTGGGGGAGTGCGCTCGCCGCGCTTGTCTACACCTACAGCTGGTTTCCGCCACGGATTGTCCTGGAGTGGGCGATTGTCGGCGGGGCCTGGTTGCCGCTGGCCCTCTGGGGAGTCGAGCGGTTTCTGCAATCGGACCGCTGGCGATATGCGGCAGTGACGACGCTGGCGCTCACGCTGCAGTTGCTCGCCGGGCATTTCAACCTGGCGTTCATCACGCTGCTGACGCTGGTGGCGTATGTGCCGTTGCGGATCGTACTCGCGCGACGCAGCGCGGCAACGATCCCTCCCTCGACAACGAAAGGTGATCCCCCTTCCCGCGGAGAGTTACAGGCGGCAGCCACGAATCCCCCGCGCTGGCGGCCAGCGCTCGTTCTTGCCGGCGCGGTGCTCGCCGCGTACGGGCTGGCCGCGGTGCAGCTTCTCCCGACGTGGGAATTGAAGCGCGCCAGTCAGCGGGCCAGTGTCGGCGAGGCGCATCAGCCGGGCTACGGACACATCCCCGTCTGGTACTGGACGCAGGTGGTCGCTCCGTGGAGCTGGTACCGCGAGGATGTCGATCTGAATGCCGGGCTTCCTCCGGGCAGTCCGCCGACGAACAAGGTCGAGGCGCACCTGTATTTCGGGCTGATTCCGGTGCTGCTGATGGTGACGGGACTCTTCACCGCAGCGTATCGCGGAGACCGGCGGTGGATGCTCTGGGCGATCTTGGGGTTTGCCGCGCTGCTTTACACGCCGGGATGGTTCGTGCCGCTGACGAAACATCTGCCGGGCTTCAGTTTCTTCATCGGGCCGGGACGGTACGGGATCGTAACGACGCTTGCCGCGGGACTGCTTGCCGGGCGGGCGCTGGAGGCGGTACTCGCAAGGCGGGGGAGCGTGTTCCGCGCGCTCCTGCTTCTTGTCGTGTTCGTCGGCACCGTGGCCGACCTGTGGGTGGTGAGCGGCCGCGTGACCTACGCGATGATCCTGCCGGAACCGTTTCTCGATTCTCTGCCGCACAGCCCCGTGCGACGGATCCTGCAGGCGGCGGATCGAGAAGCGCCGGTGCGGCTCTTCTCGCGGGGGGCCAACCTGCCGACGTTGCTGGGCGTCGCGTCGACGCCGGTGTATCTCGGCATCGGTCCAGAGGCGTATTTTGATCCGGCGACCCGCATGCCTGAGCCGCTCCCCTTCGACGCGCCGCCGACGCCTGAGCAGATCCGCTGGCTGCGAAATGCCGGCGTGACGCATGTGCTCAGCTTCTCGAAGCTCAACCCGAGTCAGTGGCCGGTGACGTTTCTCTGGGGGGGAGTCGATCCGTTCCTGAATCGCGCGTGGGCACGCCCCGAACCGCTGTATCTCTATCGCCTCGAAGGGAGCCGCGGACGCGTCGCCTGGCAGGAGACAACGCCCGGCAACGCGGCCCGCGTGATCGACTACCGCGCGAACGAGGTCGTGATCGAGGCAGAATCGGCAGAGGGGGGGCTCTTGATCCTCACGGATCTCGCCTGGCCCGGCTGGCGTGTGAGTGTCGATGAAAGCCCCGCCGGGATGGTTGTCGTCGACGAGATGTATCGCGGTGTCCAGCTCGCGCCGGGCAAGCACCGCGTTCGCTGGAAGTACGTGCCGGCGTCGCTGTGGGGCGGGATGGGGATCACCGCCGGGACATTGCTCCTGCTGGCCGGGCTGGCCATTGCCCGTCGGCAGCGCTCGCGGGCAGCGGCGATTTCGCCGCCCGAACGCTGAATTCGTTCGTCCTGGCGGGCATTTTTCGCGAGCCGGCAAGATTGTCTGATTCGGCGAAATTGCCCGGGTGTTTTATTCCTGCCGATTGCGGCGTGTTTGCGCGCTCGGGTACACTGGTGGCCACCGCCAGGACACGGGATGTCGGCGAAAACAACCACCGACGTCTCGGCGAACCGCTCACCGAGTTATCCTTCCTCAGGATCCTGCCGATGTCACTCCGCTCCTTCTGTCTGACGATCGCTGCGCTCCTTTTTGCAGGGGGTACGCCGGGCCTGGCGGCGGACTGGCCGCAGTGGCGCGGTCCACAACGGAACGCGGTCAGTCAGGAGACCGGGCTGCTTCGCGAGTGGCCCGAAACCGGGCCCGCCGTCCTCTGGCAGGTCGACAATGTGGGGGTGGGGTATTCGTCGCTCGTGGTCGCCGACGGTCGCGTCATCACGCAGGGGGACCTCGACGGAGTCGAGCACGTCATTGCGTACAGCGAGAAGTATGGCTCGCTCCTCTGGGCCGTTCAGCCCGATCCGGTCGCGAAGGAACTCGCCGAACGCGTTGCCACCCAGTTCGCCCGGTTCGACAAGAACGGCGACGGCAAACTCGATGAGCTGGAAGCGATGAGCGGCCTCGGGTGGAACTTCATGCAGTTCGACCCGGAAGGCGAAGGCGATGCCCGGGAGATCGCGACCAAGCGCGTGGAGTTTCTGTTTGAGCAGCTCGATCGCGACGGCGACGGGAACCTGAGCTTCACGGAAGTTCCCGGCGCGATGCAGCAGAACCTCGACAGGATCGACCGCGAAGACAAATCCGCCGACGCGCCCGAACTCGCCAAATCGCGGACAAAACAGGAACTCGCGAATGCCGACAAGGACGGCGACGGCAAGGTCACGCGGCAGGAAGCGCGAGGCACACTGCTCGACCGGCAGTTCAACCGGATCGACGAGAAAGTGCCGGGAACCAACGCCGGCGATAATGAGCTGACCGCTGCCGAGATCGAACAGTACTTTCGTTCCCGCGAACCGGGACGAGACGGTCTGATTTCGAAAGCGGAGCTCATCGACTACTACGCCCGCAACAATCCCGGACGGGACGGCGTGCTCACTCCCGACGACCTCCGCCGCTATTACGGCGGCTACCGGAACTCGTACGGCGACGGCCCGCGCGGCACGCCGACCGTCGACGGCGACCGGATCTTCGTCGAAGGTGGCAACGGGGATGTCACGTGCCTCGAAGCGGCGACCGGCAAAACTGTCTGGCACCTGAACCTCGTGAACGATCTGGGCGGCGGACGCCCCGGCTGGGGATACACCGAATCGCCCCTCGTCGTCGGAGACTGGCTGATCGTCACTCCCGGCGGGAACCGGGGAACGCTGGCTGCCCTCGACAAGCGAACCGGTGAAGTCATCTGGCGTTCGACGGGAGTCACCCAGGCCGCGCACTATTCTTCGCCGCAGGTGGCGGAGATCGGCGGCATCCGCCAGATCGTGCAGTTCGCCCGCGAAAGCGTGTTCGGCGTGCGGCTCGAGGATGGCAAGCTGCTGTGGAGTTACAGCGGGGCGAACAACGGCACCGCGAATATCGCCACGCCGATCATCGACGGCGATTACGTCCTCGCTTCGAGCGCCTACGGCAAGGGAGCCGGGCTGGTGAAGATCAGCACGCTGAGCAGCGAAGAACAGAAGGCGGAAGAGGTATATTTCCAGCCGAAACTTGCCAACCATCACGGCGGAATCGTGAAGATCGGCAACCACGTCTACGGGTTTGGCGGCGGTCTGGTATGCATGAACTTTCTCACCGGCGACATCGAATGGCAGAGCCGCGGTGTCGGAAAGTGCTCGCTCGTCGCGGCGGACGGACGGCTGTATCTCCTCGGAGAGAACTACGAGGCGGGGCTCGCCGAGGCGTCCCCCGAAGGGTACAGCGAGCATGGCCGCTTCAAGATCGAGGCGTTCGGCCGCCCGTCGTGGGCGCATCCCGTGGTGGCCAACGGAAAGCTGTTCCTTCGCAACATGCAGCGTCTGACGGCGTATGACGTGTCGGCGAAGTAACCCCCGCCTTTTTCAAACATGGCCCCGAATCGCAGCCGTCCGCCCGGATTTCCGGGGGCAACGGTTTGCCAAAGCGGGCCTGAATGGAGTCTCCCGGGTGAATTGCCCCCGTGGCCGCGGGGTCCTGGCCGGCGGCGATTCCCCTTGAGGTGAAAACCGTTATTCGTTATTGCTGCATCGACCCCATTGCACGATGCAATTTCAAAGTGACTGCACGCCGTCTGCGGCACGCCTTGCGCGCCGTCGTACGGACTCAGGAAGGAGCCGAACCGTGCTGTTCTCGCAGGACATTCTCCGTCCCGTCCTCGTTTGGGGGGTGACTTTGGCTGTTGTCGCGGTTCCCGCTTTGTCCCTTGCGGCAGAAGGGGCCTCGGTGCCCGACGCGGCCTCCACACCACGGCACGGCAACGGCGCGCTGGTGATTTGCGGTGGCGGCGATCTGCCCGAGAGCATTATCGACCGCTTCCTCGAACTGGGCGGCGGGAAGGACGCGCGGCTCGTGATCATTCCGACCGCCAGCCGCTATGCCGACTCTGCCGACCTCGAACATTCGCTGGAAAACTGGCGTGAGAAAGAACTTGCCTCGCTGACCGTGCTGCACACCCGCTCCCGCGCGACCGCGGACGATCCGGAGTTCTGCAAGCCGCTGCGCGACGCGACGGCGGTCTGGTTCATCGGGGGAGCGCAGGGGAATCTCGTCGATGCCTACCTCGGCACCGAAGCCGAGAAGGCGATCCATGCCGTGCGTGACCGCGGGGGCGTCATCGGCGGGACTTCCGCCGGCGCGGCGATCATGTCGCCGGTCATGATCCGTCAGGGGAACCGGTTTCCGGTCGTTGACCGCGGCTTCGGTTTTCTCCCGAACACCATCGTGGATCAGCACTTCCTCAAACGGAACCGCCAGAGCCGACTGTTGCGCGTGCTCGAAGATCATCCGCACCTGGTCGGGGTCGGAATTGACGAAGGAACGGCTCTGGTGGTCGAACCGCATCGCGTGACGGTCATCGGCGAATCGCAGGTGCTGACCTACCTGTGCGATGAGTCGCGCACCAAGGCGACGGTCACCACTCTCGAACCGGGAGGGGAGATCGACCTGACGGCACTCTGCGAGAAAGCGCGCAGCCGGCATAATCCAGCCGAACCGGCCGATTCGTCCGCACCGGTCCGGACGGCGAGCGAGGAGACGTCCGCCACCAGCACGCGGTAACGTGGCCGCTCCCATCAGGGGGAGCGGGCGCTGACTTCAAGAAAACGCATTCCGCGGGACGACAGGCAATCGGCGATTGCCTGTCCGTTCCGGTCGGGGTGCGTTCGCGTTTTGCGGCCCCCTGCTGCGGTGACTTGGGCAGCTCTTGTTGTGATGGCGTAAGTTGTTGATGTTTATAGGGATCGGTGGATTGGCTTACAGGGAGGATGGGGGAGATAACTTCGCCTCGCACCTGCTTGTCATGGCGGCCAGCCGCGCGGCGGCAGCGCATGGGGGCAAGCCTGAAGGAGTGACGAGGGAAGTCACTGGAGGAGATGCGCTGCGAATATGATGAAATATATTGTGTCTTGCAGGTAAAGATACTCTGTGTAGCTTGAATTATCTTGGTGAGATGATTCATACTGAGGGGAACACCTCCTTGTGGTTCTCTTCAGGTGGATCTCGTTATGCAGAATTCTCGTCGTGGCTTTACCCTGATCGAGTTACTCGTGGTCATCGCGATCATCGCGGTGCTGATTGCTCTGTTGTTGCCGGCGGTCCAGCAGGCGCGCGAGGCGGCCCGGCGCACCCAGTGCAAGAACCATCTCAAGCAGATTGGGCTGGCGCTGCACAACTACCACGATGTGGCCAATGGCTTTCCGATCGGCGGCTTGAGGAACGATTTCGGGGCGAACTGGCGGGTGCGGATTCTGCCCTACCTCGACCAGGGGCCCGCTTACAATCAGATCAGCTTCTCGGCCAGCTTCTTTGCCCATCGGAACCTGCAGCCGATCCTCACGACCCTGCGAGTTCCGGCGTATCAGTGCCCGTCCAGCCGGTTTGGCATGACCAACTCCGCCGATATCAGCCTGGCGTATGACGCGCAGGTGATCGACTACGTGGGCATCACGGGCGCCACGCCCGATCCGGCGAATCGCGCCTCAGTCTGCACGGCGGACAACATCGTCAGCGGCGGCACCTATTGCAACAACGGGGTGATGGTTATCTATCGCAGCATCAAGATCCGCGACATTACCGACGGGACGTCGAATACGATTGTCATCGCCGAGCAGTCGGGGCAGGTGAACGGGAGCGAGAACAGCGCGAATGCGCTGGGCGGCTGGCATGGCTGGGTGCACAACTCCGGGGAAGCGATCGACCCCGGGACGAATCTCAGCACACTGACATCGGTGAGCGGGTATCTCGGAGGCATGACGACGTTTCGGCACCCGGTCAACAGTTTCTGGCTCACCGGTGCGCACGGTAGTGCCAACTCCGAGTACAAGGTGAACACGGTCCTCAACTCGTTCCACGAGGGAGGGACGCACGTGCTGCTCAGCGATGGGGCGGTGCGGTTTGTCTCCGAGAATCTTGACCTCGACACCATGCGGCGGCTGTGTGTTCGCGACGACGGCTACGTGGTCGGAGAGTTCTAACTCCTGCTGAACATCGACGCCCCGCGAAGCGTCAGCCGTTCATTGTCCCTTGCAGGGACGGTATCAGCACTTTCCGGCCCGGCAGGTCGAAGCCGACCTGTCGGGCCGTTGTTGTTTCTCTGACGCGGCGGCTGGCGGTGCGCGCTCTTTCCCGGCATGATGTGAGATCGAATTGTGGCCGGAGGCATCGGCTTCGGCAGCGATTTCGAACAAGTGTGGACGAGCCGTCGTGCGGCTCTCCCGTCTCGGTTCAAGTGCCAAAGCGTCGCGTCCTGCATGCCCGCGGAAGGAACGATGTCCATGCGAGATGTCTCTCGGCAGTTCTGTCTGTACCTCACATTGCTCCTGGTGGTCGGCGGATGTTCCCGCGAGACCGAATCTCCGCAGCCTGAGCCTGCGGCGGAGCCTCCCACGACGGCATCGCCCGCGAGCCCGGTGGATACGACAGAGCCTGCGGCTTCCGAAGCGCTGAAGGCGCTCGAAGCCCTTTCTGCGGAAATCAAACGAAACTCCGCCGGGGAGATCGCTGAGATCCGTCTCCAGGGAGCGGCGATCGACGATGCGGCGATGGAGCATCTGACGGCGTTTCCCACTCTGCAATCACTCGCTCTCAAAGAGACGAACGTCACCGATGCCGGGCTGGTTCCGGTCAGCAAGCTCGCCCGGCTGCGGAATCTCGACCTGCGGGACGAGTCGATCACGAACAGCGGGCTGGGGCATCTCGCCGGGCTGACACAACTTCGCGCCCTTCGGCTCTCGGGCAAGTCGGGCGAGACTGAGGTCGATGATCGCGGGCTGGTGCATCTCGGGAAGTTGACCAACCTGGTGGTGCTCAGTCTCGATTTCCTGCCGATCAGCAATTCGGGGCTGGCGCACCTGACCGCGTTGGGAAACCTCGAAGAGTTGTATCTTGCCCGCACGGCGGCGGATGACGCAGCGCTCGCGCTGCTGAAGCAGTTTCCCAAGCTGCGAAAGCTCCGGCTCGCGGGGACGAAAGTGACCGACAAGGGGCTGGAGCATATCGCGAAACTGCCGCATCTCGAAGACCTCGACCTGAGCGAGAACGAAGGTCTGGGGGATGCCGGGATCGCGCACCTGGCGGGACTGGCAGGGCTCAAGCGGCTGAATCTCTACAGCGTCCCCGTTACGGATGAAGGAGTGGCGAAGCTGTCCGGGCTGACGAGCCTCGAATGGCTGAACCTGGATAACACGAAGCTCACCGATGCCGGTCTGCCCGCGCTCAGTCCGCTGGAAAAGTTGACGTTCCTGCACCTTGGTTCGACGGCGGTTTCGGATGCCGGGCTGTCGCATCTCGAATCGCTGAAGAATCTGAAAGACCTGAAGGTCACGCGGACGAAGGTCACTGCCGAGGGAGTGGCCAGGCTGCAGGAAGCCCTCCCCGAGACCAAAATCCAGCTGGAGTACATTCCGGGAGAGTAGCCCGGTCGCGCCGTGTTGGATTTGCCGGTCAGGTTTCCGCAGCCTTGCCAGGAGCTGGAACGGAGCGGCTACCCGCGACTGACGAGATGACTCCCGGGTGATCAGGTGAGTGAAAGGACGAAAACGTGAGCGAGGTCCCGGCAAGCCGCACATGGAATGTACGGCAATCCGGTTGACCTCTTTCGTGCCTTTCGTGTGTTTCGTGGTTCACCCTTCGAGCGGACGGGACGGCGGCGATAAACGCCGCCGTTCATCGCAAGGTCCATCACGGGGGTAATACGGTACGGCAATTGCGGCCGCGCTGGATGCGATTTCCTGTCGCACGCGTCCGTGAAGTCGAACCGGAGACCGCCACGATGCTCGAAGATCGCTGGTACAAGAACGCCGTGATTTACAGTCTCGATCTCGAGACCTTCATGGATGCCAATGGAGACGGCACCGGCGATTTCGAGGGGCTGATGCGGCGACTCGATTATCTGCACTCCCTCGGTGTCGATACCCTCTGGCTGGCTCCCTTTCAACCGACGCCGAACCGCGACAACGGGTACGACATCTCCGATTATTACGGCGTCGATCCGCGACACGGTTCCAGCGGCGACTTCGTCGAGTTCATGCATCAGGCGGGCAAGCACGGGATGCGCGTCATCATCGATCTGGTCGTCAACCATACGTCCGATCGGCATCCCTGGTTCCAGATGGCCCGCAAGGACAGGAACTCCCGGTACCACGACTGGTATCTCTGGTCGAAGCGCCGCCCGGGGAACTGGAACAAGGGAATGGTGTTCCCCGGCGTCCAGAAGACGACCTGGACCTACGACAAGGAAGCGAAGGAGTACTACTTTCATCGCTTCTATGACTTTCAGCCCGACCTGAACACGATGAATCCCGATGTCCGCACCGAGATCCGGCGGATCATGGGATACTGGCTCGAACTGGGCGTCTCCGGCTTTCGCATCGATGCCGTGCCGTTTGTGATTGAAAACACGTCTCCCGGATCGCAGCGCGCCTCCCTCGACTTCGAATATCTCTGCGAAATGCGCCGCTTTCTGGAATGGCGGCGCGGCGATGCGATCATGCTGGGCGAAGCGAACGTCCTTCCCCGGGAAAGCGGGAAGTACTTCGGTGCCCATGAAGACGGCATCCACATGATGTTCAACTTCTACGTCAACCAGCACCTCTTCTATGCCCTCGCGTCGGCAGATGTCCGGCCGCTGATCGAAGCACTCCGGCAGACGCGGAAGATCCCGGAGACAGCCCAGTGGGCACAGTTTCTCCGCAATCACGATGAGATTGACCTCGGCCGCCTGACGGACGAACAGCGGGCGGCGGTGTTCGCCCAGTTCGGTCCCGAGAAGACGATGCAGCTCTACGATCGCGGGATTCGGCGGCGTCTCGCCCCCATGCTGGGGAACCGGGCGCATCTCGAAATGGCCTACAGCGTGCTCTTCTCGCTTCCCGGCACTCCGGTGATCCGTTATGGCGACGAGATCGGCATGGGGGAGGATCTCAGTCTTCGCGAGCGCGATGCCGTGCGGACTCCGATGCAGTGGTCCGACAATCCCCACGGGGGCTTTTCCTCCGCAGCGAAATCCGTTCACCCGGTGATCCAGGAGGGGCCGTTCGGCTATCCCTACCTGAATGTCGAAGCCCAGCGCCGCGATCCCGGCTCGCTCCTGAACTGGACCGCGCGAATGATTCGACTCCGCAAGGAGTGTCCCGAGATCGGTTGCGGCGAATGGAAGATCCTCGCGACCGGCTCGCCGCACGTGCTCGCGATGCGCTACGACTGGCGCGCGAACTCCGTTATCGTGCTGCACAACTTCGACGCCCGTCCCCGGAATGTCCGCCTCCGTCCCGGCGTGAACCGCCTCACGAACCTGCTCAATCTGGAAGACCTCGCTCCCGGGGAGAACGGAAGCTATACGATCCCCCTCGAGGAATACGGATACCGCTGGTATCGCGGCGGCGAAGGTAATCAGGTGCTCGCCAAGATCCGGCAATAGCAGCCCCGGCGCCGCCTTGCGTTATCGCTTCTCGCCCGGCTCATCATCGAGCGACCGGGAGCTGTCGATGAACAGCCAGCAGAGACCGCCGGTCACGTACATGCCCGCGGCGAAGAACAGCATGGGGGTGAAGTTCGTCTGGATCTGCGTCCCGTCGGCAGAGGCCACGGTCGTCTTCGTCATGTCGAGAATCCAGCCGAAGACGACCGGGAAAATGATCCCCCCGATATTGCCGGCAGTATTGATGACGGCAAAGACGGTTGCCGAGAAGTGACGTCCGCCGATGTCGGTGCAGGCCCCCCATTGCGTGGGCTGGTTCATGTCGGCGAAGAACTTGACCGCGGCGAGTCCCAGGGCGGCGCCGAGCACCGAGTTCTGCTGGATCATGATGAGCATCATCGACCCCGCCATCAGGTTGCTGAAGATGCCGACGCTGCTGCGTCCCCAGCGGCGGTTCTGAAAGCGATTCAGAATCCAGTCGTTGCTCGATGCGGCGATGAGTCCGCCGAGCATCCCGCCCATCAACGGCAGACTGGCGAGCATGCCGGCGTTCGCCAGCGAAACGCCGCGCGCGAGGAAGTACCGCCCCAGCAGCGACGAGTAAAGCGTGTCGACGCCGGCAATCAGCATCTGCATGAGGACAAAGAACAGCATGCTGCGGTTCTTCAGGGCGCGTCCCCAGGGGATCACCCGCCGTTTCGTGACCACCGCGACCGGCAGTTCTCCTTCCTGGATGTGGCGAAGCTCGGCGGCATTCACACGGGGATCGACTTCCGGCGAATTGCGAAACAGCAGCAGGAACAGGAAGCCGAAGAGAACACCGGCGATCGAGAGGATCAGCAGCGACTGCGTGAGCGAGAACGTCAGCCAGCCCATCAGCACGGTCGCGAGGATGAACTGACAGCTCGCCCCGCCCCCGCGTCCGAAGACGGTGGCGATCCATCCCTGCACGGTCGTGCGATAGGAAGAGGGGAACCACGCCCGGGTGATGCGGGCGAGGATCGGATACCCGCCTGCCTGCGCGGCCCCGAACGCCAGCCGAGCGCCGGCGATTCCCCATTCCGAACGGACGACGTGCAGGGGAAGAACAATCGACCAGGTGATGATGATGGCCCCGAGGAACAGATGCGGCCCGAGCAGATCACAGAGGATGCCGCTCGGAATCTGGCCGATGGCGTAGGTCCACATGAAGAGCGAGTAGACCGCCTGCGTCTGCGTGTCGCTCCATTGAAACTGTTCCTGGAGCGCCGGCCCGATGAAGTTCCACGTGTAGCGGTGGAGGTAGAGCAGGAAGGATGTGCCGCACGCGAGTGCAAAAACGATCAGTCGGATTTTGCTTGCCGGTTCCGGCAATGGAGCATCGCTGTTGGCGTGCGGCAAGGGTTCCTGCGGAGACTCAGGAGAATCGGCGGTCATGGGAGAGCCCGTCGGAGTCTGGAGGAAGGCGGAAGTTCCCGCCACCATAACAGATACACCCCGCCGAGGGTTAGCGGCTTCCGGAAAAACCCGCCTCTTCCCGCGGACGAGGGGAGCAATCAGTACGTCGGCGAATTTTGAGTTCTCCGGGGAAACGAGAGGCGTGCCGGTGCTTGCTGCAAGTCAGGTTGCGGGGAAATTTGCGGCTGCTCTCGGGCTTGTGGCAGTGTGTCGGCAGGATTGGATTCGCTGTCAATTCTGGCGAAATCGGTTTTATCTCGCTCGCTTTCCCAGTTCTCAAGCGGCTGTAAAGCGCTGGTCGATCCTTGTCGAGCATGACTTGCTGTTTCGAGGCGATTTTCAACTGTGCGGGGGCACACCATGCAGAGCGGGAGTGAACGGGATCTCCAGCGAATCACATCTCGGTTGGGGCAGGTCCTGCTCAGACTGCACCGGAATCTCGAACACGCGCAACGAACACAACAGGAGACAGAACGACAGTTCGCCGTCTGGCAGGCCCGCTGGTCGACCCGCCGCGATCAGATTGCCCAGCGGCTGGCGCTGATCGATGCGGAACTGGAAAAACTTCCTTCTCCGCCCCGGCTTCGTCCGCACCTGTCGGTCGTGAGCGAACACTCCGAGTTCGCACCTTGATTGAGCCGTCGGGCCTGTCCCGGCGGTCGTGGGAAGACGCGTCATTTGCCGGTCAGGTCACCGCCGCCTGGCCACGAGCTGATAAGGGAGTGGCTACCTGTCACGGACGCCATCACGCCGGAATGATCCCAAGCGCAAAGTTGAGTGAAGTCCCGGCACGCGGTACGCGAAATGCGCGGCGATCGAATTGACCTGTTTCGTGCCTGTCGTGTGTTGCGTGGTTCACTTTTCGAGCGGACGGGACGGCGGCGATAAACGCCGCCGCTCAGTCGAGGGGCTTGCGGCCGCGGATGGTCCAGTGGCGGTCGCTCGTCTGCGAGGCCCAGGCGGGATCGAGGCCGGTCTGTTCGAGGAGTTCGCGGACTTCCTCAAGCGTCAGGGCCGCATGGAGTGAATCGGCAAACATCTTGCGCTGGTGCTCGTTGTCGTTCGCGGCATAGGTCGCCACCAGCGTTTCGAGCTGTTCGCGGCTTTCCGGTCGCAGCAGGTCGCGGATGAACAGCAGTCCCCCGGGGCGCAGCACGCGGAGCATCTCCTGCAGCACGTGCAGCGGTTCGGGAATGTGATGCACGATGCTGTTCGAGATCACCCAGTCGAACGAAGCATCGCCGAACGGAAGATCCTTCGCGTCGACATGCTCCAGGCGGATTGCACTCCGCAGCCCGGCACTGATGACGTTCCGCAGCGCGAGTTGCAGCATGTGTCCCGCGAGGTCCACCCCGGTCACATGCACGCTCACCGGGCGACGGCAAAGCTCGATCGGAATCTGTGCCGTGCCGGTTCCGATATCGATGACCCGCACCGATGCGCCCGACTGAAGTTCGTCCGCGGTGGCGGCCGCCAGCAGATCGTCGACAAACACGGCATTCACCGCGTGATGGTCCATCGCGTCGTAATCCCGCGCCTCTTCGGCGGAGTCCATCACTTCCGGTTCCAGAATCCGGGGCAGCATCGCGCGTTCTCCTGTTTGTCAGTCGCCGGGGCCTGCAGACTCGTCTTGCATCATACGGATGCGATCGCTATCCTTGGCCCGCACTTCCTCTCTCAAATTCCAAAGACTCCGTCTGTCCAACCTCCAGGACCGTCGGCCGCTGCGCCTCGCGGGGCGTTCGCTGCCGCACGGCCTCGAAGCACTCATGATACGACTGGGCATTGTCGATTTCGACTCGTCCCATTCGGTCGAGTTCACCAGACGCTTCAACCACGTCGGCATGGATGCCGATCAGATCGTGGAAGGGGCGCGCGTGGTGCTCGGCTGTCCGGGAACCTCGCTGATGTCTCCGGAACGCATTCCCGGATTCACAGAGCAGATCCGCGCCTGCGGTGTGGAACTGGTCGAGACGCCCGAGGAGATGATCGGCCGCATCGATGCGGTGCTGATCCTCTCGATCTGCGGAGCGGCCCACCTCGAGCGGGTCCGTCCGTTCCTCGAAGCGAAGATCCCGGCGTACGTCGATAAACCTTTCGCCTGCTCGCTGGCCGACGCGCGGGAAATCTTCCGCCTCGCGAACGAGCATCAGGTCCCCCTGTTCAGTACGTCAGCGATGCGGTTCTCGGCGGAGGTGGAAGCCTTCCAGAAGCAATCCGCGCTGACGGGTCCGGTGAACGGCGTGATCAGCTATGGTCCGGCGAAACGGGCCGACGGAAATCCCGGCCTGTTCCATTACGGGATTCATGCCGTGGAAATCCTGTGCACGCTGATGGGGACCGGTTGCCGCCAGGTGAGTACCCAATACACCGAGGGTGCCGAGGTCGTCACCTGTCGCTGGGAGGATGACCGCATCGGCGTCATTCGCGGGCAGCGGCAAGGCTCGACGGCTTACGGCTTTCTCGCGTTCTGTGAAAACGGCGTGATTCATCAGGCCGTCAGTGCCCGCTATTCCTATCGCAATCTCTGCCGGCAGATCGTGCGGACCTTCGAAACGAAGCAACCCGCCGTTCCGTCGGCCGCCACGCTGGAAGTCGTCGCCCTGATCGAGGCATCGCTTGCCAGCGAACGCTCCGGGGGCAGCACAATCGAGCTGCCCGCGGATCTCACGTCCTGACCGCATCGCGGTTCATTCACTTCCCGAATCATTCTTTACGAACAGATCTGCACGTCCCGGAGCGCCCCGGCGCTACGGACGTCACTGGAGGAGCCTGCGCATGTCGGATCCGACCACCTCCCGTCGAAGCCCGCTGCAGGAAGGACGCCGTCACGGCCAGAGGCTGGCGCTGCTGGTCGGGACATTTGTGCTGCAGTTCCTTCCCGCGTCGCTGTGGGCGCAGGAATTCCGGATCTATACGCGGGTTTATAATGAAGCTCCCGCCGCCGGTGCGGGTTCATCACAGGCCGCGCGTGACCCGGTGATCGTGGGCCGCAGCGTCTCCTTCTTCCACGCGGGAAAAGTCTACGATTACGTCGATACCGCGGGAGAAGTCACCATCTTCGAACCGGTGCTGGATCGCTTCACGATCCTGAACAGTTCCCGCATGCTGGTCGCCACGCTGACGCTGACCGAACTGCGGCAACGGCTCGACGAATCGAAGCTCGAAGCCGAACGCTACCTGCTGCGGGCGAAGTCCGGCGACGAACCGGACGCGCGGCGGTTGAGCTCGCTGATCGAGTTCCAGCTCCGCCCGCAGTTTCGCGAAAGCTGGGATCCGCAAAAGCGGCTGCTGACGCTCAGCAGCCCCGACTTCACCTACGAGGCCCAATGCGCACCGGCCAAGTCGCCCGAAATTGTGAACACCTATCTGCGCTACACCGACTGGACGTCGCAGTTGAATTACCTGCTGCATCCGCAGGCGCTGCTTCCCGGACCGCGGCTGGCGCTCAACGCGAGTCTCCGCGACAAGCAGATGCTGCCGATCACGGTTGCCCTCAAAGCCCGCATCGGGACGGGGATTCAACTGCGGGCCAAGCACGAGATCTCCTGGCAACTGGATGAGCAGGATCGCCGCTGGATTCATCAGTGGGAGAGCGTGCTGAACAGCCCCGATGTCCAGCGGGTGGAATTCGCCGAACTCCAGCGGGCCATCCTTGCCGGTTCGACACGCAGGTGAACCGGAGTGCGCGACAGGTTCAACAGTCGCACGTTGCGAGGCATCACCGAATCGCCGCGGCCCCGCAGGGCCGCGGCTCATTGCGGAATTCGGCGATTAGCAGCGATTATCTTCCCTCGAGTTGTTCGCGGAGCTGGCGGGCGGCTTCCGCCGGATTCTCCGCGCCGCAGATCGCGCCGCTGACCGCCACCCGCGTCGCCCCAGCCTCCAGGACCTGTCCCAGATTCTCCGCGGTGATTCCGCCGATCGCGAACGCGGGTAATGTAATCTCGGCGGCCACCTGCCGCACGAACGCCAGCCCGGCAAACGAATCGAACTGCTTGGTGCTCGACGGGAACACCGGGCCGACGCCGATATAGTCGGCTCCGTCCAGCACCGCCTGGCGTGCCTGTTCGAGAGTGTGCGTGGAAACGCCGACGAGTTTCTCGGGCCCGATGATCCGGCGGACTTCGCGGACCCCGAGCTCTTCCTGTCCGACATGAACGCCGTCGGCATCGGCGAGCACGGCAAGATCGGGGCGGTCATTCATGATGAACAGTGCCCCGGCGGCGCGGGTCCATTCGCGCACCCGCCGGGCGTGAGCCAGCAGTTCGCGGTCGGGCATCGTCTTCTCGCGGACCTGCACGATGCTCACACCGGCGGGGATGGACTCCCGAATCGCCGGCCCCGAGCCATGATGACAAAGGGCTTCGGTGACGAGCAGATAGAGCAGGCGTCCTTCGAGCCGCGTGCGTGCCGACTCAGTTTGCAGGACCGCTTTCTCGATCACGTAGAGCTCGTATCGCAGTGGTTCGATCTGCTCGCCGAGCAGGGGAGAGAGAATCTTGCCGAACTCCTCGATTGTGCGGACCGCTTCCTGAGTCCGTTTGAAAGCCGCCCGCACCACATCCAGAAGAGTGTCGCGCTGACGTTCGGACGTGGTACTGATGCGGGTGCCGACGTCGGCCGGCGTGTCGCGTGCCGCGAGGAGCTGCGGGGAGGGCACGAGCCCCATCGTGCGGGTGAAATTGTGCCGCCAGCGTTTCAGCCGCTCGGTCAGGTGCGCGTCGTCGAGAACGAAGCGGACGTAATCTTCGAGAGTCCGCAGGCCCTCGCGGGCGCGATTCGCCGCCGCATCGACGATCCGCAGCGCATCCTGGTGATCGGTCTCTCGTCCTTCGCGCAGCCGGAGAGTGAAATCGGCGGCGATCGGTTCGGTTTCGATTCCGGCCTGTTCCTCGATCCGCGCGCTCAGGCGTTCCACGTCGAGTTCGTGCTGCTGGAGCAGGGCGGCAATCGTCGGCACGGTGACGGTCAGCCCCCAGAGGAGATGCTCACTGCCGACCTCGGCAAAGGCGCCCAGTTGAGACGCGCGGCGTCGGCCCTCCTGGAGAGCAAGCTCCAAAGGCTCGCTGTAAGGTGGTCTTGCGGCAGAGGATTCCGCAGCCCGCTCCGCGGTACCCTGGGGGGCCGGTGTGCTGTCCCGCGTTTCGGCGTGGAGGATCCGGTGTGGCTCCACTCCATGGCGGCGGAGGATCTCGGCGGCTCGTGATTCTTCTTCCAGGAGGGCGCGGAGCAGATGCCAGGGAGAAACCTCGGGGGCCTGGGTGTCGAATGCCAATCTGGCAGCCAGTTCGAGAGCCCGTTGGGCACCGGCAGTCAAGAAGTCCATCAGTCGTTATCCGGTGTCAAAAGAGAGGAAGCGGTCGCTGCGTTCCTGAAAACCGGGATCGCTTTTTTGATTTTTTGGAAGATGCAGGTTCGGCCGACGGAAAGGTCCGCTGCTGGCGTGGGCTCTTCCGGGGCGCGAAGGAGTGTCGGCCGGATTGGCACCAGCAGATGCAAGTCTGTAATCTCCCTGATATTTGTGATCTGCGATCCGGGCGAGCGTGGCTTGTCCAATCATCCCGGTCCAACTAGAATTCCGGGTGATCCGGGCGGATGAACAGACGTTTCCAAGGTAAGAAAGCGGCTGCGGCATCCGCCGGGGTGGTGCTTGAGTGTTCAGCGTGCGACGCGGTCGTCCAGCTTGGGCATCCCAATTGCACGTGCGGGTGAAGGAGTCTTGCGGTCATGGTCGCGAGAGTGTCCAGTCGCGGGAAGACGGCGTCTCCCTCCTGTTCGGATTCCTTACACTTCGCAAAAACTTGGGATTTGCTGCAACTCCGTCAAGAGGAGCGGTGAAGCGGCCGACAAAGGTCGTCGGCCGGTGGTTCATGAACTATGGTTATCTGTCACCTTGCGGGAAGGCGGTTGACTGGCCTGCCCACAATTGGTCGGACAGAAGATGACGAGAATCGGCTTTGTTCAGTCAACAATGGATATACGGCTTCTTGGTATTCTTTCAAGCCGCCGGCGAGAAGGGAATCTCAGAACGCAAGACCGTGCGACGTGCGAGCCGGTTTGAGCGCTGTCGCCCATCCCGCCCCGACCGTATCCGGTAGCGGGTGGCCACAACAGACGGACTCCCGGACTGTCGTTCCCTACTTCGGGGAGCGTGGCAGTGCGAGGACACAAGGGAGGAAACAGAATGTACGAACGATTCACGGACCGCGCTCGCAAAGTCATGCAGTTGGCCAATCAGGAGGCCCAGCGGTTCAACCATGAATATATCGGGACCGAGCACATCCTGCTCGGCCTTGTCAAAGAAGGCTCCGGGGTGGCAGCCAACGTGCTGAAGAACCTCGAAGTCGACCTGCGCAAAATCCGCCTGGAAGTCGAGAAGATCGTCCAGTCCGGGCCGGATATGGTCACGATGGGCAAGCTCCCGCAGACCCCGCGCGCCAAGAAGGTCATCGAGTACTCGATGGAAGAGGCTCGGAACCTGAATCACAATTACGTCGGCACCGAGCACATCCTGCTCGGACTGCTCCGCGAGCAGGAAGGGGTCGCGGCGCAGGTGCTGATGAACCTCGGTCTGAAACTCGAAGATGTCCGCGAGGAGGTGCTGAACCTGCTCGGCCACGGCATGGAGACCTCGGAGAGTGGCGAACGCGCCGCTCCCGGTGCCGGTGCCAAGGCGGGCAAGAGCAAGACCCCCGCGCTCGACAGCTTCGGCCGCGACCTCACCGAACTGGCCCGCCAGGGCAAGCTCGACCCGGTCATCGGCCGCACGAATGAAATCGAGCGGGTGATCCAGATCCTCAGCCGCCGGCAGAAGAACAACCCGGTGCTGCTCGGCGAAGCGGGCGTCGGCAAGACGGCCATCGTCGAAGGCTTCGCGCAGATGGTGGTGGACAACAACGTCCCCGAACTGCTCCGCGACAAGCGGATCGTGGTTCTCGACCTGGCGATGATGGTCGCCGGAACGAAGTACCGCGGTCAGTTCGAAGAGCGGATCAAGGCGGTGATGAACGAAGTCCGCCGCGCCAAGAACACGATCCTCTTCATCGACGAGTTGCACACGCTCGTCGGTGCGGGTGGTGCGGAAGGCGCGATCGATGCTTCGAACGTGCTCAAGCCGGCCCTCAGCCGTGGCGAGCTGCAGTGCATCGGTGCGACCACGCTCGACGAGTACCGCAAGTACATCGAGAAGGACGGCGCCCTCGAGCGACGGTTCCAGACGGTGATGGTCGAACCGCCGAGCCCCGAGGAAGCGATCGAGATTCTCCGCGGCCTCCGCGACCGCTACGAGTCGCACCACCGCGTGCAGATCACCGACGACGCCCTCAGGGCGGCAGTCGAACTGTCGAGCCGGTATATCACCGGGCGTTGCCTGCCGGATAAGGCGATCGACGTCATCGACGAGGCGGGGGCCCGCATCCGGCTGAAGTCGATGGTCCGTCCGCCGGATCTGAAGGAGCTCGAAGAGGAAATCGAACGCCACAACCAGTTGAAGGAAGAGGCGGTCGCCAACCAGGACTTCGAGAAGGCCGCCAGCCTCCGCGACCAGGCGGACAAGCTGAAGAAGAAGAAGGAAAGCCTGACCCGCGACTGGCGGGAGAAGGCCAAGGAGACCGACGGCATCGTCGACGCCGAGGTGATCGCCGAGGTGGTCGCCAAGATGACCGGCATTCCGCTCACGCGGTTGTCGAGCGAAGACGCGGTCCGTCTCCTGCAGATGGAAGAAGAACTGCACAAGAAGGTCATCAGCCAGGAAGAGGCGATCAAGCGGATCGCGAAGGCGGTTCGCCGCAGCCGCAGCGGATTGAAGGATCCGAAGCGGCCCACGGGAGTGTTCCTGTTCGCCGGTCCGACCGGCGTCGGCAAGACGCTCCTCGCGAAAACGCTCGCCGAGTTCATGTTCGGTGACCAGAACTCGCTCATTCAGATCGACATGAGCGAATACATGGAGAAGCACAACGTCAGCCGGCTGATCGGGGCCCCTCCGGGCTACGTCGGCTACGAAGAAGGGGGCCAGCTCACCGAGAAGATCCGCCGGCGTCCGTACGCCGTCGTGCTCCTCGACGAAATCGAGAAGGCACACCCCGACGTCTTCAACATGTTGCTGCAGATCATGGAAGAAGGCCATCTGACCGACAGCTTCGGCCGCAAGGTGGACTTCAAGAACGTGGTCCTGATCATGACCACGAACACCGGTGCGCACGTCATCCAGCACGGTTCGGACTTCGGCTTTGCCAAGAAGGACGCCGATTCGAGCTATGAAGGGATGAAGAAGCGGCTGATGTTCGAGATCGAGAAGGAGTTCAAGCCGGAGTTCCTCGGGCGTATCGATGACGTGATCGTCTTCCGTCACCTGACGAAGGACGACCTGAAGAAGATCGTCGACATCGAGCTCTCGAAGGTCCGCGAACGCCTCAGCGAACGGGGCCTGAAGCTCGTCCTCACCGACGAGACGAAGGAATTCCTGATCGCCAAGGGAAGCGACCTCGACTACGGGGCTCGTCCGCTCCGCCGCTCGATCGAAGGTTATGTGGAAGATCCGCTTTCGGAGGAACTCCTGCGGGGGGCCTTCGAAGGCAAGAGTGTGATCACGGTGAGAGTGAAGGAAGTCGGCGACCAGAAGCAGCTCGTCTTCGATGCCTCGAGCGAAGAAGGCGAACTGGCGGGAGTCGGCTCCGCGGACGCCACGAGTGGCTCCGCCGAGGAGAAGCAGGAAGGCTAAGCCGCCCTGTATCGAACTCGGCGACTCACCGCGAGTCGATTGAACAGAAAAAACCGAGCCCGGCCCCGTGCCGGGCTCGGTTTTTCTCTGCGCGCACACAAGGGACTCCACGAGCCCCTCCCCCCTGCGGAGTTGGCGTTTCACCCGGCAGGCATGCAGATCACAGGCGCCCGCCAGGGGCGGCGAAAGCACCGCGTCCGGGGACATGCAGCAGGTGTGTGGATCCCCCAGGCATGCGCGAATGCGCGCGGGCCCGCTTTCTCCTGCGGATTTTCCGGAGGATTGACTCAGGGAACTCCTAACAAGCCCTCGCTTCGATCCACCGGATTGATCGGGCAGCGTGTGCTGCTACGGTTGAAGGAGGGAGCACTTCCCGGAGAGGTTGCGGAGAAGGAGGCTCCCGCGAGAGGCCGGCGGTCGCTGGGACCGACAGACCTGGGAGCAGTGGCCGCCTGACTCGGGTTTCGTCGAGGCAAGGAGCACCGCGATGGCTCTCTTTCACGATCGCGTCGACGCGGGGCGCCAATTGGCCGCCCGGTTGACGGCGTATGCCGGCCGTCCCGATGTCATCGTTCTGGGGCTTCCGCGCGGGGGCGTTCCGGTGGCTGCGGAAGTCGCCCGCCGGTTGCAGGTGCCGCTGGATGTGTTTGTCGTCCGCAAGCTCGGCGCGCCGCAGAACCCCGAACTGGCGATGGGCGCGATTGCTTCAGGGGGTGTACAGGTGCTCAACGAAGAAGTTGTTGAGGCCTTGCAGATTTCCGCGGAGGAGATTCGCGAGGCGGTCGCCGCCGAGCGGAAGGAACTCGAACGGCGTGAGCGCCTCTACCGGGGTGATCGCCCAATGACCGAACTGCGGGGCCGGATCGTGATCGTCGTCGATGACGGGCTGGCCACCGGTTCGACGATGCGGGCCGCCATCAAGGCCCTGCGGCAATACGCGCCGGCGGCGATCATCATCGCCGTTCCTGTCGCCGCCTCTTCGACCTGCGCCGAACTGCGCTCGCAGGTGGATGCGCTTGTGTGCCTCGCGACTCCGGAACCGTTTCGCGCGGTGGGGCTCTGGTACGAGGACTTTTCTCAAACCACCGATGAAGAGGTCTACGATTTGCTTAGGGAATCAGGGGACCGGGGTGCCGGAGCGGCCCGCGAGAGCGATCTCGATCCGAATCCGGTGGAAATGCTGCCGGAATAAATCCCGACATCCCTGAGCGTATGCGTGGCAGACGGCGAATGCCGGCCGATTTTCGAGGAGGAGCCAACCATGTTTGAAGGAACGCGCGGACTGATGAGAGGATTAGGGTTGGGGGCGGGACTGATGTACTTCTTCGACCCCGATCGGGGCCGCCGCCGCCGGGCGCTCGTTCGCGACCAGTTCGTCGGCACCGCCAACTCCCTGCAGTGCTTTCTTGATACGGCCTGTCGCGATCTCGAAAACCGGGTGCAGGGCTGGAAAGCCGAATGGGAATCGATATTCGATACCGGTATTCCCGATGACCGGGTGCTCTGCGAACGGGTCCGGTCGAAGCTCGGACGTTACGTCTCGCATCCCCGGGCCATCGAAGTCACCGCGGAGCAGGGGCACGTGACCCTCACCGGGCCGATCCTCGCCGACGAGGTTCCGGGCCTGATCGCCGCGGTGCGGAGTGTGCGCGGTGTGAAGAGTGTCAGCAATCAGCTGGAAGTGCATGCCGACCGCGCCAACATCCCGGCACTCCAGGGGGGCGGGCCGCGGATGGGAGAACCGTTCGAGTTCATGCAGTCGAACTGGGCACCGGCGACACGACTCGTCGCCGGAGCGATCGGGACGACGTTGATGCTCAACTGCCTGGTGAAACGCTCGTTCACTTCGACCGCACTTGGACTGGTCGGATTTGGACTCCTTGCCCGCGCGTCGACCAACGTCCCGGCCAGCCAGCTGGTCGGACGCGACAGCGAACAGCATCCGGTGCGTCTCCGCAGGACCTATCACATCGAGGCTCCGCCGGAGCGGGTGTTCGAATTCATCTCGAACTTCGAGAACTTCTCCCGCTTCCTCAATAACGTTCGCGATGTTCAGCAGGTCGGCGTGGACCGGGTCCGCTGGACGCTGGTCGGGCCGGCGGGACTTTCAGTCCAGCTGGAAGAACAGGTCACCCAGCGGGTGGCGAACGAGCTGCTGAGCTGGAAGAGCCTGCCGCACTCTCCCATCTGTTACAGCGGCACGATCCATCTGCGTCCCTCCGAAGAGGGCTGCACGCAGCTCGACGTCGAGTTCGCCTATCATCCGCCGGGAGGCGAGCTGGGACACTTTGCCGCCAGTATCTTCGGTGCCGATCCGGAGACCCAGATGAGCAAGGCGATCGGCCGCTTGAAGACTCAGCTCGAACAGCCCGCGGGCGAGCCTCAGAGGATCGAGCAGGCTCACGAAGGCGGGCAGATGCACAATGTGGGAGTGGAGAACCGCTCATCCGGAGAGGTCTGACGCGCGGCCTCGTGACAGCAGGTGTGAAGCGAGTCCTGTGTCGTGCGGGAGGTTTCGGCGTTGGCGAAGCCAAGCGTACGGTTCAGGACGAGCCTGTGGTTCGGGACAGGGACGCCTGCGCGGAAGTGCGGGCGTCCCGCTTGTTGCTCTTTGTGTGTTGCTCTTTGTCGGCCCTCTTCCGGGGTGCCCATTTTCGAGGGGATTGATCTCTCATGTCGAACGACATCCATGCACTGGTCGATGAATACTCCGTCACCATTCCGGTCGGTGATGACCAGCTTGCCGGTTCACTGACGATCCCCGCGGGGGCGAGTGGGCTGGTGATCTTTGTCCACGGCAGCGGCAGCAGCCGGCACAGCCCCCGCAATCGCTCGGTGGCCCAGTCACTGCAGCAGCGCGGGCTCGGAACATTGCTCTTCGACCTGCTCACGCCGGAAGAAGAGAATATCGATCTGCAGACGCGGGAGTTCCGCTTCAACATCGAACTGCTCGCCGACCGCGTCGCCGGGGCGACCGAATGGCTGACCGAGAACCCCGCGACCCGCGATTTTCGCTTCGGGTACTTCGGAGCCAGCACGGGGGCGGCGGCGGCGCTCGCGGCCGCCGCACAGTGGCAGGGGAGTATCGCCGCCATTGTTTCCCGCGGCGGACGGCCCGATCTCGCCGGCGATCTCCTCGAACATGTCCGCTCGCCGGTGCTGCTGATCGTCGGGAGCCTCGATACCGTCGTCCTCGAACTGAACCAGCAGGCGCTCAAACGGCTGACCCAGTCGCAGGAAGCCATGCTGAGCGTCGTTCCCGGCGCAAGCCATCTGTTCGAAGAGCCGGGAACCCTCGAAGAAGTCGCCCGCCTCGCGGGAGACTGGTTCGTCCGCTACCTCAATCAGTCCCCCTTCACCGACGCGGTGTGACTGCTGCCGCGACGAGGCTCCGGCGTCCCTTTCACCATTACCGCAGAGGGACGCGAGCCACCTGGAACTTGCGTTCGACGACGAACGTCCCCGGCATGGAAAATGCATTTTCGGGGAAGGCAGGGAGCGCTCCCGCCAGGTCTCTGACGTTGCCTGGAAATCTCACGGCGAGCATTCACAGGAAAACTCGACTGCCCGGGCGAGGGCACGTCCGTCAGCCGCAGCGGCCGCGAGAGACGAGAGCGGAAGCGCGGTTTCTCCGGGGAGTGCGGGGCGTTATGATGAGGAATGCGCTTCCGGGAGGCATCACGACTGGGACTCGTGAGCGAGAATGGGCCAGGGAATTCGGGAAGACTGGGCGGGAAGAGATGTATAAGGTTGGACAGCCGGTCGTTTATCGACTTCAGAAAAGCAGCAGGCAGCCCGGCCCTCGGGCGGTGGATGTGTACCCGACGCCGCAGGGAGACGATTACGTCTATCATGTGGAGAAGCATTGGGTGGTCGCCGAGGTTCGCGACGACGGTCAACTGCTCCTGCGGACCCGCCGCGGGAAGACGCATCTGGTGGATGCCAACGATCCGCGGCTGCGTCCGGCCAACTGGCTCGAACGCCTCTTCTACCGCCACCGTTTTCCGCGACTGGAGTCGCTTGTTAGGCTTTAGGCTATAGACTGTAGGCTTCAGATGCCTACGGTTGGGGGCCGGTGGTGAGGGTTGGGTCTTGCACCCCACGGGCGATATTGAAAATGCGTCGCATCGCCCGAGCCGTCATTGCTGGCCCGTGCCAATCCTCCGACCACGTCTCTGTCGAGTGCCGGGTCATTTCACGGGAAAAACAGTCCCAAAAGTTTAGCCGCGTCCCGGCGGGACGCGCGGCATTCGGCGACCAACTCCGGGGCAGCCTGTTCCGATGTGACGTACTGGTATGCGCAAATTACGGTTGCGCGTTGAAGGGTGATCTTCCCGGCGCGATACGATCGGCCGAAGTTGCAACGGGACACGCGCGTGCGATGCCCAACTCCGAAGGAGCGCGTTCCGCTGGGACGCGGCTAAACGTTAGATACCTTCGGTCTAAACGTTAAATACTTTCGGGGCTAATCAGCATTCAGGGCTGATTCAGCATCGGGTGCTCATTGCATTGCCTGGGTGGTGCCGCTTGTTGCTTTGCGCGGAACGCCTTGCATTGCACGGAACACGCCAGGAAAGGTAATGTCGCATTCCCCAGCGATGCCGGTTCTGCAAGGCCGATTTTCAGGAGCATTGCGGTCAGGCAAATCAGCTCGATCTGGATCTACACCCCTAAAGCCTAGAGCCTAAAGCCTAACCACCCCCACCCGCGGGTAAAGCTCCTCGGCGTCCTTGCGGCTGCAAAGAAGTGTTCCCGGGGACATCACCGCAGCCGTGCCGGCGGCGACGCCGCGACGGGCGGCTTCGACCTCCGAATCGCCGCGGGAGAGCGCCAGGACCACGCCGGCCACCATGCTGTCGCCGGCACCGACGCGACTCTGCGTCGGCACTTCGGGAGCCTGCAGTCTCCACGCCCCCTCGGCGGTCACCAGAAGCGCCCCTTCCTCCGCCATCGAGACGACAATCATCCGCGCTTTTCCCCGGGCGATCAGCGCAGCGGCGGTCTCCCGCAATTCATCGAGGGTGAGATACTCTTTCCCCGCAAGCTGCGCCAGCTCGCGGCGGTTCGGCTTCAGCAGATCCACGCCCCCTTCCACCGCGTGTTTCAGGGCGGGGCCTGACGTATCGACCGCGAATCGACAGCCGGTTTCATGGGCAAGCGTGCCCACCCGGGCATAGATGTCCTCCGGCAATCCCGGTGCGAGGCTGCCGCTGACAACGATCCAGTCGGGCTTCTGGTCAAGCTGCCGGAGGGAATCGAGGCATGCGTCGCATTCCTTCGCCGTGAAGTGCGGGCCGGGCATCCCGAAGCGGTACTGCGCGTTGGTTCCGGTCTCGAGGACGACGAAGCTCATCCGCGTCAGTCCCGAGATGGGGATCGGCCGATACGGAACCTGCTCGTCGGCGAGGAGCTTTGTCAGCAGATCGCCGGTCGGACCTCCCGAGGCATACAGTGCGAGCGTCTCGCCGCCGAGCTGCCGCACCGCGCGGGAGATGTTGATTCCGCCCCCTCCGGGATCGTACCGCGGTTCGTCGCAGCGCAGCTTGTCCTCGGGCACGACACGATCGACCGAAGTGCTCAGGTCGATCACCGGGTTGACTGTCAGGGTGAGGATGGGCATAGGCTTTAGACTCTAGGCTCTAGGCTATAGGCTTCAGGCAGCAGGATTCAGGGTGTGTGTAAGTCTGCGTGCCTTGCTGAACGGCACTTCGCGTTGTGCGGTCCGCTCTGCTTCGCAGAGCGAATCGATTGCATGAATGCAGTGTTGCATTCCTGAATGCACTGTTGCCAAACGACAGCGATCAATGTTCGACGCGCCGCCGATTTTCGTTTTTCAAGTCTCGCGACATCCGCACCAACTTTCCCTAAAGCCTGAAGTCTAGAGCCTAAAGCCTACCCTCCCTACCAATGGGCAATCGGGCCGTTGGGGACTTTGACTTCTGCGGTGGCGACCGGGCTGGTGCGGGTGCCGTGCCGCTCGCGGATCTCGGCGACGATCGTGTTGAACTCGGCGATTCCCATGAACTGCCGGAGCCGGTCTTCGAGGTCTTCGGGAATCCCGAGGCGTGCACCATACCATGCGGCGAACTTGCGAAACATCAGGCTGCTGCGTTCTTCTCCATGCTGTTCGACCATCAGGTGAAAATGGCGGCTGAGGAAGGCGATCTGCTCCTCTGGTGCAGGCTCCCACGCGGTCGATTCCCCAGCCACCGCGCGGGCAATCCGCTGGAAGATCCACGGGTCGAGCAGGGCGCCGCGACCGATGGCGACCGCATCGCAACCGGTGTACCGCCGCATGTGGAATGCGTCCTCTGGCGTGCGGACGTCGCCGTTCCCCACCACCGGAATGCGTTCGACGGCTTCGACGACCGCCCGAATGCCGTCGAGATCCACCCGGCCGCGAAACCCCTGTTGCCGGGTGCGGCCGTGAATGGTGATCGCCGCGACGCCCAACTGTTCGAATTCGTGGGCGAGCGCGGGAGCCGTGATGCGTTCGCGATCCCAGCCAAGGCGCATCTTCACCGTCACCGGAATCTGGACCGCTTCGACGACTTCCTGAACCAGCCGGCAGGCGCCGCCGGCATCGCACATGATCCGCGCGCCTCCGCCCTGGCCGGTGACCTTCGCCATCGGGCAGCCCATGTTGATGTCGACCGACGAATACCCCATCTCTTCGAGCATGCGGGCGGCGGTCGCCATCTCTCCCGGCTTGCTTCCGTAGATCTGCACGGCCAGCGGGCGGTCGAACTCGTTCGTGTGGATCAGCTCAAGCGACTTCCAGTGCCTGTGGACGAGATGCGTCGACTGGACGAGATCGGTCGTGGCAAGTCCCAGGCCGCCCCGCTCGCGGATCACCTGCCGAAAAGCGAGATGCGTATAGCCGGCCAGCGGTGCGAGAAAGTACCGCGAGGCCAGCGTCCGCCCGCCAATCGTGATCCGCGGATCTTCCTCCGGGCTCAGCGGAAGGGCTTTTCCCCCCGCCGCGAGAACCGCGGTTTCGGCCGCATCAGGCTTCCGGACATGCAAGGACATCGATTTCCAGTTCCTCAAAGACCTCCAGCAGCTCGTGCAGCGGCAGGCCGATCACATTGCTGATGCTTCCGGTCACCTGCGACACGAACAGGCTCGCCGCTCCCTGAATCGCGTAGCCGCCGGCCTTGCCCCGCGGCTCTCCCGTGCTGAGGTACCAGTCGAGCCACTTGTGCGAGTCCGCATGGAAGGTGACCTGCGTCCGCACGACCCGCTCGGCGACCCGTTCGCGACTCGCGATGCACATCCCCGTCACGGCGGCGTGCGTCCGTCCCACATAGTAATCGTGGAACCAGCCGCGGACCGTCTCCTGCCAGAGCCCCTCCTCTTCCGGGGGCTGGCCGAGGACCCGAAGCTGTCCGTCCGGTCCGTTCACCACGATGATCGTGTCGGCCGCAATGACGACGCCGAAGTCATCGCGGCCGCTGCGCTCGAGCTGGCGGCGCACATCGTCGCACTTGGTGCGTGCGATTTCCTGTAGCCGCGAACTGATCGCCGGCCAGTCGTGGAGGGCTTCGAACCCGGCTTCGGTGGAATCCTGTGGAGGAATCACCTCAATGCGTTCGCGCGGGACGAGATGTTCGAGCAGTTCGAGCCGGCGCGGCGAGCGCGAAGCGAGGATGACTCGCAAGGGATGTGTCTCCATCACCAGACGTTGCCAGGCTCAGCCTTGGGAAGAGGGTGGTTGAGGATGAATGCCGTCCACGCACGCAGGAAGGTTCCCTCTCGCGGCATTCTTGCCGTCGCGACAGGGCGGGGACGCCGATCCGGAGGCCGAATCGGCGGAAGGCGAGTTCTCCGTCCGTTTCGCTCCCGGTCTGTCAGTGTGCCGGGAAGGATTCGCATACGCACGATTGCGCGGGGGGAAGCGCAATCATTGCTCTCTGAGCGTATCACCCGCGCGCGTCAGTCTCAACCCGGAGTTTCCATGTCCCGTCGAGGAATTGCATGGCGACGCCTGCTCGGCTCCGGCGGCGTTCAGGCCTCGACTTCGCTGTTCCGTTCGCACCAGTCCTGCAGCGCCCGGACGCGGGGAACAGGGCTCTCGGCAAGCGCCTCAAGTGCCCGGACGACCGCCAGGCAGCCCGCCACGGTCGTCACGCAGGGGACGCCATGCGAGACCGCCGCCGAGCGGATGCGGCCTTCGTCGGTGCGTGCCCCTTTCCCGCTGGGGGTGTTGAAGATCAGGTGAATCTCGCCGTTCGCGAGGTAGTCGATCAGGTTCGGCCGCCCTTCCTGAAGCTTGCGGACCTTTTCGATCGTGATTCCGGCGGCCTGGAGCACGCGCACCGTCCCGGCAGTCCCCACCAGGCGGAACCCGAGTGCCTGCAACCGCCGCGCGGGATCGATCATCGCATCCTTGTGCCGCCCCGCCATGCTGATGAACACGGTCCCTTCGCGGGGAAGCTGGCTGCCGGCGGCCACCTGGCTCTTCGCGAAGGCGAGCGGGAACTGCTCGTCGATTCCCATCACCTCGCCGGTGGAACGCATCTCCGGCCCGAGGATGATATCCACCCCCGCAAACCGGGCGAAGGGGAAGACGCTCTCCTTCACCGAGTAGTGCTTGGGCATCGGCTCTTCGGTGATTCCCTGCTCGCGGAGCGAAATCCCCGCCATGACCTTCGCCGCGATCCGCGCGAGGGGCACGTTCGTCGCCTTCGAGACAAACGGGGCCGTGCGACTGGCACGCGGATTCACTTCGAGAATGTACACCACGAAGTGCCCGTCGATCTGCTTCACGGCGAACTGGATGTTCATCAGCCCGCGGACCTGCAGCCGCCGGGCCAGCGCATAGGTCGCCTGCTTGATCTCGTCGACGACCGCGCTCGGGAGCGAATACGGCGGGATTGCACAGGCGGAGTCGCCCGAATGCACCCCGGCCTCTTCGATGTGCTCCATCACGCCGCCGACAATCGTCGTTTCGCCGTCGGAGACCGCGTCGACATCGACTTCGATGGCGTCTTCCAGAAACTTGTCGATTAACACCGGATGGTCGGGAGACGCCTCGACCGCGTCGGTCATGTAGCGGACCAGCGACGGCTCGTCGTAGCAGATCTCCATCGCCCGCCCGCCGAGCACATAACTGGGACGGACGAGTACCGGGTAGCCGATCCGGCTCGCGTGGTGCCGGGCTTCCTCGATTTCGGTGGCGATTCCGTTCGGCGGCTGGTGCAGGCCGAGTTTCTCCAGCATGCTCTGGAACCGCTTGCGGTCCTCGGCGGCGTCGATCGAATCGGTGCTCGTGCCGATGATCCGCACACCCGCCGATTCGAGCGCCCGGGCCAGGTTCAGCGGCGTCTGTCCGCCGAACTGGACGATCACCCCTTCCGGCTGGAGTCGATCGTAGATGTTCAGCACGTCTTCGGTCGTCAGCGGCTCGAAGAACAGCAAGTCGGAGGTATCGTAGTCGGTCGAGACCGTCTCGGGGTTCGAGTTCACCATGATGCTCTCGATCCCCAGTTCGCGGAGCGCGAACGAGGCCTGGCAGCAACAGTAATCGAACTCGATTCCCTGGCCGATGCGGTTCGGCCCGCCGCCGAGAATCATGATCCGCCGCTTGTCGGTCCGCGGCCCCGGAGCTTCGCACTCCGACTCGTAGGTCGAGTAGTAGTAAGGCGTGTAGGCCTCGAACTCGGCCGCGCACGTGTCGACCTGCTTGAACGTGGCGATGATGCCGCGCGACTTGCGGTACTCGCGGACGTCCGGCTCGGTCGAATCCCACCAGAAGGCGAGCTGTCGATCGGAAAAGCCGTTCTGTTTCGCTTTTCGCAGCAGATCGTCGCTGACGTCTTCGAGCCGCTCGACCTGCCGGATTTCGTCCTCGATCCGGCACAGCTCGGCGATGTTTTCGAGGAACCAGGGGTCGATGTCCGTCAGCCGATGCAGCTCTTCGACCGACATGCCCGACTTCATCGCATAGCGGATGTAGAAGATCCGCTCGGCGTTCGGCATCGAGAGTTTCGCCTGGATCTCTTCCGGCGCGGGCTGCTGCGGCGTGCCCCACAGGTCTTTCTTCCCGCCGCCGAGCCCGAAGTGGCCGATTTCGAGTCCGCGAAGAGCCTTCTGCAGCGACTCCTTGAATGTCCGGCCGATCGCCATCGTCTCGCCGACCGACTTCATCTGCACGGTCAGCACAGGGTCGGCTTCGGGGAACTTCTCGAACGTCCAGCGGGGAATCTTCGTGACGACGTAGTCGATCGTCGGTTCGAAGCAGGCGAGCGTTTCGCGGGTGATGTCGTTCGGGATCTCGTCGAGCCGATAGCCCACGGCGAGCTTCGCCGCGATCTTCGCGATCGGGAAGCCGGTCGCCTTGGACGCCAGGGCGCTCGAACGGCTGACGCGGGGGTTCATTTCGACGACGATCATCCGCCCGTCGTCGGGGTTGATGGCGAACTGCACGTTCGAGCCACCCGTCTCGACGCCGATCTCCCGCATGATGGCGATCGTCGCATCGCGCATCCGCTGGTATTCCTTGTCGGTCAGCGTCTGGGCGGGGGCGACGGTGATCGAGTCGCCGGTGTGGATGCCCATCGGATCGAAGTTCTCGATCGAGCAGATGACCACCACATTGTCGGCGGAATCGCGCATGACCTCCATCTCGTACTCTTTCCAGCCGATGATCGACTGGTCGAGCAGCACTTCGCCGACGGGAGAGAGTTCGATCCCCTTGCGGACCATCGTCTCGAACTCTTCCTTGTTGTAGGCGATGCCGCCGCCGGAGCCCCCCAGCGTGTAGCTGGCGCGGATAATCACCGGCAGTCCGATTTCGCGGAGGGCCGCCCGCGCCTCTTCGAGCGTGTGGACGGTCTGGCTCTTGGGGACTTCCAGGCCGATTTTCATCATCGCCTGCTTGAACGATTCGCGTCCCTCGGCCTTGGCGATGACTTCTTCGCGGGCACCGATCAGCTCGCAGTTGAGCTGTTTGAGAATCCCGCGGCGGGCGAGATCCATCGCGACGTTCAACCCCGTCTGGCCGCCCAGCGTGGGGAGCAGGGCGTCCGGTCGCTCCAGCTCGATGATCTTCTGAACGTATTCCCAGGTGATCGGCTCGATGTAGGTCCGGTCGGCCGTCCCCGGATCGGTCATGATGGTCGCCGGATTGGAATTGACCAGCACTACCTCGTACCCTTCCTCACGCAAAGCCTTGCAGGCCTGAACGCCGGAATAGTCGAATTCGCAAGCCTGACCAATGACGATCGGACCGGAGCCGATGATCAGAATCTTGTGGATGTCGTCACGACGAGGCACGTGTCGTTTTTCCTTCGAAGCAGTGAGGTGGAGGGGCGGGTGTTTGCGCACGGGGACCGACAAGCGGCGCAAAGCCCTCTCACGTTAACATGCCGGGCGAGATTATCAAGCGAACCGCCACTGCGGATTGCCCCCGGTCCGCTGCAGACGCACGGAATTCCGGGCATTCGGTCTAACCTGCGATACCGGATTTCGCCGGCAGGTGCAAGGCGACGCGTAAGATTGTACGCAGCAGCTGCGGCTGACAAGCCTGAAGAAAAATTCTTCGTCGGATTTCGCACGCGCGGTCGCGGGTTTTCCCTCCGGGCCGCGGGAAATGAGCCGTTTTCGCCCGACGAAGTTCGCCCGGCGAAGGACTTCGGACTTCGGGATCTGTCGTCACGCGGAGCGGAGAATCAGGACTTCATCTCCCGCTGGCGGATCTGCTCGTGCAGATCGCCGGAGAACAGGTCGACGATTTCCGCCAGGCCCGCCTCGGCGAATTCGAGGCCGCTGAGGAACCGCCCGGGACGGGTCCAGTTGCTGATCATCTCGACCGAAACACCAAACAGGCGCGAGAGGAGCGTGTCGAGGCTCTCTTCGAGAACGCGGAAGTGCCGAGCCCATTCGGCGGCTTCTTCCAGCCGCACGTCTTCCTCGCTCTGCCAGCGCATCGGGTGGAAAAACAGCGAGGCATGCGGGGTGACGTACCGCCGCCGGCAGGCCGCGAAGGGGAGCAGGGCCGCCGACGAGCATTCTCCCGCGACGATGCCGGTCGTATCGAGGCCGCGGAGGCGAATGATCGATGTCATCGCCAGCCCGGCATAGACGCTTCCTCCGCCGGAATCGAAATAGATCAACCCCCGGCTCCGCGGCGGAACATCAACGAGTTTGTCGATGAGTTCCCCGGCTTTCTCTCCCAGTTCGCCCGCGATGGCGATTTCCCACGGTCCCTCGTCCCGGGCACGGCGATAGCGCGAGGTAAACCGCTGCGGTGCAGGTGCGGATTTCACGGTGGCAACTCGACAGTTTGGTCCGGTTCAGGCAGATCATCGCAGTACAGTGCTGCGGCGAACGTAGCGAATCGTGCGCCCGGCTGTCAACGAACTCCCCGCCGCCCGGCCCGCACCCCTCCCCCCGCGGAGCAGGAACTTTTCCGCTTCAAAGCCCCGTGCGACTTTCGCACGCAGGGAGAATCGGTATGCTGGTAGGACTGGACAAACCCAACGCTTCGTGCCTGCCCGGAGCTCAAGTGACTTTCCTTGCCAGGAGTATTTCCGTGCGAATTGTGACCCCCGCGTTCCTGACTCTCTCGGCTCTGATGCTGGTGGCGGCTCCCGCCGTGCCGGCAGCGGACAAGGACGCCGCGCAGCAAGTCAAACTCGAAAAGAAGGACAACACCATCGAAGTGACGATCGGTGGGAAGCCCTTCACCACTTATCAGACCAGCAAGGACTTGCCGAAGCCCTTCTTCGCCCCGGTGCGGGCGGCTGACGGCGCGATCATCACCCGCGAAGTCGGAAAGCCCGGCGATCACCCCCACCACAAGGGGATCTGGGTGGCGGTCGACGAGGTCAACGAAGTCGACTTCTGGGCCGAGAAGGGCAAGATCGTCAACCATTCGGTGGAACTGGTGAAGCCCGAAGGCAACCCCGCCAAGCTCCGCGTCGTGAATCACTGGCTCGGCGATGACGGCAAGCCGGTCGTCACCGAAACGACGACCATCCGCATCTTCGGCAATCGCCTGATGATCTACGACATCCGCTTCAGCGCCGGCGACAAGTCGGTGACCTTCGACGACACGAAGGAAGGCCTGTTCGGCATCCGCGTGGCCAACACGCTCCGCGAAACCGAAGGGGGCACGATCGTCAATGCCGAGGGGCTCCAGGGGAGCAAAGAGGCATGGGCCAAGGAGTCGGCGTGGGTCGACTACTACGGGCCGGTGGATGGCAAGATCTATGGCGTGGCGATCTTCGATCACCCGCTCAACACCCGCCGCTCGCGGTATCACGTCCGCAACTATGGACTGTTCACGATCAACCCGTTCGGCACCAAGGCGTACACCGGCGGCAAGCAGCCGGCCGATCCGCTCATCCTGCCTCCCGGCGGAACGTTCGACCTGCGGTACGGCCTCTACGTTCACGACGGCAACACCACCGAAGGCCAGGTGCCCGAGACCTACCTTGAGTACCTGAAGGTGAAGTAAGCCGTCCCCGCCCCCATCATCCTCCTGAGCGGCGGAGTTTATCGCCGCCGTTCGGGGGTGCGTACTGCCTGCTGACCCCGCTCAACAAGAGCGACATCAACCACGAAAGTCACGAAATCCACGAAAACAGGTGACCAGCCACACAGGCTGTTCTTCCTTCGTGTGGTTCGTGTTTTTCGTGGTCTTTTCCTTTACGGGACGCCCGGCGGGAATGAATCCCGCCGCTCAAGTTCAGGCGGAGGGGGCGGCCCAGTAGAGCTGCTTGTGGCCGCGGGATTCGAACTCGGCGGCGAGCGCTTCCGCCGCTTCGCGCTCCAGCCCCGACTGCACGACAAACCGGTTGCCGGCGTCATCCTGCCGCCACACCGTCCAGGACCGCGCCGGCGGACTCGTCGCCGCGCGTTCCGGCAAACTCTCCGCGAGCACTTCCCGCAGCCGCTTGTTGAGCAGGTCGAGCATCAGCGCGTCCGTCCCCAGCGGAGCCGCGATGCGAAACTGCGTCTCGGGATACTCTGCCGCGGCGGCGGCCGTGAGTTGCGGAATGTCGGTCGTCCAGTGCTTTCCCGGGCCGAGAAAGAACGGACTCACAACAATCCGTGTCGCCCCGCGAGCCACGCACCGCGCATACGCGGTCGCGATTGACGGCTCGGCAAGTTCCATGTGAGCCGGCTCGACAATGGGGAAATCGGCGGCAAACCGCTCGCCGAACTGCCGCGCGACCTCTTCGAGCAATTCGTTGCTCTCCGCGAGCCGCGACCCGTGATCGACGATGATGACCGCCCAACGCTCCATGAACAACGTCTTTCCCGAATGATCTCTGCCCGACAAGAATCGCGTCGCGCGCTTCCCCGATGACTGGTCCTTACTCGCTCGGGAAATAGTTCAGCGTGTAATACGCTTCCTTATGTAAGAGGGGCAGCCCCTCTGCCGAGCGGACGCCGTCGGCGTGCAGCTCGTGCACGTGACCTTCCTGCAGCCCCTTCACGACGAGCCGCACGCGCTTGCCATCCTCCGAAACGATCGCCTTCTCGATGGTCGGCGTGGTGGGATCGACTTCCGGACTGCCGTAGGCCGACTGAAAGATATAGGTATAGGTCGACATCGTATACGAATCGGTCTTGCCGGCGGCAGCGCGATCGACGGGCTGTGTGAAGGTGAGTTCAAAGCCATCGGGCCGCACGCGCATCGTCTGGATTTCGAAGGGAACCTTGCCGGTCCAGTCGAGACGCTCAATCGCGAACGGTTTGTTGCCCCGCGAGCCCCAGCCCCGATTCGTCCCGCCGACGAACAGGCTTCCGCCTGCTGTCATTTCCAGCCCGAGACTCCCTGAGCCAAAGCCTTCGCGGAAGGGGAAACACGCCCCCTGATAATGTCCCTGCACCTGTTCGAGGTCGCAGCGCATGACGGTGCTGAAGGTCTGGTCGGCGACTAACATCTGCCCCGCGAAGGGACCGAACTTGCCGCCGGTCGTGTCGCAGGCGATGCCGCTCGCCGACTGGCCCATCTTCTTGTAGGGGAACAGGATCGACGGCGGTTCGTACTTGGGAAGCTTCTTTGCTTCGATCATGAAGCGGCTGCCGCTTTCGGGTTCTTCAGGCCGCGGCCCCATCGCCCACTCGGCGATGTCGTACCACTTGAAGCCGCCGGGATGTCCGACGAACTTCCCGGGGATCAAATGCTTGAGCGAACAGGTTCCGTTCCACGGACCCTGGTTGTCGGTATAGAACATGTCGCCGGCGGGATTCGCATTGATGCCCCCCGGAGAGCGAATGCCGCTGCACGTGGGGATCAGCTTGCCTTCCGGCGTGATCCGCACACACCAGCCGCGATACTTGCAGTTGCTGCTGAACGATCCGGTGAGACAGAGGACCACCCAGAGGTTGCCCTCCTTGTCGAACTTCGAGCCGAAGGCGTACTCGTGATAATCGCCGGTGATCTCCCACTCGTCGTTGACGACTTCGAACAGGTCGGCCTTGCCGTCGCCGTTGGTATCTTTCAGGCGCGAGACATCACAGCGCTGCGTGAGATACAGCCAGCCATCCTTCTCGGCGAGGCTCAGGACTTCGTGCAGGCCGTGCGCGAAGCGCGAGAACTGACTGGGCTTCACCTCGTCGGCAAACGGATCGGTCACCAGCCAGATCTCGCCCCGCCGCGAGGCGACCGCCAGCTTTCCGTCCGGCAGCAGCTGGAACGCGCTCGCTTCGAGGACGACTCCCTCGGGAATCTGAAACGTGGTGATCTTGTAATAATCCGCTTCCGTCGGCGTTTTCTCCTGCGCGACAGCCGGCAGGCTGGAGACGAAAGCGATCAGACCGGCGAGCAGGCTTATCCTGAGGCAGGGCATGGCTGGGTAGGCTTTAGGCTGTAGGCTGTAGGCTTTAGGGGAAAGACATCCGTCGGAGATAAGGACCATTACCAGAGGATTTCCTGGGTGAGTTCGGCTTTGCCGCGGCTGAGGTCGACGGGGACAAGGAGTTCCTTCTTCCCGTCCGCTTCTCTCACGAAGGCTTTCCCCCCGTCGCCCGGAAGACGGATGTGCAGCAGGTCGTCGACGAGGTAATCGCCGTCGGCCTGTTTCTCGATCGAACGCCCGGTTGCCGCACGGAAGTAGAGCGTCTTGCCGGTGGTGGTGCCGGTGACGGTCAGTTGCCGCCGGAACGTTCCCTCGTGCGGAGTCTTCGCGACCGCCTGGGGATAGTCTTCCACGGTGAATTCGGGGGTGCGGTAGCGGAAGCGCGGCCGGCCGGCATCATCCAGCTCGTAGCCCAGGAATTTATAGCTCTGCTCTTTTGGCGGCTGCGTCGGCCAGGCTTCTTCGGCGGAGGCCAGCAGTGCGAAGGGGACCGTCTCTTCGAGCCGCAGGATGTGATCTCCCAGCGGGCGCTGGAAGCCGAGGCCGCGTCCTTCCCAGTGCCGCCCCGCATCCATGAACCGGCCGTGCCAGACGAGCGTCAGGCTCAGCCTGTCGGCATCCCAGGCGAGGTGCGCCTTCTCGGGATAGCCGACGGCGATGCCGCGCGGCGAGAGTCCTTCGATGAAGTTCCGGTAGAGAATCGGCCGCTCCTGGGGTTTAAGCTCGATCACATTCGCAATCAGACCTTCGGGAATGCCGGCCTTGTCGCCGTCCTTGAGGTAAGTCCAGATTGCCGCCAGCTGTTTGCCCGGATCTCCCTCGTAGACGTCGCGGACCGTGGCCTGCCCGTTGGGGAAGCCGGTCGGCATGCGTGTGCCGGGCCGGTATGCTTCGGGGTTGACCATGTAGCGGAAGAACCAGTCATCGCGGAGCCGACGGGTCATCGTCTGCAGGTTGAGCGCCTGGATGCCGGTCGCCTTCTGCTGCCCGAACATGTGACACTTGATGCACGAGAGGGCCTTGTCGCCGACCAGGTGCCGGCCCACCGCCTTCACGCGGATCTCCGGTTCTTCCAGCGCGGGAATGGTCGATTCGGTGCGGCGGTCGACGGCGATGAACGCCGCCGCCAGGTGGCCGACGTTCTGTCCGCCGAACTTAGGCATCCGCGTCAGCATGTACGGCCGATCGTTCGCCCCTTCCTGGGTCACGTACTTGAGCCAGTTGTCGTTGAGCTTGTCGGCGACTCCGTCGAGCCGGGGAGGAATCCGTCCCTCATCCCCCATTTCGGGAATCGTCGTCTTGAAGAGCGGATCGCGTTCCCGCTCCGGCCCGCCGATGCCGCCGCGCGAATGACACGCATAGCAGTTGAACGCCGTGAGCGTGTGATGAATCGACTGCTCGGCGGTCGGCGCGGCGGCCGGAACAGAGGTCGTCAACGCGGCAGTCAGGGCCGCCATTTGTGCCGGATTGAGCTCATAATCCGGCAACTGTCCACTCGCATGAGTGGACGCAGCCGCGGTCGCTCGTTCGCCGGCGGCAGCGAACTGGACTCCGTTCTTCAATGCCGCCTGGGCGAGTTCCCGCGGAGTGCCGAGACAGCCTCGTTGCGGATCGAGTTGATTCAACGGCCGGGCCGTCAGTGTCGATTCGATTCGTTGATCACCCTGTTTCAGTTGATGACAGTTCGCGCATCCCAGCGACGCGAACAGTTCTCGTCCTTTCGCCGCCTGCGTCTGGTCATAGTTGAAGCGAGGTTTCTCCCCGGTGGTCTCGGGCTCGGGCTTCGGATTCCCCTGTTCGGTCATCACAATCGCTCTGCCCGCATCCTGCCGGGGAATCCCCGGCCCTTCGTATTCGAGCGCAAGCGTCCACTCGCCGCCCCCCTGGATGTAATCCACACGTAATGGATGCAGCCCCTTCGAGAGTTTCACCCGCCCGCTGGCCACGCTATGCGGATGCACGCCGTCGTTGTCGACGACTTTCCTGCCGTCGAGAAACAGCAGGCTGCCGTCATCGGAGCCGAGATGGAACGTGTAATCTCCTTCGGTCTCGATCTTCAGGAAGCCTTCGAACCGCACCCCGAAGTTGTTGCTCCGCCCCGCGACGGTGAGATCGAGTCCCGCCGATTCCCCGCTGCGAACCGGCTTGAGCGTCGAGAAATCGGGGACCATGTTCCAGTTCCCCTCGTACGCGGCGAACTTCATGTTCGGGTTCCGCGGCTTGAGGTTCACTTCGCCGATCAGATAGTGCGCGAGATCCTCGGCTTCCTTCCTGTTCTTGTCGAGGGCGAGGCTGGGCATCCGCCCGCTCGGTCGGACCTTGTGCGGTTCCTGCAGGAAGGCCGCGAGGCTCGCAATCGTGTACTTCTCGTTCAGCTTCGCGAGCGGGACCGTCGTCTTCGGCGAGACTTTCTGTCCCTCGTCGCGCGGCGCGTGACAGGCGACGCAGCCGACTTCATGAAACAGCCTGCGGCCGCGCTGTGCCGCCTGCGGATCGAATCCCTGCTGTGTCACCTTGCCCGTCGAGGCGAGAAAGTTCACAAGCGCGAGCACCGTGGCGTCCCGCTCTTCAGCAGGAAGATTGCCGAGCAGGTGCGGCATCGTGGTGCCCGGTTTCGCCGCATGCGGATCGGCCAGGAAGTCGAGCAGGTACTCGGGCTGCACCCGCTTGCCGACCTCATCGAGAATCGGCGCCTGCTTTAGCGAGAGAAGTTTGGAAAGACCATCCTCCGCCTTGTGACAGGCGACGCAGTTCAACTCGCCGAGCAGCAATCGTCCCCCCGCGACCGGATCGGCTCCGGTTCCCGCATGGAAACGCTCAAAGCCGGGCACGATCGGGCGACGCGCTTCCTTCTCTGCATCACGAGGCAGCACCCAGAGATTGCGATAGCGCACGGGGTTGCCGTGGTTCTGCAGATAGATCGGCCCCGGTTCGGGCGATTCGCTCAGGACCGCGGCGGTCGTCGTCTTCGGCAACTCGACATCCTGATGCACAACAACGCCGTTCAGGCGAACGGTGATCCGCGCGTTGGCGATCTTCTTCCCCTCTTCCCAGCGGGCAGCGGTGAAATCGACGTCATAGGTTTGCCAGTTGAGCGGCGGGAGACACAGATTCAGATCGGGGGCCTTGATCGAATACAGCCCGCCGCACTCGTTGTCTTTTCCTTCGAGGCCGAACGAATCGAGCATCTGCGTTTCATAGCGACCCTGATAATAGATACCGCTGTTGCCCCGCCCCTGTCCGCGGGCGTAGGGCATATAGGGAAGCCGGAACTCGATGTGCAGCGAGAAGTCCTGAAACGTATCGGTACTCGTGCAGCCTTCCATCAACAGGCCATCGGGGCTGATCCGTGCGCCGGCTTTCCAGTGTTTCTCCACGGACTCCTTCGTGCCGTCGAAGAGCACGACCGCACCGGCGGGCGGCTTCGCGCCGAGCGTGGGGCTCTTGCGTTCGACCTTCTTCAGGTTGAGATCTTCGATGAGGCTCCGCACGCCATCGGCATCCTCATCGACCTCCTGCTTCTCCTTCTCGTTCCAGCCGGCACCGGGCAGCCCGCCGCGATAGATCACCGTGCGGAACTCGCCGTTCCCCAGCGCGACCACCTGCACGCCGACGTTCGTGCCGGTGTACTCTCCCTGGAGCGCGAAATCGGGATCGGCGGCGGCCTCTTCAGCGGTGGTGTACGCCTTTTTCGGATCATCGGCACCGAGGACGCCGCCGAGGACAGCCATCAGCACCAGCCCGCAGGCAAATCGCGGCAGACGTGAAGACATTCTCGCTCCTGCGTCACGTGAAAGAATTTCGGCGAGGCACAGCCCCTCGGACCGCACGCACTCCACCGTAGAGGAACCGGTTCCACGACGTTCACCGACGATTGTGGGAACTTCGCCCGCTCGATGCAACAAATATCGTGAGACCGTGAGGAGCGGGGAGTGAGGAGAGAGGAGAGTCCCTCGGTGCGCAGCTGTCAGTCGAGTATCCGGAACTTTCTCCTTTCCCCTTTTCCCATTCTCGAAACTCCTCTCTCGCGAAGCGAGGATGGCTGTTGTTCGGTCGCCGGCATCAAGCCGTGCGAGTCCAAGCGTTTCTGCGGTGCAGTATGTTGTTCAATCACCGGCAGCTGTGATTGTGAAATTCTGGATAATCCAGATACTTGCCCGTCCCGGGGAATAGCGAGTCAAGAACAGTTCCCGAGTACTCGGCAGATACCGCGGACTTCGTCCGACGAGGTCAGGCAGCCCCTCGGCAACGAGGTATCCGGCCCGCTCGAATGTTGCATGTGGATCACTTCGTGACCAGACAACCAGGTTAGGCTTGCTCTCATTTGGCTTTCTCGTCGTGTCTGTGCACAGGATGTGCAGGCCGTCTGGGGAGACAAAAGGCCACATCATTTCGACATCTTTCAGTGCGGGATGTTCCTCTGAGAGAGGTTTGGGATCACTCCACGGCCCCCTGGATGTTCGCCGGGTTGACGAAAGCAGTTCGCCGTTGACTACAAAGTGGAGTGTCTTGCCGTCCCCAGAGAGGATCGGACACTTCACGTCAGTTAATTGCCGGAACTCCTGCAGTTCGACAGGTCGAGTCAAGCCTCCTGTGCTCTGTCTGATGGCCGAGAATAGGGATTCGCCCTTCTGTCCGTCCGAGCGAGGAGCGAGAAATACCAGATACTTCCCGTCACCGCTGATGGCCGGATGACGCCCACGTAAGAGTTGCTTTCGATCTTGGAACAGGGAGTCGCTATTCTCCCGTTGCGCCGTCCAAATCATGCCCTCATCTTCCCAAAAGAGTGTGCGCCCATCCGCTGTAACGGATGGATAGGACGGATTCTTTCCTCCCAGTTCGGTCGCTTCGATCATCCTTGGGGCATTCGGAGATGCGGCATTACCGTCTTCAGGCAGAAGCTGAATACGAGTGACGAGCTGCAGATTCGCGTCGTATGTCAGTTTGACTTGATGTTTCGGCCGGACACTATCGAGACTCATCGCTCCGTCTTTCGTCAAAACAGCGACGTTGCGGCTGATGTCGAGCTCCAGCACCCGTGTCCGCGTTCCGCGTGTTGTCGAAACTTTGATAATCCGTTCTCGTGAATCGACAGACTGAACAGTTCCGGAGATCTCCTCAATTCCTGCGGGAGATTGTGCCCAGGCTTGGTAATCAACGTTCCATTCGGTCGGAAGAGCAAGCTGCAGAGCGAAAAAACAAACAAGAACTGTTCCACCTTGGGTGACGGATCGCGTGTGCGGGAATCCAACGGCAAGTCGTTTTCGTTTCGGACAATGTATCATCCTCGTGCTCCATGAGAATGTGAGGAGGTGGGAACAATAGTCATAACAAGAGCGCCACACGGGGGTGGACTTGTGAAGTAGCAAGGTTCGCCCGTGCCACAATGGGGAGCAACCTGTTCCTGGAGGATTCTCATCCTTCCGAGGATAGCGCGGCAGAGGAGCATTGTCGAGAAAAAAGCGAAGCATGTCAGGGAGCCCCTGGATTGCTCTCGTTCAATGCGTCGTTCGTGCATGCACGGGCTGATGGGGCGTATGCTTTGCTCGCAGACCACATCAACCCTACACCAACAGGAACGTCTATGCCCCTGCTGCGGGTCGAGCGCCGGCTTCTCTGTCTCCTCTCCCCTTTCTCTCAAACTCCTCTCTCGCGCAGGGTGGCCCGGACAACTCGTTGTCCGAGTCGCGCAGCGACAAGAGGGCTCGCCATGCGTTCTCGCCGACAGATTGCACGTCTACTCCACCCCACGCAGAATGGAAGGTGCACGTCTTCCGATGGTGTTTCCGTGATTCAGGAGAGCGAGATGCGTCGCATCTTCGACAACGAAGGGCATGCGCAGTTCGTGACGTTTTCGTGTTACCGACGCCGCAGGCTGCTCGATGACGACCGGTGCAAACGAATTGTCATCGGCACCCTGGGTTCGGAACTCGCAAAGCGGAAGGGAATCTGTATCGGCTTTGTCATCATGCCCGACCACGTGCACACCCTCGTCTGGTTTCCGAGGCCGGGGCGGTTGAGCGACTTCATGCAGGTTTGGAAACAGCGATCCTCGGTGCAGATCCATCGTGTGCTGGAGACGCAGCTTCAGCACTGTGGGAAATCGATTCCTGCCGATGAACCGGTGTGGCAGGCTCGTTATTATGCGTTCAATGCTTTCTCCGAGGAGAGGTTGCACGAGAAACTCACGTACATGCACCAAAACCCGGTGAGAGCCGGTCTGGCAGTTCGTGCCGTGGATTGGCCCTGGAGTTCAGCTCGTTGGTCTGAGGAGCGGAAGTCCGTCGGAGTGCCGATCGGCTGGGTGGAAGTGGCGGAGTGAACTGCGATAACCTCTTGGCGGAGGAACGCACAAGGCGCCCCCTCTTGTTGCTTCGCAACACGGACGCCCGTGGCGTCCGTGCCACCCGGCGGATTACGTCATGCTGCATGAGTTTGGACGAGTGTTCGGTGGCATTGGAAATGCCGAAAGCGCTGACACAGATGACATCTATACTTGGGATTCGATAGTTGGAACGCTCTGCGTAATATATGACAACCTTGTGTGATACACATGTCTAAGGCCAGGTGTGATGATGTCCATTCAGAGAATGCTTAGTTTGACGGTTGTGCTTTCTGTTGTCGGTATTATATCGTGCCGTGGCGAGCGCACTGAAAGCGATCTGCATATGCGTAGCAATGAAACGCGATTTCGGCTAATTGGGTGGTCTCATTTACTGAGAGCGTTGGGTCGAGAAGGCGTGCTTGAAGACGCTCTGCGTAATCATGAGGAAGAGATCGATGTCCAGCAACTGGTAAGACGTGCAGATACAGCTGGAGTCTACTTTCAGGACGTTCATGACAGGGCTTGGTGGTTCAGGGATGCTTGGGGACAGCCGTATATATGTCGCGCAGATGAGCAGCGCATCAAGATGACGTCTGTAGGTGCAAACGGAATCCTGGACGCAGGGCGGGGTGACGACATCAGCCTCGTCTGTGATCTACCGACAACATCTGGCGTAATGGAGTGTGTATTGTACTCAGCACGAAGAGATCCGTATATCGTACCCCAGAGGACCGCACCGAAATAGCTTCAACAGGTTTTTCCATGCTGTTCAGAAGCAATGTTTTACCATGTGCGAGATTTAAGAGTCTGTCCGAAAAGCCTGCTGAGGTCTAGAATTCCTGCTGAGGCAGAGACTTTGAGACGTCAAGCAGGAGGGTTGCTTCGATGGAGCGCAGGCCATATCCGACCGATCTGACCGATGA